>ENA-UPSB01001258-UPSB01001258.1-bioreactor-metagenome-genome-assembly--contig:-NODE-1258-length-31153-cov-403.230304_pt1 | contig 31153 bp, 28 predicted proteins | sample MGYA00238182_ERZ773286 | MGnify/ENA primary metagenome ERZ773286 (study PRJEB29026, sample SAMN07631240) | bioreactor metagenome | isolation source: Switchgrass digestor | place: USA: Dartmouth...
TATCAAAATAAAGATTTCAAAAATAGCGCTTTTATAAATGGGTCCAGGGCGGAGCCCTTCTCTTCCCCTTACTACCAAGTATTAAAAAGAATACCTATAGACTTAACAAACAAAAATTTGTTATAATATCTTAAATAAACAGTAAAATTACAGCTTACCCAAATAACAGATTCATCCCTCATAAGCTCAATATTGTAAAAAAGATTACAAAGCATCTGCCTCTATGCTTATATAGGATTATTTCTCCGAACAATTCCAAAATACTAAGGGAGGTATCCTCTTTGAAAATTCAAGGAAAGTTAGTCTCTAGAAATGTAATTCTCTTTGTCGCTGGTTTCATAGCCTTTCTAATAATCATCTTATACTCCATTACAAACTATATTGTTGATAGCAGTGCCGAAAAGCTGATCATATCTTCAGAATTAAAGAAACAATATTTTGAGAATTTCTTTAATAATATTGAAAAAGATCTAAATATAATTTCAAATAGGCCAGACTTAAGCAACAATCTAAACCTACTTCTTTTCCAATTCAATAATATAAACAAAAGATACTCAAATAATGCAAAACAATATCTTCAAGACATGTACATCACAAATAACCCTTTTGAAAATAGGAATGAACTAAACTCGTTACTAGACATAAAAAATTTTGAACTCATCGAATCGTACTCAATAGTAAGAGAATACGGTGCCCAACATGAAAAAGTACACCCCGAACTAAATATTCTTCTAAAAGAAAAAGAGTACGACGATATTCTCTTCATTACTACAAACGGTGACATAATATACACTACATCAAAAAATAACGATATAGGCTGTAACGTAATTCAAGACCTTTCAGAAACAAATCTAAATCACTTATTCAACTTGCTATCACAATCACAAGAGACAACCGTGAAGTTTGTTGACTTTGCAGAATATCCCCCTACTGGAAAACCAGAAGCCTTTGCAGGTAGAGCCATTTTAAATGCAATAGGCTACCCAATGGGCTATCTCATATTTGAAATATCAATAGAACAAATTGATAAAATTATGCAAGATACAACCGGCATGAATGAACTTACACAAATGTACGTAGTTGGCGAAGACCTATTAATGAGAAGTAATTCAATATACTCCGATACACCAACAATACTAACCCAAAAAGTTGAAACAGCACAGGTAATAAAAGCGCTAAATGGGGAAGAAGGTTGGATAAAAAGCACAGATTACACAGGAGAATCCGTTCTAGCAGTCTATCAACCCTTTAAATATAAAGAAATCAACTGGGCAATGATAGGAGAAACTAAATATACAAACATAAAAGAACAAATTAACTCATTCTCCAAAATCACCATACTTATCTTCGGATTAATAACAATTGCAGTTATAATTAGTTCAATAGCCTTCTCAAGGGCCACTGTAAAACCCATTAAACAAATAACAAATAAAATACAAAACTTTGCAAAAGGTGATCTAACAACAAGTTTTGAGATTGAAAGCGATGATGAAATAGGCGAAATGTCTAAGGCACTCAACGAAATGTCACTATCATTAAAAAATTCCATAGAAAATATAATGACATTCTCAAAAAAGATACAAAATCTATCAAATGAACTAAAAAGTTTTTTTACAGTACTCGAAGAAAATTCAAAAGCCTTAACCCTTGAAACACAAAAAACCAACAAAGAAACAGAAGATACCGCTGTATCACTAGAAGAAGTATCAGCAGGAATTGAACAAGTTAGCGCAACCTCTGAAAAGGTCCTAGGCGATTTAAACATCTTACTACAAAACTCTCAAAAACTAGCAAAAGATGCACAACAAGGAAGGAAAAAAATAGATGAAATGAGGGATACCCTAAAAAAGTCGGTAGATAAAACTAAAGAGACCTCTGAAATAGTAAAATCATTATCCAAAAATACGCAAGATGTAGGAAATATAGTAGAAACAATAAACTCTATTACCGAGCAAACAAATCTATTAGCCTTAAACGCTGCAATAGAGGCAGCAAGAGCTGGAGAAGCAGGAAGAGGATTTGCAGTAGTAGCAGACGAAATAAGAAAATTAGCAGAAGAAAGTAGAAACTCAACAGAAGAAATATCGAAAATACTAGAAACTATAAGAAATTACACTCAAAAAGCAAGCAATTCAACTGATGAAACTTATGAAATCGCAAAAGAAACATCGGATAAAACATCCTCTATCCTAGAACATTTCAACAACATATTGGAAAACGTTCAAGAGATCAATGAAAGTATTAATGAAATAACAATCAGTTTTGACCAACAAACCAAAATAACCAACGAAATTGCTCAAGCAATGGATAAAGCATCAACTTCTGTATCAAATATATCAGAAAGAATAAACAAAATCGCTAAAGATATAGAAGAACAAGATAAACAAACAACTGAGATAAGTAAAAGCATACAAGAGCTAACAGAACTAGCTGCTGAACTAAAAAATCAATTTGAAATATTTAAAATATAAAATTATTTGTGATTTTTGTAGAGACGACCTATATGGGCGTCTCTAGGTTTATTCGTAGTTAAAATTATTTATGATTTTTGTAGAGACGACCTACATGGGCGTCTCATGGTTTAACATCAAATTCAGGAGACGCGCGTGTAGCACGTCTCTACTACTAATAATCAACGCTAAATATAATTTATTGTTATCAAATTCAAATCATTAATTTAAAATTATTTGTGATTTTTGTAGAGACGACCTATATGGGCGTCTCATGGTTTAACATCAAATTCAGGAGACGCGCGTGTAGCACGTCTCTACTACTAATAATCAACGCTAAATATAATAAAACGAGACGCGCGTATAGCACGTCTCTACTACTAATAATCAACGCTGGTTTATATTAGTTTATTTATATAGTATTTGGGGTATTTTTTTTATTGGATGTTCTATAATATAGACTTCTATATCAAAAATTTCTTTCATTATTGTTTCTTTGAAAATTTCTTTTGGTGTTCCTTGATATTTAATCTCTCCATCTTTCATAACTACGATCTTATCCGAAAATATTGCTGCGCTGTTTATGTCATGAAACACTGCTAACACTGTTTTCCCTTCTTTTTCTGCCATTGATTTTACAAGTTTTAATAAATTTTGTGTGTAGCCAGGGTCTAAGTGTGAAGAGAATTCATCAAGTAGTAATATTGGGGTTTTTTGAGCAAATGCTCTTGCGATCATTACTTTTTGTTTTTCTCCTCCTGAAAGCAGAGAAAACGGTTTATTTTTGTATTTAACAAGTCCTACTAATTCAAGTACTTGATTAATTATCTTTTTGTCTTCTTGAGTCTCAAAAAAACTGAATCTTCTGGAATATGGAAGCCTTGCTGTTGAAATAACACTTTCAACATCATATTCAAAAGTTGTGTTAAATTCCTGTGGAACGATAGCAATTTTCCTTGATAGTTCTTTGTATGAATAGTTGCTAAGTTCTTTATTTTCTATCATTATCCTGCCTGTATAATTTTTTAATATTTTGCTAATTATTTTTATTAATGTACTTTTTCCTGCACCGTTCGGACCTATTATCGAGACTATGTCTCCTTTTTTTACGTTTAATTTGTCTATATTTAAACTAAAACCATTATTGTAAGTAAATTTTAATTCTTCCATATTTATCATAATCTTTCTTTTCTCCTCATAACGTATATGAAAATTGGTGCACCTACAATAGAAGTTACTACACCTATAGGTAATTCTGTTGGAGCAAATAATGTTCTAGCTATAAAATCTGCAAACATTAAAAATATTCCTCCAAAAAATACGGAGTAGAGGTTTGAGATAAAAGAGTACGGTCCTTTAATCATCCTAACTATGTGTGGGATTATAAGGCCTACAAATCCTATAATTCCTACTTGTGAAACAGTAAATGATACTGCTAAAACCGTTGTTAATATTAATAACATTTTTACACTTTCCGGATTTAATCCAGAATAGACTGCCATCTCTTCTCCCATAGCTAACACATTTAATTCTTTTGAAAATAATAATGCAATAAAAAACTGCACTAGTAGTATTGTTAGTAGTTTTAAATTTGAATTCCACGCAAGGTTTCCTGTACTTCCCATGAGCCACAGATTAACATGAATGAGATTTTTCCAATACATAACTGTGAAAAGTGTTGTGAAAGAATTAAATAAAAAGCTGACTATTACACCACTTAATATTAACGAGAGTATTGGAAGTCTTTTTCCCTGGCGAGCTATCAATAATACTATAAAAGTAGATAGTACCGCAAACAAAAAAGAAAATCCTTCTAAACCAAGAAACAATGTAAATCCATATATACTGTTTAATGCTGTGTATAATACTGCACCAAAACTAGCTCCAGAAGAAATTCCAAGCATATATGGATCTGCCAGGGGATTTTGGACTAAAAGTTGCAGTACATTACCAGAAACAGCTAATATTGCTCCTACTAGAAATGTTCCAATTACTCTAGGCAGCCTTATATTTAAAATTAAATTTTTGTAGATTTGGTTTTCTTGTCTTCCTATTAGAGACAATAAAACATCTTTTGCATCGATTTTTACACTTCCAAAAGAAGTAAAAACAATTATCAATACTAGGCTTATAAACACCAAAAATAAAACAAGGGGTAGTTGCCCCCCTTGTTTTTGTGTTGATTTCATCTATTATCACCAAAATATTGATTTAATTGAGATAATACATCTATAATAGAAGGTGAAGCTTGAGACATTTTATTTCCATCTACCGTGACTATTTTTCCATTTTTTATAGCCTTTACGTTCTTTAACTGTGGGGCATTTAATAATGTGTTTTTGGCTGTTTCATCACCTTCAAAATAGGCATCAACTATGATTATATCCGGATTTTGGGCAACGACAAATTCGGGGCCTATCTGAAAAAAACCGTTGTTACCAGAATAAGGTGCTGCTAAATTTAAACCGCCTGCATAGGCTATTAGCTCGTTGATGTAAGATCCCGTACCGGCTGTCCACATTTCTCCTACGTTATTTTGTACCATTAAGTACAAAACAGTTGGTTTTTTAGTCCATAAAAAGGCGTTTTTGGCTATTCCTAAGTATTGCTGTCTGAATTTATTAGATATTTCTACCGCCCTTTCTGGCTCACCTAATATCGATCCGATTATTGTAATTGTTTTATATATATCATTAAAACCAACTGGATTAATTACAAATGATTTGATATTATAGCGTTGTAATCTTTCAATTTCAGGTTCCTGAAAACCTCCACTTAAGAACACTAGGTCGGGATTTAATGAAATTATTTTTTCGATATTCAAAGGGAACATGTCACCTATTTTTTCACTTTCAATACTTGTGTCCCAGTCTGTTACTCCAACAACTTTTCCTTCTAATCCTAAGTACTTAATATAATCCGATACTAAAGGTGCGGCGCTTATTACTCTTTGAACTTCAGAATCGAACTTGACAAACCTTCCTAGATCATCAACTAAAGCTAGTTGAGCAAAAGTTAGAACTGATAAAACAGTTAACAATAGTAACGCTAAGTACTTTTTTATACCTTTTTTCATGATAATGGCCTCCTAAAATATTATTACGCCATTGAAATGATTTTTTCTATCTCTTTGGCGCGAAGAGATAGAACATATATTTCATACTTATACAGGTCTCCCGACTTACGGATCATTCTACTCCTTACGCCTTCCCAGGTTAAACCCAGTGGCTTTTGTAAGTTTCGTCCCCGATCACGGTGGCGCGACCGTAACGGTTTCTCACCGTTTTCCCTTGTATAAGTACAGTGATTATTGAATTGTTTAATGTTTTCTTTTATTATTTTATCATAGAATAATCTTTTTTTGCATAAATTATAATTACTTCTTTGACTTATTTAAAATTTATGGTAAAATATAGTTAATAGCCTTACCAAAAAGGAGGAGAACTAAGACATGGAAGTATTAAAAGTTAGTCATTCATCCGCACCTAACAAGGTTGCTGGAGCAATTGCGGGAGTTCTATCAAAGACTGATGAGGTTGAGTTACAAGCTATTGGAGCAGGTGCTGTAAATCAGGCTGTTAAGGCTATTGCCATTGCTAAGAGATTTGTTGAAGCAAAAGGCAAAGAGATTTATGTTATACCAGGATTTGTGGAAGTAGAAGTTGGTTCAGAAAAAAGGACGGGTATTAAATTTAAAGTTGTTGCAAAATCAACAGGTGAAGCGGTAGAAGAAAAGGAAGCAGAAGTAAATAATGTAAACAAAGAACAATAAGGTAAAAGAGACTTTGTAACCATAATGTCGGACTACGAGCAACTCCTTGAGGAAATTGGTGAAGTTTGCCGAAAGAATCAGGAATTATTAGAAATAGTAAAAAAAGTTGCTACATTGGATTCAGCTAAAAGATATGAGTTTCGCAAACGTGCTTCCAAAATTCTAAAAAGGGAAAATGGAATAGATAAGGAGGCACTCAAGTTTTATTATTTTATAACCGAAGAAAATGCTGCAGAAGAGATTTTAAGGAGGATAAATGGTGTCAAAAGAGAAACCTAAAACAGTAGGCGGACAAGCGGTCATTGAAGGCGTTATGATGAAAGGTGTCAATACCGTTGTTGCTGTTAAAAGAAGCGATGGAAAAATTGCTGTTAAAAAAATAAATGATGATTCATGGGGAATATGGGAAAAAATACCGTTTATACGAGGAATTTTTGTTTTGATTCATTCAATGATTATAGGGATGGGTGCCTTATCGTATTCTGCAAAGGTGTCTGGTGAAGATGAAGAAGAATTAACAACAAAGGATATGGTCTTTGCTATATTAATTGCTGTAGTTGTTGCTACTTTAGGTTTTGGTGTCTTGCCGGTTCTTGTTACCAAGCCTTTTCACATTGAATCGGAGTTTTTGTTTGCCCTTATAGAGGGGCTTATTAGAGCTTTTCTTGTTTTAGCTTATATTTGGGTAATTTCTTTTATGAAAGACATCAAACGGGTATTTGAGTATCATGGTGCAGAACATAAAAGCGTTTATACATATGAAAATGGTGAACCTTTAGATGTAACTCATGCTAAAAAGTATACAACACTTCATCCTAGGTGTGGTACAAGCTTTCTAATAATAACCGTTTTCGCTTCAGTTGTTGTGTTTGCAATATCTGGTGGTCTTGGATGGAACTCTACGATAGAAAAGATTATTTCAAGGATTGTATTGTTACCAGTAGTTGCTGGAGTAGCTTATGAGTTTCAACGATTTACAGCAAAGATTATTAATACAAAGATAGGTAAGATTCTTGCTTATCCAGGATTAATGCTTCAGAAGCTCACAACCAAAGAACCTGATGATGAACAATTAAAAATAGCTTTAGTGTCTTTAAATTATGCCCTAGATGAAAATTTTGAAGGCGAAATAGTGTTGGATTTAGCTACCAATACCATTACTCCGGTTGCAGCTATTCCTGGCACATCCCTAACAAAATAGTTCTTCATCTTTTGGTTAATTATTTTTTCATAATAGTTAGTATATTATATGATTAATTTCTTCTTGTTTTCTGCTATTTTTATCTTTTATGACTTATTTTCCTAATTTATACTGATAAAATCATTAATTATGATTGTTTAAGAAAATCTGATAGATATATTTAAATCTATAGGTTTTTGCTATTGAACAAGTAGTTACTACTTGCGTGTAGGCTGTGTGTTATATAATAATGCCTTTTATCTCTTTATGATTTTTGATAATTAGCAGATCGCTAGTATTGAATGTAAATCATTTAAAACCATAAGTTACGTAATTCGTGCTTCTCTAAAATTGCAAAAATACTGAATTTATTGTGTGGGTCTAGGGCTCAGCCCTCATCCCCTTGTTACAAATACCAAAAAGTTGCGGATCTATTAAAATAACTAAATCCAAAACATACATATAAGACGAATTTTAGAATTTCTAAAGTGAGCAAAAAAGATTTTTTAAGGAGGTTTACTAGAATGGATGAAACAGATAGTAACTTAGTTTCTAAAAAGCAAACTAAAGACAACATACAAGCCGTTGAAATTGATATGGCTAAATTAAACGAGATGTCAAGGAAAGATCTTTACGATCTAGCCAGAAAATTTGAAATCGCTAATTATTCTAAAATGACAAAAAATGAGTTGAAATTTGCAATCTTAAGAAAACAAACGGAGTCAATCGGTTATTTTTTCTACGAAGGCATACTTGAAATTCTTCCAGACGGTTACGGCTTTTTAAGAAGTATTGACAATTCACTGCTACCAGGATCTGATGATGTGTATGTGTCACAGTCTCAGATTAAAAAGTTTAACCTATTTACTGGCGATATAGTAGCTGGTCAAGTAAGACCGCCAAAAGAAGGAGAAAGATTCTTTGCGCTTCTTAGAATAGAGGCTATAAACTCTTTGCCTCCTGAAAATGCAAGAGACAGGATATCTTTTGAAAATCTAACTCCCGAATATCCTACCGAAAGAATGGTTCTAGAACATAAAAATAGTCCTTTGAGTTCTAGAATAATTGATCTATTCTCACCAGTTGGTTTTGGTCAGAGAGGTCTTATCGTTGCTCCACCAAAAGCCGGAAAAACTACCTTGCTTAAGGATATTGCTAATTCTATTGCAGCAAATTATCCTGAAACGCGAAGATACATTCTTCTAATCGATGAAAGACCTGAGGAAGTAACAGATATCAGAGATACTGTAGATGCTCATGTTATAGCGGCACCTTTTGATATGGATCCACAAAATCAAATTAAAATTACTGAAATGGCACTTGATCATTTTAAAAGGTTGGTAGAGTTTGGTCATGACGTTGTAGTATTGATTGACAGTTTAACCCGTTTTGCTAGAGAATATAATTTATATGTTCCTTCTAGTGGTAAGTTGTTGAGTGGTGGTTTAGATCCGGCTGCTATAATCTTTCCTAAAAAATTCTTCGGTGCTGCAAGAAAAATAAGGGAAGGCGGAAGCTTAACCATGATTGCAACCGCTTTAGTAGAAACCGGTTCTAAAATGGATGAAGTTATCTTCGAAGAATTTAAAGGAACAGGTAATATGGAGCTTGTTCTTGCTAGAGAACTAGCTAACGAAAGAATCTTTCCAGCTATTAATTTAAAACTATCAGGAACTAGAAAAGAAGAATTATTATACTCTAAAAATGAACTCAAAAATGTCATTATTTTGCGAAAATTTATTAATGATATGTCTCCAAAAGAAGCCTTAGAATTTATTTTAAGCCTAATGAAAAAATTTAAAACCAATGATGAAATTATGGCTTCTATAGAAAACCAAAAAGTGTTTTAACTATGTTATAATAATGTTATGAGAATATTTTACAGATATTTTATCTCAAATAAACCTTCTAAAAATGAACAACCGAAATTGTATATAGTCCATGGTTTAGGTGAATATTCTGGCAGGTACGAAAAATTCATCAAAATCTTTAATGAATTGGGTTTTGATGTATTTATCTTCGACTTGCCAGGTCATGGTTATTCGTATGGGAAAAAAGGAGATATAGGTAATTTTTATGAAATTTACTATTTCCTAGAAAATTATATTCAAGAAGATTATTTTTTATTTGGTCATTCGTTAGGTGGTTTATTAGCTGCACGGTTTGTTGAAATAACAGAAAACAAACCAAAAAAACTTGTGCTTTCATCCCCAGCTTTAGGCGACATCAGTCAAATGAAGTGGCTTCTTAATATGCTTTCTGTTTTTCCAAAACTAACTTTTTCTAATAGAATAGATCCCTTTGATTTATCAACAAACAGAAAAGTCTGTGAAGAATATAAAAGGGATCCACTTGTTCACGATAAAATTACAGTTGAATCTGCTATTGGAATGTTTGCAGAAGCAGAACTCGCATTAAAAGATATAGACAAGATTGATGTCCAAACATTATTACTATATGGAACTGACGATAAAGTTGTCAATATAAGCGAATATGAAAAAATTCAAAATCCAAATATAAATATTATCTCTTTTAATAAAGGAAAGCATGAATTATTTGAGTGTGTATATAATAAAAATAAGTTTTTAGAAACAATATTAAATTTTTATCTTTCAAGTTAGTTAAAAATATCCACAACATTTCTATATGCAACTTTCTTACTACTCTAATAATTTACCTGATTTGTTTGTGATTAAAAGAATTTATTTTAAGTTGTAGAGACGTGCTATACGCTCATTTCGTTTTATTATAAACCAGCGTTGATTATTAGTTGTAGAGACGTGCTATACGCGCGTCTCCGAGATTTGAAATAGATTTCAACAATCAAGCCATATAAAAATAATTTATACATTGATTTTAACTATGATCAAAACCATGAGACGCCCATGTAGGTCGTCTCTACAAAAATCATTAATAATTTAAAATTAATTGTTTTGAATTTTTTAGTGAGTATTAATAACATACAGGAGGGATTATTTATTATATGACACAAAATGAGAAGACGGATTATAAAGAATCTGATGTTTTAGCTATATTAAAAGAGACAGAGGCTTTTTTACAAGGTCATTTTTTGTTATCTTCTGGGTTGCATTCTGATACATATATTCAGTGTGCTAAGGTTTTACAGTATCCTAAGTATGCAGAATTATTTGGTCGATTAATTGCTAATCAAATTAACACAAAAATAGACTTAGTAGTATCTCCCGCTTTAGGTGGAATTATAATTGGTTATGAAGTTGCAAGGGCTTTAAAAGTCCCTTTTATTTTTACAGAAAGAGAAGAAAGTGGCGATATGACACTTAGAAGAGGTCAAAAAATAGATAAAGGTTTAAAAGTTGTTATAGTTGAAGATGTTATAACTACCGGAAAATCTTCTCTTGAAGTAGCAAAAGTGGTTAATGAATCTGAAGGTGAGGTCGTGCTTTTTTCCTGTATAGTTAATAGGTCTGAAAAATCTACTCTTCTTGATCGTAAAATAATTTCTTTAGTTAATATCAAAACAAACATATACACCCCTGACGTTTGTCCTTTATGTAAAAAAGGGTATGAATTAGTAAAACCCGGAAGCAGGAAAATGATAAATCCAGAATAAATCTTCGTTAATCCCACAAACACTTTACTCGATTTAATTCTCTTTTTAAGTTTCTTTTAAGAGGAGATTATATAATTATATTAGAATATAATTAATGGAGGTGTTAATATGAAAAAATCGTTTATGGTAGTAATAATGGCTATTCTTATCTCGCTGACTTCTTTTGCTGCAGTTAACTTGGATTATGAAAGCCCTATAGTAAATGTAGTTGAAGTTGCTGCACCGGCTGTTGTAAATATTGAAACAACTCGAACAGTTGCTGTTCAAATTGACCCATTTACACAATATTTTTTTGAACGCTTTTTTGGATTAGATATTCCTGAATATCAAACAAAAGGTCTAGGATCAGGTTTTATTTTCCATGAAGATGGTTATATACTGACTAATTATCATGTAATAGAAAAAGCAAAAGAAATCACTGTTACTTTATCAAATGGGAAAAAATATGAAGCTGAATTAATTGGTGGAGATTCTGACCTTGATTTAGCTATAATAAAACTTAAAACCGATGAAAAACTCCCTATTTTAGAATTAGGAAATTCTGATAACGTGAAAATAGGTGAATGGGTTATCGCAATTGGAAATCCTTTGGGACTTCAAAATACCGTAACGGTTGGAGTTTTAAGCGCAACTAACAGAACTATTACAAAGCCTGAAGGAGATGGAAGCTACTACGGACTTTTACAAACAGATGCCTCTATTAACCCAGGAAATAGTGGTGGACCTCTTTTAAATATTCATGGAGAAGTAATTGGGATAAACACAGCTATTGCTGTAGATCCTGAGTTGGGTAATGTAAATATAGGTTTTGCAATACCTATTAATATTGCAAAGAGATTTGCTCTTTCTGTAATGGAAATAGGCACTTTTCAGAGAGGATACCTAGGAGTTCACATTCAAAATGTAACTGAAGATCTTAAGAAATCATTAGGATTAAAAGTAGACTACGGAGCATATGTAACCCATGTAGATCAGGGTAGTGCAGCTGAAAAAAGTGGTATTCAACCACAGGACGTTATTATTGAATTTGACGGTAAAAAGATTGAGACTATGAATGACCTTAGTTCTTTAGTTTCAACCTATCCTGCTGGTACTGAGGTAGAAGTTGTCGTTGATAGATTCGGAGAAAGATTAACCTTTAAGGTTAAACTTGAAGGGCAAACCGCTGTCGCAAAAGCTCAAGAATATTTTGGAATAAGGGTTAGAAACATTACAGATGAAGATAGAAAGACGTATAACATTAAAAAAGATATTCAAGGCGTCCTGGTAGAAGAAATAGTTGATAATAAGTACGTTTTAGGCCTAAAAGTTGGTGATGTTATAACAGAAATAGCAGTTAACGGGGTATATTATGACATTAAAAATGTCAGTGATTGGGAAAAAATAGCTTCTTCTGTTGAGAAAAACAGTTATGTGGCCTTAATAGTTTATAGGAGTAATGTAAGATATGTCGTTCAATTTTTCTATCGTTAATATTCTTCAACAAATTAAAACCCGGGTATATTCTACCCGGGTTATTTATATTATAGTTAATATTCGTTATCTAACTTTCGTATTAATTGGCTAAATTCATTTATACATTGCTTGACTATATTTTTATCTGTCCCTTCACTCATAACTCTTATTATATGCTCTGTTCCAGAAGGTCTAACAAGAACCCTAAAATTGTCTATATGTTCGTACTTTCTCTTTAGTTCTTCTAATCTTTTATCCTTCATAATTTTTATTTTATCTTTAACAGTGATATTCTCCAAATCTTGCGGAAATTTTGGAAGTTCTGCCACTAAATCTTCTATAGATTTAGAGAAAAATTTTAGTGTTTCTAAAGTTTCTAAAGCTGTTATAATACCGTCTCCTGTTGTAGATCTATCAAGGAATATTATATGCCCTGATTGTTCGCCGCCTATTGTTCCGTTTTTTTGTGTCATTAACTCAAAAACATATTTATCCCCAACATCCGCTCTTAAAAGAATTAGACCATGGGACTTTAAGTAATATTCTAATCCTAGATTGCTCATTACAGTTGTTACTACGATATTGTTATTTAATCTGCCTTGTTCTTTTAATTTTAAAGCATTAATAGCTATTAACGCATCTCCATCTACAAGGTTACCTTGACTGTCTAAAAATAGACATCTATCTGCGTCTCCGTCAAACAAAATTCCAAGATCATAACCATCTTCTTTGACAATGTTTGATAGACTTTTCCAAGAGGTAGAACCACAATTATCGTTTATATTTAAGCCATTTGGAGTATTAAAATACACGTCATAACTTAATCCAAGTCTTCCAAAAACATCATCTATTATAGCGCCTGCAGCACCGTTAGCAACATCAACCGCTATTTTGTAGTTTATTGAAGATAACTTATTATTGTAGGTTGAAAGTATGTAATTTATATATTCTTGTTTAGAAGAGTCTTCAATATATGTTCCAATTTCTGTGTAGTTACAGTACTTTAATAACCCACCTAACATTATCTCTTCTAATTTTTCTTCAATCTCATCAGATATTTTATACCCTTCACATATTACCTTTAATCCATTGTATATAGGCGGATTGTGAGATGCAGATATAACAATACCTAAAGCTCTTTCTTTATGTGTAATGTATGCAAGTGCAGGGGTAGTTAAAACACCACACGATTCAACGTTCATACCTCCTGCTAAAGCGCCGCTTGCTATAGCAAGTTCTAACATTTTACCAGAATTCCTTGTATCTCTTGCTAAATACAATTTTTTGTACTTATTACTAAAAAGGTTTGCTACAGCATTGCCTAGTTTCATTGCTAATTCACACGTTAACTTTTCATTTACAACATCTCTTATCCCATCGGTTCCAAAAAGATGCTTCATAAAATAAACTACCTCCCTATCCTTTTACACTGCCGGCTGTCAAACCCTGAACGATCTTGTTTTGAAAAATCAAAACAAGAATTACTAGAGGGGTTGTAACAATGACAGAAGCAGCCATTAATTGTCCCCAAGGTACCTCGTAAAAAGTTTTACCCGTGAACATAGCTATTGCAACTGGAACAGTATACTTCTCGGGTGTTTGCATAAATGTAAGGGCAAATAAGAATTCATTCCATGCTTGAATAAACGCCAATAAGCCTGTTGTAACAAGCCCAGGGGCGGAAAGAGGTAATACTATCCTCCAAAGTGTTTCAAACTTCGAACAACCATCTATATATGCTGATTCTTCAATCTCTTTTGGAAGTTCTCTAAAAAAGTTCTGCAAAATCCAAGTAGTTAGAGGTAAATTCAAAGCAATATAAGGTATTATCAAACCTGGGTAAGAATTAATCAAACCCATTTTCCTTAGTAACTGAAACAATCCACCTAAAATAGAAACTTGTGGAAACATGCTTACAGCTAAAATTAACAACATAAGGGCAGATTTACCCGGTATTTTTAATCGTGCAATTGCATACGCTGAAAACGAACCTACTATAAGTGAAAATATTGTTGTTGCACCAGCCACTATAACAGAATTTAGAATGTTAAGTCCAAAAGGTCTTTCAGTAAAAACCTTTTTGTAATTCTCAAAGGTAAAACCTTGTGGCCAAAACTTTATTTCTTTGGTGAATAAATATTTGTCTGATGTAAAAGAGCTTTTAATAGCCCAATAAAAAGGAAAGATATAAAAAATTACCATTAAAATTACGATTATGTACAGAATGGTTTTTTGAGTTGTCTTTTTCGTTTTCATTCCCCATCTCATAATTCATCAACTCCTCAATCCAATTTGATGTTCAAAGAGCGCATATAAATAATCGTAAACACACCAATTATCAGGAAAATCACAACAGATAAAGCAGATCCATAGCCAAATAAACCTCTAGGCGAGAATATATTATCCATAAGAAGAGATCTGTTATACACGGCTAGAGTTTCGGTTCCTACGGCTCCTTGTGTCATTATGTAGACAACGTCAAAAACTCTCAAGGCATCTAATGTTCTAAATATCAAAGTAACACCTATTGTTGGTCTTAAAATGGGTAGCGTAATTGAAGTAAATTGTTTCCATAAACCTGCCCCATCTATTCGAGCAGCTTCGTATAGTTCAGTTGATATTGTTTGAAGCCCTGCTAGTAGTAAAAGTGCCACAAAAGGGGTGGTTTTCCAGACATCAACAGCAATAATAGCAGCCATAGCAAGTCCTGGGGTTCCTAAAATGGGAGTACCTGGTTCAAGAAGACCTATGTTATACAACATTAAACTAATAACGCCATATTGATCGTTATACATCCATTTCCACATCTGCGAAGATACTGCTGTTGGTATAGCCCAAGGAATTAGTACAGCTGCTCTTACTAATCCTCTAAGTTTAAAATCTGCATTTAAAACTAACGCAGTTGCCAGTCCAATAATAAATTCTATTAACACTGAAAAAATAGTAAAATAAATTGTATTCCACAATGCTGATAAGAAACGCTCGTCTTTAAATAAATTAATATAATTTTGAAAACCCACAAATTCTCTTTGAAAACCCGGCCTTAAAGACCATTTAAAAAAACTATCATAAATAGTCTGACCCAACGGATAAAATGCAGTTATACCTATAGCGAGTAGAGTAGGTAAGATAAGCCAAAAAGCAAGATTTATATCTTGTCTTTTATACTTCCCTTTCACATTCATTTTTACACCCCCATCTTAGAATATAACTAAGTCAATTATACAATAAAATAGATGAAAATTGAAATAGGCTTATAAAAAAAGGGCGGGAATTCACCGCCCTTTCAATTTACTCTACGTTCTCAATACACTAAACCCTTAAGATTCTTTCCTAAGCTTTCAACAGCTGCTTTTGGTTGAGCTTGTCCTGTAAGCACAGAATGGACAGCAACCTGAATTTCATAAGAAATTTCATTGTAAATTGGTGAAATTGGTCTTGGTTCTGCACTCAAGAAAACATCTAATATATCTGCGTAGAAATCATTAGCTTCAATGGTTCTTGGATCATTGTATGCGGAGATTCTTGTTGGAGTTTGACCAGCATGAACAGCCTTGAAAACTTGTTGTTCATGACTTGTCAAGAACTTTATTAATTTCTTAGCAGCTTCTATTTCAGCCTTTGAAGAGTTTCTATTGATACCTAAGTTCCATCCACCTAAAGTTGCAGAATTTCTCCCATCAGGTTCAGGACCTTTTGGTAATACAGTAATTCCAACTTTACCTGCAACTGGGGAATCTGGTGCATTAGCTAATGACCATGCATAAGGCCAATTTCTCATAAACACAGCATCACCATTTTGGAAAACTCTTCTTGCTTCTTCTTCCATATATGTTGTTACACCTTTTGGAGTTACTCCATCATCAACTAGTTTTTTCATGTAGGCAATTGCGGCAACGTTTTTATCAAAATATTTCGGATCGTCAACAACCACATCACCACTTTCAATTATTTCTCCACCATAACTATGAACAAATTCCATAACGTTACAGGTTAAACCTTCATATCTTGCACCTTGCCATACGAATCCATTAATTCCTTCTTTTTGGGAAATGTCTTTTGCAATAGTATACAGTTCATCCCAAGTTTTTGGTACATCGTATCCGTATTTTTGTAATAAATCTTTTCTATAGTACAAAATACCTGCATCTGTAAACCAAGGAACAGATACTAATCTTCCATCAACTGTATTTGAATCAACGGTACCAGGGAAAAACTCGTCTAATTCAAAATAATTATAATCATCTGTTAGATCTACCAAAAATGGAGCAAACTCAGCTGGCCAAATAACATCTAACATTAAAACATCTGGATCAGGTACACCAGAAGCCAAATATGTTACATATAAATCATGCCTATCAGTTGAACTGTTCGGCATAGGCATTACTTGAACAGTAATATCTGGATTTTCTTGCATAAACATATCAATCTGTTTGTAGAGAGTTTCTAATTCTGTTCCAACAGCTCCGGCAGTCATGGTGATAGTTACAGAAAATGCTGAAAAAGCTAGTACTAGAATCACAAGTAAGGCAAATACTTTCTTCATCCACAACACCTCCTAAGTGTTTATTGTTAGATACTTTGAAATGATTACTCTAAAAAAATAACACCGTATAATATCGGTGAGTAAATAATCTAGATATAAACAATGGTTTTATCATATTGCTAAAAACACTATCTTTGTGTGAATTGACCTTGTAGAAAACATTTCCTTCTACTTACTATTATAATATTATTAACATAAAATAAAAAATCGTATTATTAATAACTAGGACTGTTTATTTCAAATTATTGACTTTTAAACGTGATTATTTTAAAAAATCTCATCTTTTCTTAAACCTGTAAAGATTTGTTATAATATATTTTAGAAATCATTATCGTAAAAAAATAGAGGAGGCACCTTATGTACGATCTTATATCTTTTGGCGAGGTATTGATAGATTTTATATCCACCGACTACGTGAATGCCTTAAAAGACGCAAGCTCGTTTAGCAAATTTTTAGGAGGTTCTCCTAGCAACATTGCAGTAAATATAGCCAAACAAGGTTTTAATACAGCTATTATTTCTAGAGTTGGGTATGATCCATTTGGTGATTATATAATTTCTCAATTAAAAAAATATAAAGTAGATACAAGTACAGTCATTCAGGATAATCTATTTCAAACTGATGTTGTTTATGTATTAAAATCAATATTATCTCCTGAATTTTGTGCATATAGATCTGCCTCATTACACTTAGATTTACCCAGTAACTCTTCAGATATGATTAAAAATACTCAAGCTTTTCACTTGTCTTCATGGTCAATTTCAACTGATTACAACTTAAAAAATGCTATATATCTATTGAAAAATGCAAAAAAGAACAATGTTTTAACTGGTTTTGATCCAAACTACAGAAAAATATTGTGGAAAACTTCTTTAGACATAGAAGATGTCCTTAAAATAGTACTTCCTTATGTAGACATAATAAAACCATCTTTAGATGATTGTTATCATCTTTTTTCTACTACAAAAAAAGATGAAAAATATTATATAGAAACCTTTCATAGTCTAGGTGTTAAATATGTTGTATTGACCTTGGGAGAAAAAGGAGCCACTGTGTCTGACGGTTCAAAAATGATACATCTAGACTCTTTAGCTACTAATGTAGTAGATACAACTGGGGCAGGAGATGCTTTTTGGTCAGGATTATACATAGGATTAATCGAAGGCTATGATATCTTTACTGCGTCAAAACTTGGAAATGCTTTTTCTGCCGAAAAGTTAAAACATGTTGGAGCCATTTCAGAAATTGGCAATTATAAAGAATTAATAAACAAATACAATATCTATTAAAGAAGGCGACAAAATGAAGGTAATACTTATTATGGTTCAAAGTATTAACGGTAAGGTTAGACTAATAATAAATAAAAATCAGCCCTGGTCATCACAAGAGGATAAAAAGCATTTTTCAAAGGTTACAAAGGAAATTGGGGTTGTAATAATGGGTAGAAAGACCTTTGAAGAAATAGGTAAACCTTTAGACAAAAGGAAAAATATAGTTCTTACTGGTGAACCTGAAAAGTATCAAAAACTTGAAAAGACTTATCAAGGTTCATTATTCTTTACTGATGAAAAACCAGAATCTCTTTTAAATCGTTTGGAAAAAGAAGGCTATCAAACAGTAGCCCTGATTGGTGGTCCAACAATTAACGCCTTATTTTTAGAAAAAAATCTGATTGATGAAATATATCTTACTATCGAACCCGTAATTATCGAAGGAGATCTGTCATTATTTTCATACGTTCAAGGTACATATCAATTTAAGCTGAACGAAGTAATAAATTTGAATAATGATGCTATTTTATTGAAATATCAAAAACAGCAAGGAAGGTAGGAAAAATTTTATGAAGGTTTTATTTCTTAACCCGCAAGGAAACTTTGATAAACACGATTCGCATTTAACTGAGCATCCAGACTTTGGAGGTCAACTTGTTTACGTAAAAGAGGTTTCTAGGGAATTAGCAAAAATGAATGTATCTGTTGATATTGTTACACGTCAAATAATCGATGATAATTGGCCAGAATTCGCTAGCACTATTGATTACTTTGATGATACAAAGAACCCAAGGATTATAAGGATTGCCTTTGGAGGAGAAAAATTTTTAAATAAAGAGCTTCTTTGGCCCTTTTTAAATGAATATGTTGACAACATGATAACCTTCTATAATGGAGAAAATATAGATTTTGTTACAACCCATTATGCAGATGGGGGATACTCGGGCGTTCTATTAAAATCAAAAAAAGATATCGATTTTTCATTCACAGGGCATTCTTTGGGAGCCCAAAAAATCGATAAAATGGGGGTAACTTTTGATAATTTTGAGAAGTTTGACACAGAATATAACTTTTCAAAAAGAATAATGGCAGAAAGATTAGCAATGAAATATGCCTACAAAATCATTGTTTCTACTAATATGGAAAGATTTGAGCAATACTCTCACCCACTTTACATAGATGTCTCAGATGTAAATAACGATAATAAATTTAAAGTTGTTCCTCCAGGCGTAAATACTCAAATATTTAATGATAATTTTAAAGAGATAGATGAAGACACAATACAAAAGATAACAGAAAAGACAAAGGGGATATTCAAACCTTTTATAATACTTTCAAGTAGATTAGATGAAAAGAAGAATCACATAGGTGTTGTTAAGGCTTATGCGAGCTCAAAAAGGCTACAAGAAATAGCCAATTTAGGAATTTTTTTACGTGGTATCTCTAACCCTTTTGAAGATATTAATCACCTAAGTGAAAAGGAGAAAGGAATATTAAAACCAATTCTTCAGGTGATTAAAGAAGCAAAAATAGAAGATAAGGTGTATTTTTTTGATTTTAGATCACAAAAAGCCCTCGCCTCAGCCTACAAATACTTTGCACAGTTAAAATCCATATTTGCAATTACAGCTTTCTACGAACCTTTTGGTTTAGCCCCAATAGAAGCTGGGGCATGCGGACTTGCTGTAGTTGCCACAAAAAATGGTGGACCTAGCGAGATATTCTCCGATGGTTCTGGGGTATTGGTAGATCCATTTGATATTAAAGATATCGAAAGAGGACTAGTAGAAGCACTACAAAATTTTGAAATATACTCTAAAAAGGTGAAAAATCGAGTGCTACAAAAGTATACCTGGAAAAAAACTGCAGAAGGTTATTTAGAAGTAATTAAAGAAGGAATAAAAAATAAAACACCCAAAATTAACCTCTCAAATTTTGAATTAAACGCAAAAGAACTCATACTTAAGTACTTAAAGGATAGGGAATAAATATGATATAATCGTAGTAGAAATGATAAAAATGGCTAACTTTTGAGGTCGGTGGATGGCATGCTAGTATCTCTTTCAATGAATAACTTTGGTCTTTTCAAAAAGGCAAATATTGATTTCAGTGAATCATTTAACGTCATAACAGGTGAATCTGGAACTGGTAAATCAATGTTTTTAGATTCTATAAACGTTTTTTTAACAGGGAATGTACCCCAAAACTTAAAAACTACTGAAGGATCTGTATCTGCTTTTTTTATAGTCAACAATCAAATCAAAGAAATTGTGCAAGAATATGCACCTGTTCAAGAGAATGAGCTGATATTATCGGTTAACTTTACCCCCAAAAAAACGCTTTTCAGGATTAACGATACCATAGTTCCAAGAGATATTGTACAGGAAATTTCCAAGTTTCTTATTGAATTACATTCTCAAGAGTCTAACATCGCACTAAGAGATGAAACCTATCAAAATTCCTTGATTTTTAAAGTTTTGAGAGAGAATTTTCCCGATTATTTTGAATCCTATGATCTCAAATATCAAGAATACCTACGATTGAAAAAAAGGTATGATAATTTACCTTCAAATATTAATGAAGTTTTAAGAAATATCGATTTGTTAGATTATCAAATAAAGGTTATAGAAGAAGTTGATCCAAAACCATTTGAAGATGATGAACTTTCTGAGCGTTTTAAGACTCTAAATAATAAGGAAGAGATAAAAGAAAAAATATATGAGTCATTAAACATACTTAAAGATAATGAAGTTCACAACATGGACATCGATATAGGTACTGTGGTATTTAACCTTTCAAAAATAGCAGACTTTGGTTTTAAAGATGAGTATAATATGGCCTTGAGTATGCAAGAGCAAATAGATTTCCTATATAACATATTACAAAGTAAGGTAGATGACCTAGATTTAGATCCACAAGAATTACAGACTATTTCCGACAGATTAAATAAAATTATGGATTTAAAAAGAAAATATGGACCAACACTTGAAGATGTGTTAGAAAATCTTGAAAAGTATAAAAAAGAAAAAGAAGATCTAGAAGAAATTAAGAAAGATTTCAACGAGTTAGAACCTAAATTAAATAAGTTATCCAAAGAACTTATAGAAGAAAGTGAAAATATTATAGATAAAACCAAACCTTTTCTAAACAACTTAAAAGACAGTATAGAAGAACATTTAAAAGACTTAAATATGGGAAACGCAGAAATAGATTTTAGGATTGAAAAATTGAAAGAACCTAAAAAAGAAGGCGCACATCGTATATGTTTCTTGTTGAAAACTAATCCAAAAAGTGACTTTTTACCTCTTTCAGAGATAGCATCGGGTGGTGAATTATCAAGGATTATATTAGCGCTTGAAGTTGTTCTAGGAAACACTCACACAATTGATACTATGATATTTGATGAAATCGATTCAGGGGTAGGTCCAAGAATGGCAGATGTAGTTGGTAAAAAACTAAAAGAATTATCAAAAAATAAGCAGATAATAGTAATTACACATATGCCTCAGGTAGCTAACTTAGCTGATACACATTTTAAAATAATTAAATCTTTGAACGAAGATGACATAAACTCTGAAATTATCCATTTGAATCAAGACGAAAAACAAAAAGAAATTAAAGAAATGTACGGAAGTATCATCTATTGAGAGGAAGTGTCTGTGTTGTATAGTCGTGATGAAGTTATTTTAAAAATAATTGAAGAAAAAGGTATTAAAGCAATACCAAACTTGATTGAACTGCTTGAAGATGAAAATCCAGAAGTGAGAGAACTAGCAATGGAAGCTTTAAGTATACTTGCTCCTGAGGGTAAAGACTATCTTCTTAAAGAATTTAAAAAGCGGTTTAGAATGAATCTACAAGATGATGTTGTATTACTTTACCTTGCTGAGTTACTTTCTGATTATAGATGTTCTGAAATAAAAGAAGATCTTGAAACGATGTTCAATAGATTTTCTGATGAAAGGGCATTTCCTCTTATTTTAGAAAATTTATTAAAAGTAACTCAGGATGAAAAATACTTGGACTTACTTAAGACTTACCTAGATGGTGAAGATATTGATGTAGAAGAAATATGTATAATGGCTGTTACTCAATTACCCTCTAAAAAGTCTATAGATATTCTTTTAGAAAAGTATTATAAAACTAGCGATAACTCTCTTAAAGTCCTGATATTAGATTCATTAACTAAGATTCTCACAAATGATTTTGATCTAGTTACATACCTAAAAGATAAAGATAGCGATATCTACCAAAAACTAGAGTGGCACATAAATAAATATTGAAATTCATACGAATTTGTGGTATAATATAGGTGGATACAAATGTAGACTGACATATGGGGACGTTCCGGATTCGACGGGGATAGGTTGGTTTCGGGAAGCGAGCCGAGGGTCTGCAACCTCGATAAAAAGCAGAACAATTTGAAATGCCGAACAACCAGAATTAGCTTTAGCTGCTGCCTAGTATAGCGCACAGCTCGTCTCTCCTCAAGTTTAAGAAGCCTTTCTTGAGGAATGAGGCGTCAGAAAAAGGCTTCACTTTTTGAGTCTAGTGCTCGGACTCAAAAAGTAACAAAAGGGCACTAGGGAGTTGAGACTCTGTCCGCAAAGTCTCAATCCCCAAAATTTGATTGCGGACTGCGCTCGGAGAAGCCGAGGTCACCTATCTTCGGACGCGGGTTCGACTCCCGCCGTCTCCACCATTATTTTCAATATTAAAGCAATATGAGTAAACTGTGAAGCGCTAAATTATGGCGCTTTTTTATTTTTATTATGAGAAATAATACATGTTCTTAACATTCAAATTAATACTTAAAATAATTAATAGAAATTAAATTTGGAATATTCACAAATTCAAAGTTTATTTTACATACTATTTATTTTTTTTCGTTTTTTGTCATTTATAATGTAGTACAATATAATTAGTTAAGCTAATTAATAAACTATTTTTGAAGAGGAGAAGGAAGATCAGTTGAAAAAGGAAAAGTTAACAAAAGAAGAAAAAGCTACAAAATTATCTCTTTCAAATCCTTTACTGAAAGAATCTTTAAGGATTGCGGGACCTGCATTCGTAGAGCTAGTCATGTCAACCCTTTTTGGGATGGTAGACATGATAATGGTTGGAAGAATATCACCAAGCGCCATTGCAGCAGTTGGATTAACTAATCAACCTTTTAACTTGTTAATTGCGGTTTTTGCTGCTTTGAATGTTGGGACTACAGCTTTGGTAGCCTGGAATATAGGATCTCACAGCGTAAAAGATGCCCAAGAAGTTACTAGACAATCTCTGAAAATGGGATTAATTCTAGGAATTATTTTTAGTGTTCTTGGCGTTATAGCTGCACCAGCAGTTATTACCTTTATGGGGGCTCAAGAAGATACATTTCCACTTGCTACCCAGTATTTTCAAATCGTTAGTTCTGGTTTAATATTTTTAGTACTAAACATGGTTATAACTGCAGCTTTAAGGGGCGCAGGAGAAACAAAAATTCCTATGTTCTACAACTTAGCGGCTAACTTGTTTAATGTGTTTGGAAATTGGGTCCTTATATATGGTAAATTAGGATTCCCAAGATTGGAGGTTGCAGGAGCCGCTATTTCTACAGTAGTATCTCGTTTACTTGGATGTCTTGCAGCTTTCTATGTACTTTATTTTTCAAAAAGAAGCATGTTAGCTTTAAAATACTCGGAAGTCAAAGAAAGCAGAGGGTTAGATTCTGGTATTATAAAAAAGATTTTCTCTATAGGAATACCATCTGCCCTTGAACAGTTGGTAATACAAAGTGGTCTAATGTTTTTCGGACGAATTGTTGCAGGGTTAGGTACTTCAGTTTATGCTGCCCATCAAATTGGTCTAAACATAAATGGGTTAACATTCTCACCTAGCCAAGCATTTGGTGTTGCTTCTACAACTCTAGTAGGTCAGAGCTTAGGCGCAAACGACCCAAAAAAAGCAGAACAATACGCAAACATTATTCACAAAGTTGGGTTAATAGTTGCTTGTGGCGTTGGCCTTGGGTTTATTATATTTTCTCATCCAATAGCCCGTTTGTATACGGACGATTTAGTTGTTGCAGCTATGGCAGGAACGGTTTTAAAAATTATGGCGTTAGCACAACCAGGGCAATCTACTCAACTAATATTGTCAGGTGCCTTAAGAGGAGCAGGAGACACCACATATCCTTTAATTGCTTCTCTAGCTGGTATTTGGGGTATTCGTGTTGTCTTATCCCACATATTCGTTCGAATTTTTGGTTGGGGACTTATAGGTGCATGGACTGCTATGGTTATTGACCAATATATACGCTCTTTTATTGTATTTTTACGTTTTCGATCGGATAAATGGAAATATAAGAGGGCTTTGACCGTAAAACAAGAAGAATAGCCTTAATTTATAAATTGTTTCCCTATTTGCTAGCTAATTGATAAAGAATTGTAAAGTAAGTTCCTTTTTTCGTATAGAAAAAAGTGTATCATTAGTTAGACGATATGGGTACCACCATAATATTATTCTTCAATAGAATAAGGCGGTGGAAAAAATGAGAAGCAAGAGAGACAAGAAATACCATCAGGAAACAAATTTAAAATTATGTTCTCAAATTGATTTTATTAGACTAATTAAAAATGCGAAAGATCACAAAAGTTTAGAAGAACTTGTTTCAAAAAAAGAAGATCTGTTGTTAAATAATTTTAGTAGAAAAAACGATTCGTATTAAAGGTAGCAAAATGCATAAAGCATCTGTAATTCAGTTTGTAGATTATTCGATGGAAATAAGTAACAAAACACTCTTAAAAAACATAAACCTGGAATTTGCTGAAAATGAAACTTTTTTAGTCTATGGCCCCCGCAACTCTGGGAAGTCTCTGTTATTAAGATCAATAGTAGATCTTAATAACGAGCTTTTCAGGAATGTTAAAAGTAGCGGGGCAATTTTATTTCAAGGCGAGAATATTGTTAATCTTGAGGGACAATATTTACGTTCTCAGATTTCTTATTGTGAGCCAACATTCATAGACAATATCAATTTTTTAACCTTAAGCGAGGTCCTATATTTAGCTTTAGGTTTAAAGGTATCTGACATTACTAAAGATCAATTTTTACTGTTAGAAAAGCTTAATTTATCACATATCTTTGCTGATAGAAACACTCTAAAATCATATGAACATTTTGATGAATGGACAATTGGAGATAAAATTTCTTTCATAATCTTCTTAAATATTGCAAGAAATCCTCAAGTATTTATATTCGATTCTATTCTTGACCATTTAGATGATTTCTTACTCAACAATATAAAAGAATTTCTTTATGAAACAAAAAAAGATAAGACCCTTATTATTTCTACTAGAAACATCAAATTATTCTCTGATATCGCTCAAAAAATAGGGTTTATAGCTAATGGAGAAATATTATTTACGGGAGATATTCAAGATTTCATGTTAAGTTTTCCTGTTTGAGCTTTTTATTGAGCGGCGTTGTCAGTAATCTCACGTTTATTGTTGTATATGTTTACTATATTATCTTTAACTTCTATTGTATAATCTTGAATATTATAGACCTCTTTAACTGAATAATCAGGCAGGTCTAACAATACGTTAAATGCATTTCCTTGCTTATAAATACCTCCAGAAAAATCAATCTTATAATTTTCTAAACCAAATGTTGTAACTTGAATATAGTTTGAGGTCAAAACTATAGATAAAGGAGAACGGCCAAAATCTTTATTTAAAGTCTTGTTTCCTAAAGTAAAAAAATGTCCAGAACTTGATATCAAATAGACCGTTTTTTCTTTTTCATATGCAAAGACAATTTCTCCGTCTATATAATATGTCTTACTTTTTTCTTCCATATCTCCATAATCACAATAAAATCTGGATTTTGTAACAATAGGTTCACCTTTTTTAGGTATCCACACAGAAATCGGTGTACCGTAAAAATATATGCCACTTTCAAGCTCAAAAACTTTTTTTATTTTTGTTTCAACACTTTTGTATAAATCTTGTCGTTGAAGATCAACTGAATATATTTGTTCACTGTAATTAGTCAAATCTAACTCGATTTTTTCAAAGCCGTATTCTATAAGTACTTTTGAAGGGGGAACAGAAATCTTGGTTGGTAAATCTAAATCTACTCCGTTGACTTTCGCTGAATTTAAACCAGTTATTTCTAAATCTATCCACCTAGTTGGAATATTTATAATAAATTCGCCTAAAGGCGGCGTAAACTCATGTGTGAAGATAATATTTCCTACCATAAGATCAACTGTTATTTTCTTATCCCAGGGTAAAAATCCAGAAGTTCTAGTTCCTTCTGGAGTAATAATTAAAGAGTTTTCAGCAATAACAAAGATACTCTTTTGGTATTCGTTTATGAGATTATGTATCACTGACTCTATATTTTCAAATGAAGCAGATTCTTTTTGTCCAAGATACTCCACATCAAAATATCCATCTTCATATTTTATTTTTAAAGTTGGGTAGTTAGGATCAGGAGGAATAGATATATCTGCATATTTGTACACTAAATAAAAAATATCATTAAAAAAACTTGCGGGACCATCGTATACAAGTCCCACTTTTGTTTGAGCTATCGTTAAACTACTAATTAAAATAACGCTGAATAAAAATACAGCCCTTGTGCAGGGGCAGAGGCTGGAGCTAAAGATCTTTGCTTTGCCTCGAGTATAATTTTTATCCTTTCTGGTTCCCATGCATCCGTCCCTACCTTCACTAAAGCTCCAACTATGTTTCTAATCATCCTTCTTAGAAATGATTTTCCTTCTATTCTAATACAGATAATGTTTTTATTATAATTAATAATGCGAATTCTATAAATCATTCTTATAGGGTTTCGTTCATCATTACCAGTTTTGAAGGTTGTAAAGTCATGTTCTCCTTCAAAATACCTTGCTGCATGTCTCATCTTTGCTATATCTAAATCAAAAGGCATCCACCAAACCCTATTTCTTAAAAAAATATCTGGTTCTTTATTTGTATATATTAAATAAAAATAAATCCTTTTAGTAGCTTCTGCTCGGGGATTAAAATTATCTCTAACTTGTTTTATTTCTCTTACATATATATCTTCTGGAAGAATAGCGTTTAAAGCATCTTTAACGTTTTTATCTGTCATATTATCATTTAAAACTGGGAATGAAACTACCTGTCCGAGAGCATGAACACCTGTGTCTGTTCTTCCACAACCATAAGTTGTTATCTTTTCTTTAAATATTATTTCTAACGTCTTTTCTAACTCACCTTGAACTGTTCTGTAACCACTTTGACTTTGATACCCAAAAAAATTAGTACCATCGTATGCGATCGTTGCTGCAACCCATCTCACAAATTTTTCCTCCTAAAAACACTATAATATTTTTTGCATTATTCCAGTTTCAAGAATCTTATATGTAATTTGTGATTCGTATTTTTTTAATAAATCAATATTCTTCCTAAATAATCCCTCATATATTCTTATCAAATATAGGTTGACAAACTTAGTTACACGCTGTGCAATTAAATCTTGTTGATCAAAATCAACATCTATAATTATATTCTCAAGCCAAAAATCATATGAATTTAAAATGTTGTTTTCAACGATAAGCTCGTTAAAAGATGCTATCACTTTTCTTAATCCTATAAACCTTGAAATTATTTCAACAAAATCCCCATACAGTTCTCTAACCATATCAGAAATATGATCTGTATAAACAGCTTTTAAAGGCCCTTTTCCACGCGAATCTACCTTCAAATGTCGAACAATACCAGAAAGATCGTTATTGTCTTCTTCAACCAAAAAATATCCTATGTAATCATAGTCTTGCCGGTTTTTCTTATTTTTCAACTGTTTAAGAAAACTGTCGTTGATAACTAAAATATTAGGTTCTTGATAATTTACATCTTTTACTTCCACAAAGTCTCCGTCATGTGAAAACAAGAGATAATGAAACTCCATAAAAACCACCCCTAACTTTTTATCTCTTACACATTTACAATCTCAAAAACAGCCTTTTCCGCTTCATTGATAAGTTGTTTAGCCTCTTCTTCAGATTGACCATTTACCATAATATAAAATTTTATTTTCGGTTCGGTACCAGATGGCCTTCCTATTAGTTTAACCTTTCCATATCTTAATTCTACAACATTTGACTTAGGAAATCCCTCCACACCTTTCAAATAATCAAGTGTTTCTTTAAGCTCATACTCACCTATTTTTACTGGAGGCATCTTTCTCATCTTGCTCATGATCCTATTTATTTTTTGAATCCCTAGAAAACCTTCATAGGTAAAAGACAGTAATTTTTCTTCATAAAAACCATAACGTTCTTTCAGTTCTTTTAAATATTCAGTGAGTGTTTTGTTAACCGCTAATAACTCAGACGACATAACGGCAATAAGTGCTGCGGTAATAATTGCATCCTTATCTCTAACATGATCATTAGCTAAATAGCCATAACTTTCTTCAAAACCAAACAAGAACTTTTTACCTTTCTTTTTATTTTTTTCGATCTTTTCTCCGATAAACTTAAATCCCGTTAAAGTCTCTTCAACTTCTACCCCAAACTCTTGCGCTATTGGTTTTACCATATCTGTTGTGACGATAGTTTTTACAACATAATCACCTGGTTTTATAGAAGAATAATCGTAGAATTTTCTCAACAGAAAATGGGTTAACATTACTCCTACATGGTTTCCTGTAAAAGTTACGTACTCATCATTAAACTTCTCGTATACACCTATTCTATCTCCATCAGGATCGGTTGCAAGAACTAAATTTGCATTAACCTTTTTGGCCTTCTTTAATGCCAATTCGAAGGCATCTTTTTCTTCAGGATTAGGCACCTTTAGAGTTGGAAAATCAGGATCGACTTTCGATTGCTCTTCAACAAGATTAACTTCAAACCCTAATCTAGTTAATATATCATGCGCTAACTTTAACCCCGCTCCATACAAGGGGGTATAAACTATTACAGGTTTTACATTAAGGTTAGGATTTAAACTTCTTATGTATCCTTCAATTTCATCCAAATAATCATTAAATATCTCTTCATTAAGTATAATTATCTTATCTGATTGAATACCTTCTTCAAAGGATACTATATTAATATCCTTAAAATAATCTAATTTTTCAATCTCATTTGTTATCTCATTTGCATATCTTGGAACAGCTTGTGTCCCATCAGCAGTATAAACCTTATATCCATTATATTCAGGAGGATTGTGGCTAGCTGTTATAATAATACCACCATCAGTTTTTAATCTCCTAACAGCATAAGACAATAAGGGGGTAGGAGCAACTTGATCAAAAATATATACAATAATATTGTTTGCGGCCAAAACACTAGAGGCAACCCTTGCAAAAAGGTCTGAATATCTTCTCGTATCATATGCAATAACTACACTAGGAAAATCTTTATACTTTTTTAGGTAATTTGCATATCCCTGAGTTGCGCGCGCAACTGTGTAAACATTCATTCTATTACTTCCTGCACCAATTTTCCCTCTTAACCCTCCTGTCCCAAATTCTAAATCTTTGTAAAATCTATCTATTATCTCCTCTTCATTACCTTTTAAGCTCAATAATTCTTCCTTCAGTTCAACATCATCAATATTTTCAAGCCATAAACGATACGATTCAAACGCTTTTTCAACAACATCATCCATAGCTTGCACCTCCTTTTGTAGAACAAATTATTGTTTATTAGAAAACATTGACTTTATCATTCAAATTATATCATACCTTCAAAACAAAAAATTAGAAAGCATCAAAATGAATGATTTTTTCTAAAGGCCTTTTAGGAACATGGTAGTTACCCTCTTCATCTAAATAATATCTAACTGTCTCGTCGTTATCCTCAACGAACGATTCATGGGCCTTATAACCTAAAGCTATAACAGTATCAATTTCATACTCAAAAGGAATATCCAGTATTTCTCTAATATTTTTTCTGTTTGCTGACCCAATAACACAGCTACCTATACCTAATCCCCATGCTGCTAACAGTATGTTTTCAAAAGCAGCACCAATATCATGACCGATCCACTTTGTAGATCGTGCTTTATTTACCAATATAACAATATAGGCAGTAGGCTTTTCATCATCTTTTGGTGTGCCTTTTGGAGCAATATATCCAGCCCAAGATAAATTTTCAAAAATCTTATCACAAATTTCTTTCTTAGACACTACTACATATTCAAGTGGCTGCATATTTGAGGCACTAGGAGCTAATCTTGCGCAATCAACCAAATCTATTAGAATCTCTTGAGGAACAGGATCTTGTTTAAACCTTCTAATAGTTCTTCTTTGCTTGATAATTTCTCTTATATCCATCCTAAAGATCAACCTCCTGTTTTTTGATTTTTATTCACCTATTATTTTTACTAATACTCTTTTATTCCTCTTTCCATCAAATTCTCCATAAAATATCTGTTCCCAGGGGCCAAAATCTAATCTTCCATCAGTAACTGCAACAACAACCTCTCTACCCATAATTGTCCTTTTTAAGTGTGCATCAGCATTATCTTCTAAAGTGTTATGCCTATATTGACTATAAGGCTTTTCTGGAGCAAGTTTTTCTAGAAAATTTTCAAAATCTTGCAGTAACCCTCTTTCATCATCGTTAATAAACACACTTGCAGTAATATGCATAGCATTACATAACAGTAAGCCATCCTTTATCCCACTTTCTCTTAAACATTCTTCTACAAGAGGCGTTATGTTTATAAACTCTCTTCTTTTTTCAGTATTAAACCAAAGTTCTTTTCTATATGATTTCACTATTAAACCTCCTTTAATCGTAGTTAGATATCATTTATGATTTTTGTAGAGACGACCTACATGGGCGTCTCATGGTTTTGATCATAGTTAAAATCATTTATGATTAAAATCTCAA
>ENA-UPSB01001259-UPSB01001259.1-bioreactor-metagenome-genome-assembly--contig:-NODE-1259-length-31133-cov-21.464927_pt1 | contig 31133 bp, 22 predicted proteins | sample MGYA00238182_ERZ773286 | MGnify/ENA primary metagenome ERZ773286 (study PRJEB29026, sample SAMN07631240) | bioreactor metagenome | isolation source: Switchgrass digestor | place: USA: Dartmouth...
TCAACTACACAACCGATATACTATGTGAGGGTTTCTTTGACGCTTACAAAAAAACAGCCATAGTAACAAGGAATAATAAGGTTGTGGCTATCCAGAAGGGGCAAAGTCCCATTTACAGCGACGGGTTTACACGGGTATTCGGGGCCGAAGTTTATTCCTCCATGTTCAAGGTAGGAGACAGAGTGGATTATAAGATTAATTATAATCAAATAGACTATTCGAATGGCATTAAAAAGGGAAATCCCATTGACTGGTCGGATGTAAGAACAACCATTGGTGCCGGGCCTACCCTTGTTAAAAACGGCGAAATAGTGCTTAATGCCGCAAAAGAAGGCTTTACCGACAGTAAATTTACAAGCCGTGCCCAAAGAAGTTTTATTGGAGAAACAAATGATCAATTCCTGGTAATGGGTACGGTAAATGATGTAACCCTTAGCGAACTTGCCACAATATTAAAGAATATGGGTATTAAGAACGCAATAAACCTGGATGGCGGCGCTTCCTCGGCATTAATGTTTGAAAACAAGATTATTACAACCCCAACCAGAAACTTAAGCAATGCCATAGTTATTACAAAGAAAAAAGAACGGCCAATACGCATTCAGCTGAACGATAAAGAAGTTTTCTTCGATACCGATCCCTATTTCTTAAACGGAAGAACGATGGTTCCGTTAAGAGGTATTATGGAGGCTGTTGGCGCTACCGTTGGCTGGGATTCGGTGAGCGGATCGATCTGGGCATCTAAAGGCGACATTAAGGTTGAAATGAAAAATGACAGCAATATCGTCAAAGTAAACGGCGAAGAACGCGAAATGGATGTTCCAATACAGGTGAAATACAACAGGACTCATGTTCCGGTAAGATTCATGGCAGAGATATTCGGTGCTGAGGTTGATTTCATCCGCGACAAAAACATGGTTACAATCCGCATGGAAAATTCCAACCCCACCGAAATTTATGACAAAGCTGTCGCAGAATTAAGCAAAGGCAATGCTGCTCAAGCCGAGAGATTATTCCTTGAGGTACTGAAAATTGACTCCTCCCATGCAGGTGCAATGTTAAAACTGGCAAAACTTTATGCCTCAACCGATAAGGCACAATCAGCATATTACTATGAGGAATTCCTTAAAATCCAACCGAAAGATTACGATGCCCTGAATTCACTTGGCTGGATGTACGCAGATCTGGGCAATATTCCAAAGGCTGTTGAGGTTTTCAAAAATTTAACCATCCAATTGCCCGATGTCGGCGCATATTGGATAGCCCTGGGAGATATGTATGCCCACTATCAGATTCAGGATTATTCGGCAGCAAAAGAATGCTACAACAAAGCATTGACATGTAATTTAAGTGAAAACCAGAGAAACAGTGTTAATGAAAAGCTGAAAAAATATTAAGGAAGTAAGCTCCCACCATCATTTTCAGGTCGGAGCATGACAGAGTTCATGTACCTTCAATTTCAATAATCCTTATGGGTATTATGTCCATTACTATAGTCAGTCATATCTATTAAAAGGTATGACTGATTTTATTTTCACCACGAACTCTTGTTTCTTTACCCGGTCCCGGGCGTATCATACATAAACAGTACAAAGATTATACCTGTTCGCATATAGTTTTTAATTTTTCAAGATAATTCTGGCCTCTATCGGTCATATATAATGTGTCGTTTTCGTATTTAAGCCTTCCAATTAATATATTGGTCTCAAGTAATTCTTCAAATGAGTAAAACGAACTAAAAATATACTCTCCATTGTAATTATTAATAATAGAACGCTTTAGGTCCTTAATATTAATCCCATTTCTCGGAATCAGCTTAAAAACATTATAAACCTTTTTATCAAGCATTGTGCACATAAAAGATAAATCCTCCCATAATTACTGTTTATTGGATAATAAATCATCAACCGACATATTATTAATTTTAACCCATTATTGCTTTAATTTCCATATCAAAATGGAATTTTTATTTACAACCTGAAAAATATTATCGTTCTCTTTTTATTCTATTGTGGAGGTTCTGTTTTATTACTGCTTTTCAGTCTGGGTTTCTTATCCTGCTTTTCTGCATTATCATCATGTGGCGGCCGATCGTCAATACCGGTGCTATTATTTTGAGAAGGCACACTGGTAACATCGATGTAATACTGAACAATAACTGAGATAATCTCCTTTTTAATTTCATCGATTTTTTCCATATTTGCCTTAATATTTTTCCCAATTAAAAAAATATTAAAAAGCTGCTCCTTCTTGGCAGAACATTTCAACCCGCTCAAGCTGGGGGATAATTCGCTGACTTCCATCAGCCCCTTATTACCATTGTCTTTTTCCCCTAAAACAATAAAGTCTTTATATTCTTTACTATCAATATCCAGTACTTTTGGCTGAGTTTTTGCAATTAAACATATTACTTTATACTTATTATAAATCTCTTTCTTTTTATCTTCAAACTCTTTTCGCTTCATTAATTCAAGAATAACACCTGCAAGCTCTGTCCTATCATATGATATACTGGTTTTTTTCTCAATTTCTTCCTGGATTAAATTAATAAAATTCAGATATTGATTGTATCTTTTGAAAAAAGAATAAATATTTTCAACCCTTCGGAAAATAAACGTACTTATAAGCATCTTAAGCTTATCATATTCCCGTGCTTTGATTCTTTCTGTTTCAAGCTTTATGTAAATACACTGTATCATCGCTAAAAACCAGTTTTCATTGCAATAATAGTATTCTATGCTGTTGCCGTATTTCCAAAGATAATCAAAATGAAATGTCTCCAACAGGTCATGGATTTTTGATTTACCCTCAAAATAAAGATTCAACAATTCATATGTTATTTCTTTCACTATTTCGTCCATGCGTAGTTTACTATGGTGATAAATTAAATACTTATATAGCATAAAACGCTGATAGTAAAAGTTCTCTATGCTTGATAAAGCCTGAACCTTGGCTACAATTAAGTAATTTTTGTCATTTTTGTATATAGTAAAGTTTTCTATCAATCTTTCAATGTCAAACGCACCGAATTCCAAAGCAGATACGCGTGGATCCCTAAGTGAGTAATCAAGCCTGTCCGCATCGAGTGTCCCTGAAACAATACCATGCAGCGGTTCTAAAATCCTTCTATACTCATCTCTCGTCTGTGCAAGAATAAATCTTGCAATGAACCTGCAAAGGCGATGAAAACTATCTTCACTACTTACCGGCATAATATATTCAATTATTTTCAGGCCAATATTTTCATGTATTTTGTTTATTCCATTTTCCACATATCCTTTAAATTTCATATAGAATTCTCTTTTATTCTCATTTATATCCGAATCCTTTGAATCCAAAGAATCCTTGGAATAAACAGAATCCATATAATCTATATATTGCCCAAATGCTCTCTCCAGAGCATGACTGAATGGAAAATGCCCAATATCATGGAGAAGGCACGCAAGCCTGACACTTTGAAACAGTACGGTTTTTGAGAATTCTATCTTGACATGATCGGTTATAATGTCACTCTCATATTCCAGTTCCTGCACATCTATGCATAAATTCAGTCCATATTTGATAAGTGTTTTATCTTTCCTTACATAACATGATTTTATGACTGAGAAAATACTTTGATTTAAGCTATCCCTGCAAATACCCTTTATCATATCAAAGGCTTCAAGCAAATAGTCTCTGACGTCTGAATTATGTATATCCTGAACCGCACTTAGAAAAATATCTCCTCCAAGCTTCATACAACCCAGTGAGTGCAAAAACCTGCAATTCCTGTTGGAAGGGTATGTAAAGTAGGCAGCTCCATTCTGTGAAATGAACCTAAGCCTCTGAAACAACGGGTTCTTAATTAGCTGCGCCTCTACATCGGTAAGGTAAATATAATTATAAATAGGATCCCTTATACATTTTTCATTAGCCATAAAACCCCTCATTTGCCACAGGGAATTTTACTTATGGGTGCCTTAATAATTATGTCTGCTCCTAATTCCTAATTCTATTTTATTTGCTATCTTATGTCAATGATGATATCTTTTGTATTCTCGAAACCCTTGTCCCATGCCTGTTTCCGTCTTATTTCATTATTGGTATTATTTACTATTTCCCGACAAAAAAGAAGATCAGCCATACCGGGTGATATGGCTGATCTTTTTTCTCACAAAACAGAGTTCCAGTCCTTCTGTGTTTCTCTAATTTTATTGGGTCTAAGTCTTTACTGCGCCATTTTATATGTAGGAACAATTACTTTAACAAATTCTTTTATTTCATTACTGTCTGAAGACTTATATACTTTCTGTTTCAATAAATCCAGTTCTCTTTCCAAAAGCTCATAATCAATATGCAGAGGTTTTACAACATATATTTTGTTATGCTTTGTAGCCTGAAGACCTTCTTCATTCAATAAAAGTTCTTCATATAGTTTTTCACCCGGTCTTAAGCCTGTTATTTCAATGTCTATATCTTCATACGGTTCAAAACCAGAAAGCCTTATAAGATTTTTCGCCAGATCAAGAATTTTCACAGGTTCACCCATGTCCAGCACGAAAATCTCTCCGCCTTCTGCCATAGCGCCGGCCTGGATAACGAGCTGTACAGCTTCGGGTATTGTCATAAAGAATCTTGTAACATCGGGGTGTGTAACGGTGAGAGGACCACCTTGTTCAATTTGCTTTTTAAATAATGGTATAACACTTCCATTGCTACCCAATACATTTCCAAAACGCACTGCCACAAACTCTGTTTTGCTTTTTGCATTAAGAGCTTGAATTATCATTTCAGCAATACGTTTTGTAGCACCCATAACATTTGTTGGGTTTACAGCTTTATCGGTTGAAATAAGAACAAACCTGTCGGTTTTATACATATCGGCACAATGGGCCACGTTCCATGTTCCAAATACATTGTTTTTTATTGCTTCTTCCGGATTGTTCTCCATTAATGGTACATGTTTATGGGCTGCTGCGTGGAACACTATGTTGGGTTTGTATTCCTCGAATATTTCCTTAAGTCTTTCCATTTCCCGGATATTAGCAATAACAGGTATAATATCAAGTTCAGGATATTTCCTTGTCAGTTCATTTAATATATCATAAAGGCCGTTTTCATAGTTATCTAACATAATAAGCTTTTTAGGGCCAAAAGACGCAATCTGCCTGCAAAGCTCCGAACCAATAGAACCTCCACCACCGGTAACCAGTATAACCTTCCCACTTAGATATCCTGCTATGCCTTCCAAGTCTACCACAATTGGCTCTCTTCCTAATAAATCCTCTATATCAACATCCTTAACCCTCTTTAGCATTATTGATTCATCTATAAGCTGCGCCATTGAAGGAAGTATCTTAACCTTACACTTGGTTTTCACACATTGTTCGTATATTCTGTTAATCACTGCAGGTTTTGCGGAAGGTATAGCAATAATTATTTCATCAATGCTTTTCCTGTCCACAACATCGGCCACATCTTCAATACCACCCAATACAGGAATACCATTAACTTTTTTTCCTTTTTTATAATCGCTATCATCTAAAAATGCAACAGGCCTGTAATTAAGCTCGGTATGAAGCTCCATTTCTTTTGCAATCATTGCTCCGGCATCCCCAGCACCGACAATAAGCACTCTTTTTACATTATCCAGCTTAATTACCCTGCCTAACACAATCCTTCTATATAAACGGTACGTTAGCCTGGAACCACCAATAAGGAAAACATCAAGCATACCTGTAATAACGAAAATACTTCGAGGTGCTAGTCTATCCACAAACGCAATATACACAAAAATAGCACCATTTGTTAGTGCTGAAGCTAGGAAAATACTTACAAGTTCATATATGCCCGCATATTTCCATAGGCTTCTGTACAACTTAAAAGGAATAAAAACAACAATTTTCAATATTATAGATACTCCTAATAAAAGTATCATATTATCTACAAAGTTTTTAGGAATTGTGTCAAAATCCAAATCAAATCTGATAAGATATGCACAAAAAAAAGATATTGTTAATAATGCTATATCTGAAAAAACAAATAACCCTGATTTTAGCTTTTGTCTCACTGTTATTCCTTCCTTTAGTTAAATAACAATATATAAAAGCGTACCATTTTTAATTTTAACATATATACTTTGAAAATCAAAGGAAATAAAAAACCATATTCCTTTACTTGTCTGAAATGCTAATATTCACCAAAATAATTATTTCAGATGAAAACCAAGTTTTCTTTATAAATTATGTAATATGGCTCTATACCTATACAATGATCTCAAACTAATTCTGTACAAAGTTATTAAAATCATACTGTACTAGATTTATCTATATGTTTGTATGTATATAATAAGATGAGCAAATGTACTTAGTTATTAATACTTTCTCCAAACCATCCTGTTTACTATTCCAGTATAACTCTGTATGATTTTTACCACCTTTGTGCTTACATTTTCGTCTACATAATCTATGACTGTGGTGCCAAGATCCCCATTTCTATACATGTTAACAGCAAGATTAACTGCTTGCAACACCTGCTCTGTAGTTATACCACCAATAATAAAATTACCTTTATCCATAGCCTCAGGTCTTTCTGTACTAGTACGAATCGATACAGCAGGAAATTTAAAATATGATGATTCTTCTGGTATTGTCCCACTATCAGAAACTACACAAAATGCATTTATTTGAAGATTATTATAATCAGAGAATCTAAAGGGCTTTAGACTTCTAACATTAGGATGAAATTTAAATCCTCTCTTCTCAATGAAACTTGCGCTTCTAGGATGAGTGCTGTATATAACAGGCATATTATAATACTCTGCCATTGCATTTATTGCATTCATAAGAGCAAAGAAATTATCTTCAATATCAATATTCTCTTCACGATGAGCAGAAAGTAAAATGTATTTTTCTTTCTGCAATCCCAACTCATTAAGAATCTTACTATTTCTTATTTTATCGATATTTGCAGTTAACACTTCAGCCATGGGAGAACCTGTTACATAGGTACGTTCTTTAGCTACACCTTCATGATTTAAATAGCGTCTTGCATGTTCACTGTAACATAAATTTACATCAGCAATATGGTCAACAATTCTTCGATTAGTTTCCTCGGGTAAATTTTCATCAAAACATCTATTGCCTGCTTCCATATGAAAAATAGGTATTTTAAGTCTTTTAGCTGAAATAGCTGACAGAGCTGAATTTGTATCACCTAAAACTAAAAGTGCATCTGGCTTCAATTCTGAGAGTAACTTATAGCTCTTTGCAATAATATTACCAATTGTTTCACCTAAATCTTTACCAACTGAATCAAGATAATAATCAGGTTTCCTTAAGCCTAAATCCTCAAAGAATATCTGATTAAGTGTATAATCCCAATTTTGACCTGTATGTACTAGTATATGCTTAAAATATTTATCACATTTTTTAATAATTTCAGATAAACGTATTATTTCAGGTCTTGTACCAAGAATTGTCATTAATTTTATATTTCCAACTGTTGCACTTTTCACACTCAAACCTCCTCGAAATAAGTATCTGGCTTATCTGAATTATAACATTCATTTGCCCACATTATTGTTACCATGTCCGTATCGCCTAAATTTTCTATATTGTGTGTATATCCTGTAGGTATATCAACTACTTCCAGCTTATCACTACTAACATGATATTCAATAACCTCATCTGTACCAACCTTTCTAAGTCGTATTACACCTTTTCCGCATACAACTAAGAACTTTTCATTTTTCGTATGGTGCCAATGATTACCTTTAATAATACCTGGTTTTGAAATATTAACGGATACTTGCCCTCTTTCTGGCGTTCTAATAAACTCAGTAAAAGACCCTCTATTATCAATGTTCATATTCAACTTGTAACTAAAACTATTTTCCGGTAGGTAGCTTAAATAAGTACTATATAACTTTTTGGTAAAGTCATCAGACATATCTGGTACAGAAAGCTCTTCACGGCTACTTTTGAATGAATAAATCAAATCTACTATTTGTCCTAAAGTAATGGTATGAACTATAGGCACCTCACAAAAATCTCCTATACGTTTTTCTTCACCTTTTAATGCATTTATTAGTTCCTCTACAACATCATCTATATAAACTAAATTCATAACAACACTTGGATCATTAACAGTTATAGGCAAGCCACGAGCAATATTATAGCAAAATGTAGCAATCACACTATTATAATTAGGTTTGCACCATTTCCCAAACACATTAGGAAAGCGATATACTAATACTTTTGCACCTGTTTCCTTACCATATGCAAACATTAACTCTTCTCCAGCTTTTTTACTCTTTCCATATGGATTATCAAAGGTTGCCTGAATTGAAGAAGAAATCATAACTGGACATGTATTTTTATATTTTTTTAAGGTGTCTAATAATTTAGAAGTAAATCCATAATTGCCTTCCATATATTCTGACGAGTCTTTAGGGCGATTTACACCTGCTAAATGGAATACAAAACTAGCTTCTCTACAATATTCATCTAATAATGATGAATCTGTATCTATATCATATTCAAAGATATCAGTATATTTCCGATTTTTTAACTCTGCAATTAGATTTTTCCCTATAAACCCTTTTGCACCAGTTACAAGTATTTTCATTACTTTTTCCAACCTTCCAATTCTTCTTGAATATAATCAAGAGTCATTAATTTTTCTTTAATTTGCTCAACATTAAGTCTTATTGTATTATGGGATGTATATTCTTCATTTGATGACAGTTGTTGATTTCCTTCAGTAAAATATTTTTCATAATTAAGATCTCTTTTATCAGAAGGCACTCTAAAGTAATTTCCTAAATCCTCTGCAACAATATACTCTTCTTTTGTTAATAGAGTCTCATACAATTTTTCACCATGACGTGTACCAATTATTTTTATTTCATTATCAGCATTAAATAACTCCTTTATCGCCTGAGCCAAATCTCCTATAGTAGCTGCAGGTGCTTTTTGAACCATAATATCCCCTGACTGTGCGTTTTGAAATGCAAATACTACAAGCTCTACAGCTTCCTCAAGACTCATTAGAAATCTTGTCATATTTGGATTAGTAACAGTTAAGGCTCGACCGCTTTTTATTTGCTCAACAAATAATGGTATCACAGAACCTCTGGATGCCATAACATTACCATATCTAGTGCAACATATTAAAGTTTTATCCGGATCTACAGTTTTAGATTTAGCTACAACTACTTTTTCCATCATTGCTTTTGATATTCCCATAGCATTTATAGGATAAGCTGCTTTATCAGTAGACAGACAAATAACTTTTTTAACATCGCACTCAATTGATGCTGTAAGTACGTTGTCAGTACCTAAAACATTAGTTTTGACTGCCTCAAGTGGAAAAAACTCACATGAAGGAACTTGTTTTAATGCTGCCGCGTGAAAAATATAATCTACTCCGTGCATAGCATTCTTAACACTCGAAATATCACGAACATCACCAATATAATATTTAATTTTATCATTTTTATAAAGCCTTCGCATATCATCCTGTTTTTTTTCATCACGGGAGAATATACGTATTTGCCCAATATCAGTACCTAAAAAACGTTTTAATACTGCATTGCCAAATGAACCAGTACCACCAGTAATTAGTAAAGTTTTGTCTTTAAACATTTAATTCCCCCTTATGTTTGAAAACTTTCTATGTTTTCCAAATTCAATATTATTATTTGTATACTTAAATTTCCTAATAAAGCAGAGCACATGAAAACTCGGTATCAATTTATAGTATTTTAATTTTTCTATCATGTCAAGGATTCGATAAGTTTCATTCTTAACAGCCTTTTTATCCTGTACATTTTTTTGTAAGATTTTCTCATATTTATACATTAAAAATTATGATTTATTATTTATTCAAAACAACTCACCTGTAACGAATTTTGCGTAAAATATTTGACAATACAGTCATAACTATGTTTTTTCTTCTAATCCTTTCAACTCTTAATTTGTGAATTGATTTATCGAATCCATATTTAGGATAATACTGTTCAAATTTAATCCTGTCAGTACTTCTTTTGAAAGGATTTCTTAATTGTTCATTATGTGGAAGTGCTTCCTGCAAGGAACGTACCACCAAGCGCAAACCTGGTGTATTTTGTAGTAATTGCTCCCCCTTCTGTGTATTAGATAACACAAGAGAAATTTTATTCACGTTTTCTTGTTGAAGAAAGCTTTTGTCAATGCCCCAAAAATCACCAATGGTTATATCTGATACTCGTTCAATTCTTGCATACCTACATTGATAACAACAATCGTTGAACGTGATGCCCTGAATAAATGATAGATAGTATTCGTCAAATCCGCCATTTATCATTTTAATATTATGTAATGCATCTTCAATTTTTAAACGGTAAATTATTCCTCCATCCCGGAAATTTACGGATACAATTCGTTTTTCATCAGGTTTAAAATGTTCCTGAAAGTACTTTTGTGGCGAAGTCCCATGACATATCAAATCCACCGTATACAGAATCTGAGAATCCCCGATAAACTGCTTTATCGCTCCAACCTGACATGGCGTACCTATAAATAAGACAGGCTGTCCGCTTTTAATCCTTTCTTTCACTTGGGTATAGATATTTTTCCCGTCACAATGAACATACTTTGAACCTTTAAACAAAGCAATATCCTTGACAGAATCCGACAATTTTAAGCAGAATCGGCCATTCTCAAAGCAAGCACCAACTATGGCACCACCTTCTGACAGTATTTTCCTATACAGCAGTGCTGCTATTCCACCTGATGAAGAAGAAACTCGTTCTACCTCATCAATTGCCCAACCGGCATAGCAATTGATCACCTTGTGCCATGAACACTCATTGTTTGATGGGCATATTTCTGCACATTTACCACAGCGTATACATTTTTGTTCATCAATACAATATTTTAAAGCACCATACTCATCGGGTTTGAGTGTAATACAATGTATTGGGCATATATCTACACACAATCCACAACTGGTACATTGATTTTTCTCACAAATCATGTAATTCTCCTTAACAATTAAAAAGAAGTTTGACTCTCTTTATAACAGCAATTAAATTGTCCCTTTGTAAAATAACAGAAGAAATCAATACAAAGAACAACGAAACAATCCCGATAACACATGAATTGAGTACCCACATAATGGCTGTTGGTTCTCCTAAACTTATATAAGGAGAAAGCAGAAAAGTTACTGTGATTATCAAAATGCTAGTCAGGATATTTTTAAGTGTGCCCTTCCAGCTTCCACTAACAACATTCTTGGATATATATATTAGAAAATCAATTGCTCTATATCCATTTGACAAAATACCAGCAATAATAACGCCATACAAGCCCATATGAAAAACACCTGTGAACAATATGCCACCTATCAACAATATTAACCCTTGAATAGTTGTTTGTATTTTCGTCTCTTTGTATAACCCCGCTGCAATAACCATCATTCCTTGTGGAGTCTTAATACTAAACAAAAATCCATTAATGCAGAATAAAACACCAAGAAACGGCAATACGTATTGATCAGAATCGGTAATACCAGCAGTATATAGCTTAATGAACGGCATAAACATAGAGAAGGTAATTGCATAAATTATGGTAATTGCAGAATAAAAAATAAAGATAAAATGTTCATATGATGTTTTTAATAGTCTTTTATCGCCTGAAACCATTATTTCGCCAAATGCGGCCTGTAATCCCGACATAAAAATGGAAACTAAATTATTTATTCCATATATTACAAAATTATAAATGGTATAAATGCTCACTTGTACAAAATCCGTAAAAGCGGTTACAATGACTATGGGGGCACCGGACTGCAGTGTCCATAATACTTGCATGTATAATGCGTCCCAACGTTTATTAAGCGCAGTATAATCGGGTTCCACATGTACATCGATGGTTCGATATTGGTGTTTAAAATAAATGTGCAAAACCATCGAGCGTGAAAATACAGTAAAAATTGTAATTATTTTCAGCCATACAATAGATAACCCTGCTAAAGCACAAGCAATAGTAACAATGGCATTTAGAGTTGTTCCCAGAATAGTTGACCAACATAAAACATAAGTCCGCTGATCTGCTGTGAGCAACACCCTGTATCTTGACATTGTGAAAAACTCTAATGATCCTGAAAAGCCCATTGCCATTACTAAAATAAATATATCCAGTTGAGACAAACCCTCAACGCTGCTAAAAAGCATATATCCTACTGCCAACAGCGTAGAAAGCGCAACAACAGTAAATCCCAGTTTACGATAAGTTGTTCGTGCGGCTGAAACAATTCTGCTGATTTGAGTATTGTCATTTTCGCTTAACGGCTTATACAAATAATAAATGATGGAAGCGGATACTCCAGCTTCAATAAGTGTTATATACGAGATAAGCTGTGTAATGGAAGAAACTAAGCCGTTTATCTCCGAACCATAGTATCTTAAGAAAATGCTGGGAATGATTAATCCTACGATAAATAATACAATCTGCTGAAGAGCACTGACTATGGTGTTTAAAGCAAATAATTTCGTTCTGCTTTTCATGTTCCGCCTTAATCTCCAATCGCATGAAGCAAATATTCTTCTCCGTATTTACGGTAAACAGAAATCACTTCATTCACTGCTTCATAATCGATATTGTGGAAATCCTTTATATACTCGGTATCCGGATATATTTTCCTGTGTTCTAATTTTGTTAATTCCAGAAGGTCAGATAACCTTGTTTGAAGTCCTTGATTCCTGAATCTTGAAGACACAACAAAAAACGGTTTGTTAAAGTTTATGGAAAGTGCGGTAGCATGAAAGGAATTTGTAATAATGCATTCTGCACCGTTCAGTAAATGAATAAAATCATTTGGTGCAATATCATACCTATATTCCACATGAATATCTTTTGGGAATTTTATATTAGTATAAGGCAGACATATAATCTTATATTGGTTCTCTTTAGCGTATCGACTGATTAATTTAGTAATGTTTTCGTTTTGCTCATTGTAGTTCAACAAATATACTAAAATATAATTGCCCTCTATACGCTTTTCACTGGGCAGAGTCAACCACTCATTCTTACTTAATAAGAATGTGGGATCGATAACATGGTGGATCTTCTTTTCGATGTATGGTTGTAGCCATATAATTGTACTTTTCTCTCTTACAGAAATATAGTCTATCGATCTGATAGAATCACATATCCTCTTAATCTCCCTTTCGGTAAACTGATTATATGCAATACTTGGAGCATAGGCAATTTTTTTTGCATTTGTTTTGAAGTTCAAATAATAAACCTGATCAAAATTATGTACCATGGGATTCCATATCTGATCGCTGCCACAAAGAAAAACATCGTAAGACATTCCTGGTACTGCATCTATGAATTCTTTTTCTGATGTATAGAGTGTGTCGCCAATTTTTAAGAATTTAGAAATGAATTTGATAAATTCCTCATCTCGGAGTTTTGAGTTACTATCACGTGGCAGTTTCTTACTTAATTTAATAAATGCATTTTTACTTTTCCTCATTATAAGTTGAAAAAATGATAACTTCTGTTCCCTTTCCTGCATGTTTTCAGGAACATAAAACACTACATTGCCTTTTCGGTAGTTAATAAATTCAGGTTCATAACAGTATTTTTCTAAGAAAACATATAGTGAATACGCCTGTAAAGCTGCCCCATAATTTGGGGAAAAGAAAGTTGTTAATATACCAATTTTTACTGACATATTCAAGTTACCTCTCTCATTAGCCTTTCGTGTTCAATAATTTGCTCTTCGGTAAACCTCCGCTTAATTAGGTCTTTATTAATGTAAATGCTGTAAGGCGCTATGTCTTTTGTAACAACTGCTCCAGCCGCAATTACGCTGCCACGACCAATTCTTACACCTTTTAGTATTGTTACATTAGCACCACACCAGACATCCGATTCAATAACAACATCTTTATCCGATAAGCTGTCTTTTTCTTTCGTTTCGGCAATTGTTTTGCCTACAACATCAAACTTATGATCCCCAGTTATGATAGTAAGTCTTGGACCAGCAAGAAAATTATCTCCAATCGTTAACGAAGCTTCAGTAGAATAAATTATTGAACCCGGACCAATATAAACATTATCTCCCATTTCAATATTTGAGAGGCCTTCAATAATAACTCCTTTTGCTATGCGCAAGTCTTTTCCGCACGATTTAAAAGAAACTTTATAATACTTCATAGTTGTTAATTCCCAAACTTTATTTAATAACCTCTGATAAATCGAATGGGAAAGTTTCATAACTTTCGTATTCATCGAATTTCTCCTACCTATCACATAATAATTGATATATTTTCTCAATTTCTTCTCTGTTTGAATAATCTGTTTCTGCAAGCCGCTTTTTCATAGCACAAACGTCTATTTCTCCAGAAAATATTTTATTAATCATGGAAAACAATGCTTCATCATGGTTGTCACATATTAAGCCATCAACCATGTTTATAATTTGATTATGTGCCGAGGCATAATTGGTTACTAACGGAATTATACCGTTCATTTGGGCTTCGGTTACAGCCATAGGCTGGCCCTCATATCTTGACGGGAGAAAAAAGAAATCTGCCATTTTCACGTATGGATGCGGATTCGTCAATTCTCCTAACAGAATGACTTCGTTTTTAAGGTCAGCTTCTTCAATCATACTTTGTAATTGCTTTCTGTCAGGTCCATCACCAATGATAAGCCACTTAAAACTCTTATGAAGATATAACTTTTTTATCTTTTTAAAGACAGTGATTCCCCGGTCATGACCTTTAGAGTTAAAATCAATTCTTGCAACGGTTACAAAAATAAGGTCAGCTGCATACTGTTCCGTATCAATAGTATATGAAGCAGCCAAATTACGTACAGTCTTTGCAGAAAGAACATTGTGAATGCAATAAATATTATTGACTGAAGGAAGAAGTTCCATTAAGTTTTTTTTGCATGCTTCAGACACGGTAACAACAGCATCGGCTCTTTCATACATTTGCTTGTCATAACGCATATCCAGCTTTGTACTTGCATAATCCACATGCAACCATAGTATTTTTCGTTTGGCATTCACCTTTTGAATGACGTATTGGCTTGGCCAAAATTCCAGGTAAGCAATGGCAACATCGTACTGTTTATCCAAAGGCGCCTGCCCTTTCGCTAAATACTTGGACATTACTTGTGAACGAATCAAAATGTTTCTTTTCAACTTACTTTTAACAAAAGCAAAAATAAAAGCGAATACATATGACAACGGTAATTTCTGCATATGAAGAAAACTGTTGTCTAAAATGTTTACTTCCCGTGGTATTTGCTTTTCCAGAACGCCGCCTTTTTCAAATAGCAATAAATCGACTTCAAAGCGTTGGTAATCAAGTTCATTTAATAATGACAATAGACTGGTAGTACTACCGCCTACTATCATCTTACTATATACAATTAATATTTTTTGCTTCATTTACAGATTTCCTTCTAAAAACCAAGATATAAACGTTGTAAAGTATCCATACGTACAATATTCTCTTTGATACGAATACCACATCAACAAAATTTCCCCTTACCCAAATCCAAAAACCATATGTTATATATATACTGCAGCAATTATAGAAAAGCTTATATTTACTTCGATTTTGAATCACTTTCTCGATTTTTCCCACCGCCCAAGCAATCAGAGGTGATAATAACAGTGCATAATATCCAAAATTAATATACAATTCGCCAAACAGTGATCCACCTAAAGCACCGCCGGAAGGAGAGTATGGATTTAAGATTGTTGCAATAGAAAAATACTCTTTTAAATTTGAAGCAATATAGTCCGAAAAAGGTAAAAAGACCGATAAAGCCCCTAGGTAAGATTTACCATTCAGGAATCCATGTGCCAACGTATATCGATATGAAAGTATAGTTGTTGTAAATGTGCTTCCAAATTCGGATAATGTTTGCGTTATTATATTTTTCCCAAATAAAAACTCAGTAAAATTCAAACTACTGTAATCGCCTCTTCCGTAAGCAATAAAGGAAAGGCCAGTCAGTAACAGAATGGTGCCTAAAGCAATCCAAACAATATGCTTTTTTTTGTATTTTTGAATGAAAGTATGTCTACAATAAAAATAAATGATCAGCGGAATCACAAAGGAGCCTCTTTTGCCTGTCAGCAACATAAGGAGCAGACAACGAATAATGGCATAATAATGCATCCATTTCCAACCATTCTTCTTTGGATCGGAAGCAAGTAAAACAATGATAATGGCCAAAGGAAAATAACTGTTTGCTGCTGCCCAAGTTGATAATTTCGCGGAATTTTCGTAAAGCCCCAAATGACCATATACAGCGCTAATGGTAACAATTAAATAATCATAAATGGACACAGGAATCAGCAGGATAGTAAAAAACAATTTCCCAAATTTTAAAACGTTTTGACGATCATATTCCATTTCCTCAACAGATTGTTTTTCCTGCAGTACTTGTTGTCCATCTTTTTTACACAAAGAACAAAGTAAAAAAAACGCAATCAGGTTATATGCGAGTAAGCTAAATAGCAAAATATGATACAGCTCACTCTCGGGATACAGTGAAAAAATATCATATGAAATGTTTGTATCTACGACGCCTCCAAAACCGAATAGCCATGCCTGACCAAAATGAAACACAGCCAAAAAAAGCATAAACATGGTATAAACGGAAAATACTTTTCCCCCAACAATGAAGAGGAATACCATCACAGCTATTGTATTGAAAAATGAAAAAATCGATAATTTTGTTAGCTGATCAGAGCCATACATAGTAAAACCCACGTTTATCAACAGGATATACAACTGCGCTAGGATTGAAAAAAATGCCCTACGATCAATTTTTACTCGTGTATTTATCATATTGAATCCTCATCAAATTCAGTATTTTCTCGGTTTGCTTTCTATAATTTTTACACTCCGATGCAAATTTTTTATTTCCTGCACCGATGTTCTCTAAGATCTCCTTTGCCATATATCCATATTGTACAATACTATCCTTTAGACCGTTTTCAGTTTCGGGTATATAGCAAATATACGTATCATATTCCTCTGGGATTCCCGGAAGCTTATAGGCAATAACAGGTTTTCCAGCAAGCATATATTCAATTGTCTTGGAAGGAAACGAATACTTTGTAAAAATTCCTTCTGAGGATCGAGGGTTTATTAGTATATCCGCTGCATGTTGTAAATCAACTACATCACTATGTGTCAGAACACCGAAGTATTCAATTCTTGAGTCTTTTTCTATAGCCCGGAGTACCTCTTCTTTTCCATTACCATCTCCACAGATCCACAGTCGAAAATGTTTATCATCGATTTTACTAAATGCTAAAAGCAGTTCTTTTATTCCGTATTGCTTGTCCAGTGTTCCTGTATATGCAAAATATACATTCTCCTCCTGACGTTTTTCAATAAATGGGTTCTTGGCAGATACTTCATCTTTTGGATTACACATGCATTCCACTACGCAATATTGATCCTGCCTTAATGACAGCGCTGTTGCCATGTGTTTTGATAGCAGTGCAAAATAATCTACATATGGAATATTTTTGTATGTAATATAAAACATGATTTTGCTGGGAAGCACCTTTATCCTACCCAGCAAAGACCTAGGCTTGCTTTGAGATAACTCCGGCATATCCGTTATGACACAACATACCTTTAAACCCGGAAGACGTCTTTTGGCTTTTCCGATTGCTCTCATAAAGCCTGCGTAATGGGAATAAACGATAATATTACGGTTTTCTGGAGAACGCTTATACCATTTCGTTATAGCTTTCAAAATCTTTTTTGATTTAATATATGTTTCAATTCCTTTTAGATTTAGAAAACCAACAATCTCATAATTTGCCATATCGTCTTCAAATGTGCAACCTCTAATTAGAATTTTTTTATAACCATGAGGGTAATACCCTACAAAAGGGGCTGTAACAACTGATGGTTTAACCCCAGTAAGTTCCTTTACTCCTAGAATAATGTTTTCTTGAAGTTTATTGGCGGCAATCTGTGCAAGACCAATGGAGTTTTCTAAATATTCTTTTTCAAACATGGCGGGAAAATAACCACAAACTATAAGAATACCATCAGCCATTTGATAGTTCTTTCCTTTGACCTACAGTTTTTTCTATCACTCTATTAAATGTTTGCATAATCTTTTCTGGTGCATGATTTCTGATGCCGCAAGCACAAGCATTCTCTGCATATTGATTAAGTATTTGCGGATTACTTAGGATTTCCTTCAGTACTTTTTTAATTTGCATTTCATCACAAGCTGTCAATGCCGCATCATTTTCAATAAAATATGCAATTGGACAAGTGTTTCTATTTCCTATTGCAAGAATCGGCTTTCCACAGGATAAATAATCCGTTATTTTTGTGGAGAATGACAATCGAGCGCTGTTTACAAATGAACCAGAAAGCGCCTCTAAAAATAATAATATATCCGTTTCCTGCTGCTTTTTCAATATTTCGCTTTGAGGAATAGCCTCATGTAATTGAATATATGGTTTGTTAAAATAATCCCTATCTTTTTCAGTTAGCCCGGTCCCCGTATAAATGTCAAGAACAAAAAACAATTTATCTATATTAATCCATTCCAGAATATTGATAAGCGTTTTTAATGTTTCATCTCTACCGATAATTAGACTTCCTGTATACAGAATTCTATATGGCGGTGCATATTCCTTTTCTTCAAATTTGGGGATACTGTTTAATGGCTTTGTTAAAACTGTTGAATCTATATGAAAAAAAGCATCTGCTTCTAGTTTTGTTCTCTCTGAAATTGAAAAAAAGTTATCAGTTATTTTGGCCAGACTTTTCAAGCTTCTGCGTTGGAAATATCTGTATACTTTGAAACCCAATGAATTAGATACATTATATGTAAAATTATCATCCCAAATATATCCGATTGCCTTTGCTGAAGTCCTTTGTATAGCATATTTAACGATTCTATTCATATGAATATATCCATCCATTGAATGTAGAATTAAATCAGGCTGGAAATCGTCCAAAAAAGAATCGAATTCTTTGGTCTTCCATTTACCCAGTTTCCATACCATTTCCCTTACCAGAAGCATTAAATAATTACGCCTTTTTTGATATCTGCTATATCTACGTTTTTGTGCTGAAAGGTCTATAAGACTTTCAGCATACGCAGCGGTAGTAACTTCATAACCTGTTTTTATTTTACGATTCAAAATAGATTTGATAATTCTGTTTTCCGAAATCGTAAAATATCTTCCGCAAACGGGACTATCGGGTATATCATCTCGGATGCTGACACTAGCAATATTTCTGGATGGATAGGATTCTAACAATGCTGCCCAACTATTAGCTCCTACTTTGCTATTCCATGAGGGAACAGAAAACACAAGTATTTTTACTTCTTTATCTATTTTATTTACATTCATTCATTCTCCCTGCCAACTGATGCGCCGTAATACGTTTTTTTCATTTCCAACACTTTTGAATAAATTTCGTTGATTTTATCACCACAGGATTTGATATCAAGCATATCTCTAACAAGCTCCCTTCCTTTTTCAGCCATCTGCCGCGCTTTTTCTTTGTTATTTAGCAGTGTAATAATTGCATTGCTAAGCTCGTTAGCATTTTGTGGGGTCACGGTTAACCCTGTCACATGATCTATAACAATATCTGTAAAACCACCTACTTTAGTAGTCACAGTAGGGACACCTGCAGCGAGACTCTCAGCTGCTCCGCCAAGGTTCTCACTATGAGAAGGATGAACAGCAACACTTAGTTCGCGGTATATTTTTTTTAAATCATTTCGCATGCCAGTAAACACAATTCCGTCAGGACAAACCTTTGAAGCATATTCATGCACCTTTTTTTCATATGATTCAGAGCCTTTCCATGCACCTCCAATGATCACACCTTTGATATTAGGGTTTGTTTTTCTTGTAATAGAAATTGCATCTATAAAATCCTCATGACCCTTGATGCCGCGATGCTCCCCCAAAAACCATTTCGGTTTGTAGAAATAACTTACCATCCCCACCAAATCTATATTACTGGGAATATTAAACTCCTTATGAAGGATACCTGAAGCAGGTATATATTCATCACAAGCTTGCCCACCGTAACCACCATAATACCCCAAAAACACCCGATCGCTTTCTATTCCAGCTTTTAAATACAACTGGCACGTTCTTTTACAAGCACCTATCCAATAGTCATTTTTTTGGGACGTTGCTATTTCAACGAAACGGAACAAAGGAGATTCCATATGAAGCGGGCCCGGGACCTGAAAAATACGAGGCACACCTGAACGTCTCAATGCAATTCTAACCATAATTGCATTTGTGACAAAGTGCATATGAATAATATCTGGTTTTATTGTATCCACTGCTTTTTTTATACTTTTTATCCTCGAAACGATTTTCCACGGCTTTAATACAGGAAGTGAAAAATCACTTACGATTATTTCCATATCGTTATCGATATATTTCTTTGCCGTACTTCCATCTATATCGGGAAGAACAGTTATTACAGAAACACCTTTTTCTATAAGGTATTTTGCTTGTTGAAATGCCCAAACAGCACCAGAAGATGTTTTGACGACTTGCAATACTTTCATTTCTTCAACTTCCCCGCAGGAACCCCCACATAAATACCTTCATTTGCAATGTTTTTAACTACAACAGCTCCTGCCCCTATTATACAATTTTTACATATTTCTATATTATTCTTTACTGTTACGCCAATACCAATATGAGTGCCTTCCCCCACTCGTACAGTACCACCCAGTACAGCATTGGGAGAAATGTGAACAAAATCATCAATCACATTGTCGTGCTCTATAATCGCTCCCGTATTTAATATACAGTGTTTACCGATAGATGTACAAGGATTGACAATAACTCCTGCCATAATGACCGTTCCCACTCCGATCTGTACTCCTGACGCGATCTGGGCAGAGGGATGGATCAGGGTAACCCAATTAACATGATATTGCTCGGCAATCATTTTTCTGATAGAATTATTTCCAATTCCAATTATAAAGTCTGTTTTTCCATTGTCATATATCTTCAAGTCAGATACAGTTCCCACAATGGGAAACCCCATGCAAAAGCCTCTGGCTCGATCATCAACAAAAACAATGTCTGTATATCTATTTTTTATTGCTATATCCGTGATCACTTTTCCATGACCACCTGCACCAATAATGATAAGTTTATTCATTTCTTCTCTCTCGTTCTTGAAAAGTCTTTGTTACATATACATATTAATTTATTTGTTCTTGAACCCCTTGAAATTCTTCCATAGTTATACTTGTTTTACTACTTATATTCTGTCGTTTTAAGACAATAATAAATGTATGAAACAAGATTTTTAAATCACCAATAAATGTTATATTATCTACATATTTGACATCTAGCATGAATTTTTCTTCCCACGAAATTGCATTTCGTCCATGTACCTGTGCATAACCGGTCAATCCTGGACGAACTTTATGACGTCTTCTTTGTTGCTCATTGTAAAACGGAAGATACTTCACCAACAACGGCCTTGGTCCTACAATCGCCATATCACCCTTGATTATATTAATTAATTCGGGCAATTCATCAAGTGACGTAGATCTAAGAAAAATCCCGTATTTTGTGAGTCTTTTTTCATCTGGCAAGAGATTTCCGTTCTCATCTTTTTCGTAAGTCATTGTGCGAAATTTTATTAGTTTAAAAATCCGTTCATCTTTCCCCGGCCTTGGTTGCACAAAAAAAGGATTGCCTTTCATTTTTATTGCACCAATGATTACCAGAATAGTAATAACAGGCAATAGGACAATAAAAGCTAACAGGGCTAGAATAAAATCAAGCGGACGTTTTATATATTTTGCATACATTTATAAATAACCTCTAAAAGCATTTTTTTATAATATTAATAACTTTTTGCTGATCTTCTTCCGTCATTTTTATATCTGAAGGCAGGCAAATTCCACGTTCGAATATATCCCTTCCTACATCAATTCCGTCAACACAAATATATTCCCTATCTGCAAATATAGGCTGCATATGCATTGGCTTCCAAATCGGACGAGATTCGATGTTTTCTTCTTCTAGTGCAAGGCGAATCTTTTCTGGTGTGCAAATATGTATTGCTTCTTGATTAATTGTTATGCAGCTAAGCCAAAAGTTCGGATTACTGCATTCAAGATATGGATTCATCTTAACAGGCATATCTTTAAGGCCTTCTTTATAACGGTTGTAAATTTTCTCTTTAAGGTTTCTATGCTCTTCTATATGTAATAGCTGGCCTCTTCCGATACCCGCAACAATATTGCTCATACGGTAGTTATATCCTATTTCGCTGTGCTGATACCATGGAGCAGGGTCACGTGCCTGTGTTGCCCAGAACTTTGCTTTTTTTATTGCCTCCTCGTCATCTGAAAGAAGCATACCACCTCCTGATGTGGTAATTAGTTTATTTCCATTAAAAGATAAAATGCTATATTTTCCGTACGTTCCCGTTTGTTTTCCTTTATATGTAGAAGATAAGCTTTCTGCGGCGTCTTCAATCAATATCGCATCGTATTTGTCACAAATATCACGTATTTCATCAAGTTTTGCAGGAGTGCCGTAAAGATTTACGACTATTACGCACTTACAATTGGGATATTTTTCAAAAGCTTTTTCTAATGCTTTTGGACTCATATTCCATGTATCAGTTTCAGAGTCTATGAATAATTGTTTTGCTCCTTCATATGATATCGGGTTAACCGTTGCAGAAAATGTCAGGTCTGAGCAAAATACAATATCTCCAGGTTTAACTCCCGCCAATTTTACAGCAAGGTGAATAGCAGCCGTTCCTGAAACTAATGCCACTGAATGTTTTATACCAACATACGCAGCTACTTCACGCTCAAAAGCATCTACATTGGGCCCTAATGGAGCAACCCAGTTTGTATCAAAAGCTTCTTGTATATATATTTGTTCATCACCATGCATTGTCGGGGAAGACAAATAAATTCTTTTTCCATTGTTCATATAATACCTCTATTTATAAATTATATCCTCATTTAAATCTTGTTGAGTTAAAGATTCATACATAACTGTTATTTTTTATGTTTGTAGAAGAATTCTTTATTTATGCTTGTTCACTTCTCCTTTATTAGTATATTTACTATATCACAGTCTGATTTTAGATATAGTATTAATTGGTTGCCCTTTTTATCCGGTTCATTTTCTATCAAAAATTCAGCTGTATATTTGCTATCATCTTTAACTAAAGGTAGAGATCCAGATGTAATTCCAGAAAGATAATAAAACAAATATTCCACTTTTCCTTTTGTATCGATCTCGATCTGATACGCTTTCCCTTTCTCTAACTTAATAGGATAATTAGTATATAAGTAAGAGTTTGAAGATGCTTGTACAGTCAAATTTTCTTCATTTACAGATAAGTTAATTAATTCTTTATTACTTATTCTCCATTGATCAGGAATACCATCCATATTAATATCTAAATTAAACATACTATAATGAATAATTTTATTAATATAAGCGATTTCTTCGCTATTCCAATTATCCTTAATAAACTTCATTTTTTGTAACAGTTCTACCGAATTCTGACTGAATACAAATGGATTCAGATTCTTTTTATTTATTTCCATAGCTTCATTAATAACATTTAAACCTTTTATCAAATATTCTTCTGCTTTTTCGTAATCACCATCATTAAAGTAATTCCCCATTAACTGGTAATATACATCTATTTTTGAATGCCAAAGCGAAGGTTCAAAAGGAAAATAATTTATCGCAGAATTGATATAATAAATCCCTTTATTTATTTCTCCTACTTTAAAATAATAGCTTGCCAAATCGGTTGTTAAACTCAAATTATTTTTTGCTTTCCTTTCAACATCTTTAATGTAAGAAGAAACTTTTGAAAACTGTTTCTGTAAAAGGCTTAAATCAGCATCTGGAATATTCTCTCCTTCTTCTTGAGCTTTCATATACATATTTTTTTTTAAAAATAAAATATCAACAAAACCTGCCTTAATATCCGGTCTATTTAGTATAGGATTATAACCTAAAACATACTTTTCATTATATCCGTCTATATTAATTGCTTTTTCTATTTTACTAATTGCTGTTCCAAAATCGTTATTTTGAAAACTTTCAAAGGATTGTTTTGCAATAGAAGATGCTATCAAAAATGTCGTTGAAAAGTATAAAGCTATAACAGAAATAAAAATTCCAATAAATATTACTGACTTTTGCTCTTTATTTTTAACATATTTACTTCTTCTTGATTTTATTTTTACGTTGAGCATTACTAGATCTTCTATTGGCGAATTATCCAAAAACTCTCGATTAAGCAAAGCAATTAATTGCCAGAATAATAACAGCATAGCACATTCTGAAAAATCAAAATCAATAATAGAATGCATCAATAGTGACGTTATAGAAGTAATTACTACCGAGCTAATTAATCTCGTTGAATGATCTGAATCTCCTTCAAATGCTATAGCAGCATCGGTATTTATTTTCTTATAATATTTTACATATATAATAATAAGAGCAATAACAAGAATTATTAGAATAAGTATACCTAATATACCCGTTTCAATGCCCAACTGTAATGGATAATTATGAGCCTGGCTGCTTGCATAATTATATGACTGATACTGCCTATAAAGATAATTCCATGCACCACCACCTGCACCTAAAATCCACTTATCTTTAAATATATTAAATCCATCTTTATAAAAAACCGCCCTTGTAACTATACTGTGCTGCAACCAAATATGTTCAAATCTTGATATAACATTATCTAAGTTATATTTGTTCTTTAATATTATTTTTTTTACAACTTTACCTGTTTCAGCATCAACAATAGAAGCATTATTTAACTTAACACTCGTACCCGAGTAATAAATTGAAAAGTTAATATTTACTAATTTAGTATCTTCTTTTGTTCTAAAATCAATATCAATTTCATCGAATCCATCAGTTACAGGATATTCTTTCCATATTATCCGATCAACTTCATAAAAAAGAATGTCACTAATATTTTTACTATATATTCCTATTGAAAAAGCGTATGGGGTATCCTCCTTCATATTGCTTTCAGCTTCAAATCTTAAAATATATTCTTTATTTGGTTTTAAAACTACATCTTTTGAAATATTTACTGTTTTATTTTCATCTGAATCTATTAGCGATAATTCCGCAGGCACAGATGAATTGATAATAAACTGCAATCCTATTAAAATAACTATTATAATAATTGAAATAATAGCTATATATATTTTCCAGCTAATTCTTTGCAAAAGATTTCCTATGAATTTTACAACTAAACTAATAAGCACTGTTATTAGTAATCCTATAAGCAAAAGTAAAAAAGCTTTTCGGTTAAATTGATCTGAAGATAAGTATGGAGATATAAATAATGATATTACACCTGCTGGAATTGCTAATATTATTACATGAGTAATTACTTTAATTCTTTCACCTTTTGGTGCTGCTATAAATAATATAACTACAGCAATAGGAAAAAGTATCTGAGCTCCTCTGCTTTGGGTTAGCATAAAAGTTAAAAACAGAATATATGCAGCTGAACCTAAGATTATTTTTTGCCACCACTTGTTATGTGATAGTAAAAGGCCAATAGTAATAAAGAAAACAGCCATTAAATATGATGCTAAAGCATTTGGATATTGTAAAGTAGAGTGTATTCTGTTATCTACAAATAAACCGAAAAACAGATTGCCTTTAACACCTAGTATATTGAAGAATCTATTTAATAACTTAACGAAGTTTCCACCCATGGCAGCATCAAGTCCAATTATAGATACACCTACGGCAGATATTACTATTGTCCAAAGAAATAGCATTTTTACTTTTAGGTCGTCAGCTAAATCTGATATCATATAAAATACTACAAAATACATGCAGTATTTTAACCATTCAATTATTGCTGAGCGAGTATGTACTGCAACAAATATAGAAATGAAATAAACTATTACGAAACCAAAGCTTACATATTCTATCGGTGTTTTGAAAAAAGAATAGTCATTTTTAATCCATTTATATATTAAAAAGATTATAAATACTATAAACACAATTATTTGCGTAGGTAGTACCTGTTTTTCAAAAAATAACCCCTGTAGGTATGGCGGGTAGAAAATAATAACCATCAATGATGCTATTAAAAATATTCTGAGATATTTCACCATATTTCCATTTGTTAATGAATTAGATTTTACTTTAGATTTGCTCATTGTTACCTTTCCTTACAACTGGTTTATCATACTATAAAAATCATATTAAAAGTAAAAGGACAGAATGAGTATTATGTCCTTTTACCAACATGTAATTATTAATTCATTTTGAAGCTACATTATTTTCTGTGCTCTTCCAATAAAATCTCAGGAATACGGTAAATACACCTACCATAATACCTATTACAAAAGCAATTGCTAAGTTCATCAAAACATTCATTCCTGTTACCATTTCAGCAGGTGCTATTTGTCTAATGCTTCTTCCATATTTATACGAATAATAGTTGTCTAATGTATCATTAGTTATATTTATCAAGTCAACCATTTTGGTTTTGATGGTTTCAATCAAGTTATTAGCTTCTTCAATAAGAATGGCATCGCTGACATCGGTAACTGCCTTTAAGCGTTCAATTTCATTTTTGTAATACTCTATTTCATGCTGAATATTTGCAGCTTCAACACTCGCAGTAATAGCAATTTCGGCCAAAGTATTATAATATGAACTTGGATTTTCGGTTTTTAATTCATTTCTTGTTGCATCCGGAATTAAAACATAGTCTTCTTTCTTAAACTGATCCATTAATCTTCTTGCTTCTTCAGCTTCACTGCTCTTTTTTGCCATTTCAAGTTCCATTCTTTTCACTTTATATTCATAGTCCTTAATAAGCTTTTCACGATCCTTAGTAAGATTATTTGTATTGATCAATGATTCAAGCTTAGTTGTGTCTACGGTTTTTAAAATATCAAAACTTCTGTTCAAATCAGCAAAAGTGAAGCCTGTCTCTGCAGATCTGAAGTTACTATCCTCTTTTTCTTTACTTTGCAAAAATTCCTGTATAGTATCAATTTGTGTGTTTATTACCTCTACAATATCCGGATAATCATATGCTGTAAAATCAAGAGTACCAATAGTGTTTTCTATTATTTTTACATCTGAATATAATTTATAGAAATAATTCTTATATTCATTTATTATTGTTTCTAACAGCTGTATTCCCTGATTATACGAAAATGCTTTATTAACCTTGTATGTGATCTTAAACTCACTGGGATAATACACAAATTCCTGTCCTTGTTTAATCATTGTTTCTGTTCTCTGAGATATTTCATTTGGTATTATTGAAACAATGTCAATATTTCTTCTGACTTCGTCAAGTTTTACACCGCTGTTTTGTAATTCAAGCTCTTCAAGAGCTTTTTCAATAACATAAGGTGATTTTAGCTGCCTAATATCAAATTGGCTGCCATCCGGGTTTTGACCAAGTTCAATGCCGGGATAATTTAATTCAATGATTGCAACCACGCTTTGCGAGCTTGGAATCATTATGTAAGTACCAATACCGGTCAATATTAAAACAATAATAGTAATAAGTGCAATAAACCACTTACCTTTCCAAACTACTTCTATAATTTCTCGTAATGTTATATCTTCCATAACTTTCTCCTCTACATTTTTCTTTAGTTTTATTTTTCATTTTAACAAATTAACAATATTTAAATCATTATTCTGATTTTCAATAATGTCCTCTGGATGCCAGGTTATAATTATGTAATCTTTCTCTTGAATGTTGCTAAGATCTCCTCCTCTTTCAATGTAATAAAATTCTTCGTCCATTGCTCTTAACTTCGCTGTTATTATATCATATATTTCATCTTTGACACCATACAAAACTACTTTTCCCGTATTTTTTCTGCTGTTAATTATCTGCTCAAGCTTTAATTCTATATTGGAAATATAATTGTATGACTGGACAACATATTGATATGTAAGGCGTGCTTTCTCCATCAATCCCTTCGGAGTCAGAATGTATTTTATGGTTCTTGAGTTTATGTGCTCAATTTTTATAAGGCCTTTATGTATAAGCCTTTTTATCAATACATTCACCGACCCTAGTGAAATGCCCGTTCTTTTTGCCAATTCTCTTTGTGTTATTGAGTTTTCTTCGTCAACGCTTTTTAAAATTTCAAGTTCGTTTGTCATATTTTCCTACTGAAGGCATAGCTTCGCCATCAGACATTTAAAGCAAGCATAAATACTTTTACATATCACTGCTTTAGAATGCCTTTGTTCTTTAATCGTTTGTCCTCGTTACTTTCAATACGGGCCGAAACACCGTATAAAAAGAAAACGATTTTGTTCAAGTTCTGAACAAAATCGTATCAAAGTTTTATCTTGGTGTCAATTGGTTATATGTTATGTTTATGTTACAAAATATTATAACGTTTCCCAGACTTACTGCTAATAATTTAATTTAAATAATAATGCTGCAATAGTATATTTACATAGAAAAACCGGAAGACTAAGTCTTCCGGTTTTAATCAGTTAATATTAATATTTTAATACAACTTCGAGATTGTCAAGGTCGATAGCATCGAAGGTTGAAATTACGTTCTCTCTTGGATCCATAATATATTGCGGTTTGTCAATCAATCCAATTGAGAGATCTCCTTCAAACTTCTTACCTGTTACTACTTTCTGACCACTAATAGTTTCTTCAATGTTCTTACCTTCGAATCTAATGGTCACAAAGCCTACTTTAGTGCTTCCAACCTTACCATAATCAACAACATAGTAGTCTTTTCCGTTAACTAACTTGCTGCCATTGAGTGTAATGTTGAAGTCGTTACCTGCTAATGAAGTATCGTCCTTCATTACAGTAATCTCTTCTGAGAAGTAGATGGTTGCGTCGAAGTAGTATACGGAGTTAACAACTGTTGATTCGAATACCAAGTAGTCTTTAACGTGTGTAATTTCTCCATCTTTCTTAGCATAATCTGTTGACTTATCGCCGTCGTCATAAAGCTCAGGCTTAATCTTATCATCAACTTTCTTAGATCCGAGAGCTATTGTGTCACCGTATTTATTCTCTGATCTTGTTACGTCATAACCAGGATTATTATCAATATTCACTGTAGCTATAACGTGTACATATATCGGAGTTGCACCGGTTTCATTTACATCGTAGTCAAGCAGATTATCATCATCGAGAGTAAATACTACTACAGTATTTCCATCCTTATCAAGTTTTGTATCAACACCAGCGATATCGTAAAGGTCGCTATCAGCAGGATCTGATGCTACTTTTGCAAGGAGGAAATCGGCTGCATCAAATACATCCAGTTCATCGGAGAGAGTAACTTCTATTGTATCACGTGCAACAGCTTTAGCTGATTTAACAGTAATATTGGTGCTTGGTACTATGTCAATATCTTTAACCATAACAGTCATCTTGTTTCCAGCTGCATCTGCTACACGAGCGATACGGAGATATTCGCTGCCATCCAGGTTGATGTAATCTTCTTTAGCTTTTGCATTCTTGTTGTCTCTTACATCCTGAGATGATGGTACGTAAATCTCAATAGCTTTGCCACTATCAACAACTACGATTTCAACGCCTTTAATCTTTTCGAGTTTAACAATTTCGTCACCGTTTACATCAACGATTACATACTTCTCAACGTCTGTTACAGCATAGTTACCTTCTGTTGCCATAACATCCTTGAAGTTAACCTTTACCATCTGGTCTACTCTGCCAGCGTTATACAGTGTAGCTTCGAACTTATCAGCATCCGGAGCGGTCTTATCTCCAACTGTGAATGCAACTGTCTCTGCAGACATCTTGTTGCCTTCCAGGTCTTCGATATTCTTAATAACGATTGAATAATCTCCGCTCAGGTCTTCCTTGAATGTGATAGTAACTTTCTTGGAAGAATATTCTATCTTCTTGATAATGTTCTTAACTTCTTCACCGTCAGCATCAAGAATTGTGTAGTTGTCCTTCTTAGTAGCTGTATCGGACTTCAATTCTTCTGTGAAGGTGATCTTGATAACATCCTCATCAGTTACTTCAATCTTATCAACTGCAGGAGGAGTTGAGTCAACTTCAACTTCTACCTTAATCATTTGCTGAGCGTTAGCGTTATCCCAGTAATCTCTTACAGCATCCTTCATAACATATACATAAGCTGTTCCGTTAGGCAGTTTTGTATCATTTTCGAAATACAGTGTCATCTTGTTTCCGTCAATCTTAACTGCGTAATCCTTAACGCTGCCGTCTTCATTCTTTGTTTCTGGACGTACCGGGTTCTTAGAGTTGGTATGATAGAAGTTCTCTCTATCCTTCAATACTGTGAAGTTGAAGTTCTTATTGAACTCAATGTCTTCGCTCCAAATGAGAGTTACTTCTGTACGCTTAGCTTTTTCATAACCAATTACTACAGGAGCTTCTTCATCAGGTACTACTTCCAGTGTTATAGTCTTGCTTACAACACCAAAACCTGCGAAGTCTTCTGAACCGCTCTTAACCTGAAGGGTAATTTCGCCTTCTTTTAATGGTGAGTACAGTTCAACCAGAGCTTCTGTATAATTGTTCTGGAGTCTTACTTCTCTTACATAGGATTTACCCTTGTTAACTACGAAGTCAGCCTTATCAAGTCTGGAAACACCCTTTGCATCAGGTGCTGTGCCCTTCATAGGTTCTGAGAATACAACCTTGATAGTATCCTTACCAATAATAGATGCATCTACTACAGTAGGAATGGTTGTATCAAAGAATTCGATATCTTCAACTTTAGTCTTTGCGATCTTATTGCCTTCTACGTCCTTAACACCATCAATGGTAAGATCTACTACATCCTGTTGACCACGTGCATCATCATAATCAAGTGTTAAAACAACAGTCTGACCATCGTCAAGCAATTTAGCATCAGCAATATCCAATTTGTCAATGCTGTAATTGCCTTCTGTTTCAGCAGATTCCTTATCAACTGGAACGCTGAATTCTACGTAGATCTGCAACAGATTGTCGGAATAAGCTTCGATAATAACTTCTTCAGGAGCTTCTGTCGGAGCAACGGTCGGAGTAATGAAACCATACTCAACCATCTTATCTTCGCTAACTG
>ENA-UPSB01001261-UPSB01001261.1-bioreactor-metagenome-genome-assembly--contig:-NODE-1261-length-31108-cov-4.507487_pt1 | contig 31108 bp, 28 predicted proteins | sample MGYA00238182_ERZ773286 | MGnify/ENA primary metagenome ERZ773286 (study PRJEB29026, sample SAMN07631240) | bioreactor metagenome | isolation source: Switchgrass digestor | place: USA: Dartmouth...
ACCGCTTCAGCATAAGGTAGTAGAAGCGCTGTTTTTCCGCGACATGACTCAGGAGCAGACAGCAAACGAACTTGGGTTGACCCAGCGAAAGGTCAGCCGCGTAAAGAGCGCCGCTATAAATACACTTCGCAGCCTTTTGGATGTGGATAATTTTAAAATCACCGATAAAAAAGACAGCTTTAAGCTAATAAAGGGTACTAAATGAAGCTGTGCAGGAATATATTTAAAATGAAAGAATAAATTGCTGGAGTTTTAAACCTGCGCCGGACAATCTGTTGATAAAACTCAGCGCGTGCGGATGCTGATTGCCGTGTTAAAACCTGCTAAAGAAGGTTAAACGCAAAGAAAAAATAACAGCCGCTGTTGTGAGAAAATCAAAATAGCGGCGAAAAAAATATTGCTGAGTATCAGAGACAAAACTGGCGCCCCCTGCTGAAAGCAGGGGGCGCGAAATATCACCAGTATCTGCCCAATCTGTATATATTGTGATATGGACCGCAGCCACAAGGGTTACAAAAACTTGGACAGCCGTGTATATTACAGCGATAGCTGGCACAAGGGTGGCAGCAATTGTTACAGCAGTTGAAAAAATTACTGCAGCAGTTTAGGAACCCAAAATCATTGCAAAAACCACGGCAGCCACAGCGGCTGCCACCGCTGCACAGATACGAGAGAAGTAATATCGGAAGGATGTCCCGCATTGACAGACCCCCTTTTTATACATAATATTCTATGAAGGACAAGGGTGTTCTCTGCGTTAGCGGGATTACCTGATTTGTATTATAATAAACGTAAAATAAGATAAAGGGCGGGGAAGGCAAATTGAGCAGCGCGTTTGAGTTTGTCAGCGTCGACTTCAGGGATATGCCGTTTGATGACGGAATCCTAAAAAAATACCTGCACGACAGCGAACTCAGCCGCATTTCAAAAGCGGCTGAAAAACGAAAACAAGAGTTTCTGTACGGCAGGATTTGCGCCAAAGCCGCCTATAAAAAACTGACCGGCAGGGATATATCTTATAATATGTTCCCTGTGAGAAGTGACAGCCGAGGTTCTCCCTTTTTAGACGACGGTAGCTGCTTTGTCAGCATAACGCATGACAGCGGCCTTGCCGCAGCTATAGTTTCAAACAAAGAAAAACTAAGGGCGGCTGTCGATGTGCAGCGGATGGATTATCATAATACTGAAGTGATATATAAATTCTTAAATGAGCGTGAGAAATTGCTGTTCAATTCGGTATCGCTGGGTTTCCGCCGGGAATTTACGGCAAGCGCATTCTGGACGGCAAAAGAGGCCATGAGCAAGCTTTTCGGATATGGTTTTTCTATGTTCAGTGCACTTGAAATAAGCGAAGTCGGGCGGGAAGAATACGTTTTTGTAAATTTCAAAAATTTTAGCGGCTTCAAGGTAATATTAAGGGAACAAGGGGAATTCCTTTTCGCTTTTGCGGCGGAGAATAAAGAGGTTCAGATATTTTCAGATTATCCTTTAAAAATACTGACGCCAACTGAGCTTTTCGGCATTTGAAATAAAAAAAGAAACAGCATCTTTATGCTGTTTCTTTTTTTGTTGTATTTCCCAAAACCTTTAAAAATATCTCTACTATTTCAGGGTCGAACTGCGTTCCAGACCCTTTTTTGATTTCGTTTATTGCAGTTTCCTGACTGAGAGCTTTGCGGTAATACCTGTCGTTGACCATAGCGTCGTATGAATCCGCAACGGCGAGAATCCTAGACAGAAGCGGAATCTGTTTGCCGGCGAGCCCCTGTGGATATCCTTTGCCGTCCCATCTTTCGTGATGGGTCAGTATATAGTCGGCAATATGTGCAAGCTCAGGAGTGGACCGCGCTATGCGGTAGCCAATTTCACAGTGCCTGCGCATTTCAATCCATTCCTCTTCAGTCAGGTTGCCCGGCTTTAACAGCACTTGGTCTTTTATACCGATTTTCCCGATATCATGGAGCATTGAAAAAAGCTCAAGGTCATTTAGCTCATTCTGAGAAAGCCCCATCATTTTGCCGATTTGGACACTTAATACGCTAAGGCGCATCGCATGTTCTTCTGTTTCAAAACTCTTCTCGAACAGCATTTTTTTGAGTGAGGAAATAACGGAGCTTCTATTACTCCGGCTTTCGAGGAGCTTGTGACGGTACATATAATTTTCAGCAACTTTAAGCGTATCGCTCAGATTTTCTAAGGCAGAGGTTTTTGTTGCATATCCGAGGGATATGCTCACCATGTTTTTGCTGTCCTGTCTGTTTTCGCAAAGATGAAGTATATTATTGCAGACTTTTGCCGCTTCATCAGATGTAGTGTTCGGCATGAGAATTACGAATTCATCGCCGCCGTAACGCGCTACGATATCTTCGTCACGGCAGGCAATTGATAAAATATTTGCGATAGAAACAAGGATTTCATCGCCTTGGCGGTGGCCAAAAATGTCATTTGTCATTTTCAGCCCATTTACGTCACCCATCAAAATTGATACAGGCAGATACCGCTCTTTGTTGTATTCATTTAATTTTTGTTCAAAATAGGTGCGGTTATAAAGACCTGTTAGCTTGTCGTGATAGATTAGATAGGTGATTTCCTCCTCGCGGCGGTGCTGCTCGCTGAGATCGTTTATGAGGGCTATAAAACCACTGTTGTTTTCAATAGGAGTTATGTCGAGGGATATATTTAAAAATTTCCCAGTGTAGTTTTGAAGCAAAAGTCCGTTTTTATATGACACCGGCTCGTCTGTCGGCCCAAGCTCAACGCCAGACAAGGTTTTTTCGTTAAAAAGCTTTACGACATTTTTGAACGGTTGTCCTATTTTGTCGCGTGAGCAACCTAACAAATTATAAGCGGCGGGATTCATGTAATTTATCTTTCCCATGCCGTTGACCGAAATTAGACCAATCGGGACGGAGACCAGAGCCTTTCTTAGATAGTAATTTATCAGGTTTGAATAAAAGTTGAGGCTTGTAATACAAACTACATAATCATCATTTCTGAATTTTAGCTGCACGTCGTATTTTGGGATACCGTTCTTTGAATATTTGAAATGTTTTATACCCTTTTCTGCTTTTTCAGCAATATCTTTGAACAGTGGCCTGAATTTCTCCGGTGAGCAAGAAAATGTTTTGCCAGTAATGTCTTCGCCAATAAGTGTAGAAAAGGCGTCATTACATACTGTAAATACATAATCTAATCCGGAAGGAATTTTTACAAAACAGGCGGCGGCTATAGGTATATCTAGAATCGAACATTCTGCCAAACAAATCACCACCTGCAAAATTTAGCAAATCATGACGGACTAATACGGAAGAACCATAATATTGTTTCTTTTAGATACTTTATATATATTATAACATGGGATTATTGTTATTACAATAAATATGTACCATTTTTGTAGGAATTATAACAAGAAAGATATTGCCAAATTATTCATTTAATATAATATGTGCAGCGCAGCCGTAATAGTTTTAACAGATATATTAGTGGAGGCTGCAGGCGTAAAAATATAAATTTGCAAATTTTAATCTATATGATATTTGAACGCAAGGGCAGGCGCATAGCCGATGGGCTTGGGACAAGCCCGCGTGCAAAATTTTCGCAGGTTTGCACGCAGGCAGCCGCGGATTTTCTTCACATAGCCGGTCAGGTTTTGTCGCCGGGCTTGAATATAAGTGAGATGACATATCCGAAAAATACCGCAGCGGCTATACCGCCGGCTGTCCCCATAACACCGCCTGTGAAAGCCCCGAGCAGACCCTGCTCACGCACACCTTTTTCGACGCCTTTTGCCAGCGCATAGCCGAAACCGGTCAGTGGGACAGTTGCACCTGCACCGGCGAAGTTTACGATGGGTTCATAGATACCGAGAGCGGTCAGCAATACACCGGCAGTAACGAAACATACAAGAATGCGGGCGGGCGTCATTTTGGTTTTATCTATCAGTATTTGTCCGACGACGCAAAAAAGGCCGCCGACAATAAATGCTTTTATATAGTCCATAGTAATAAACGCCTCCTTGCCGCATCGGCGGCGAACCTATTTTGTAGAAGAAATATGAACAAGATGAGCAATTGACGGGATGGATTCACCCTGCTGAACGCTTGTAGGGCTCATCAACGCTCCCGTTCCGACAAACAGCACTTCTTTAAAATTACCGGCGCGCATATTGTTAAAAATATGTGTGCACATCACGAGGGCAGAGCAGCCGCAGCCTGAACCGCCCGCATGAACGTCCTGGGCCTTTCTGTCATAGATGAGAATTCCGCAGTCGGTAAAGTTTTTGAGCTTTATATTTTCCTTTTCGAGCAATTCAGAAGTGAGGCGGGAGCCGATAAATCCGAGGTCTCCAGTAATGATTAGGTCGAAACTGTCAGGATCCAAGCCCGTATCGTCAAAATACGATTTAATTGTTTCAGCCGCTGCGGGCGCCATAGCCGCGCCCATGTTGTTCATGTCTTTTATACCCATGTCTACTATCTTGCCGAAGGTTACTTCTTTGATAAAGGGCCCATCGCCCTCCTTAGCAATAATAGCGGCACCGCTTCCGGTTACCGTCCATTGTGCGGTTGGAGTCCGCTGGCCGCCGTATTCGAGCGGGTAACGGAACTGGCGTTCTGCTGCGCAGAAATGGGAGGAGGTAATGGCCGCTGCCACATTTGCGCAGCCTGTGTCGACCGCAAGGGAAGCGAGTGCTATTGATTCCGCCATAGTGGAACAAGCGCCGAAAAGCCCGATAAAGGGGATACCGAACTCCCGCAGACCGTAGTTTGACCCTATGCACTGGTTAAGCAAATCACCCGCGAAAACCATGTCAACGGTTGTCGGCGTTATGTTTGCTTTAACCAGCGCCCTTGTAAGCGTATCCTTTTGCATGCGGCTTTCAGCTTTTTCCCATGTTTTTTCGCCGCAGGTGTCGTCTTCATAAATATAATCAAAAGCCTCGGCGAGCGGTCCTTCCCCCTCCTTTTTGCCGGCTACCCCGGCATATCCTTTTACTGCGGGACAGCTTTCAAGTTTTATCGTATATCTTCCGACTCTTGAAGCCAAAAAACCACCCCCGAGAATTAAAACAATCTGAATATCCAGAGAATAAGTCCGTATATTATTGAGGCCGATATTCCAAACACAAGTACCGGTCCGGCTATTGTGAACATTTTCGCACTCATGCCGAGAATAAAGCCTTCACTTTTGAATTCCAAAGCCGGAGAAACAATGGAGTTAGCAAAACCCGTTATAGGAACCAGCGTACCTGCCCCCGCGTGCTTTGCAATATTGTCATATACTTTGAGGCCGGTAAGCAGCGCTCCTACGAAAACAAGCGTTATCGACACAGAAGACGACGCGTTTACTTTATCGAGCCCAAAGGCTTTATACATGTTTAAGAGCGCCTGCCCGATTGTGCAGATAAGCCCGCCCACAAGAAACGCCCAAATCATATCTTTAACTAAATTAGATTTAGGCGATTTTACCTTTGTCATGGCATCGTATTCTTTTTTTGTCATTTTCATAAAATCAAACCTCCATATAAAAAATATTCCCCACACGATGGGGCTTTTTACATGGTAATTGATACCTTGTTCGACAGTTTTTGATTCGCAACGGGGGATATAATGCGGCCCAATTGACAATTTAGGATAAAATTTTTAAAAAGCAGCTTTGATTTTGGTTGTGTATTCTTATTGAAAAATAGAAAATAAAAGGTTACAATAATAAAAATACAGATTTTGCGGCTCTTATCAAAAAAATTGCGCCTTGGGAACAGCCGATTTTGCTGTTTTATCGTTTTTGCGGCAGTCCTGTGAACGGTTTTGATTACAAAACATTTCGCGGGACGTTTTATATAATTTGGACTGAACTAATACGAAGGCAGTGAGTAGGGCTGTTTTTAGTATTAGGCAAATGGTTTTCGTATAATCCTGTTTATCTACATGAAAGTGCCTGAATGCTCTGGAAGACGGTGACCGAACTGTTTTAAAGTTTTAAAAGGCCTACTGCGATACGTTTAGTTCGGCAGCCGCCGCTGGTCAGCAGCGGAGATTTATCCGGTTTCAGGTTACGTTGGCGGCAAAGTATTCCCGCCGGTTCTGTATTTTGAGTTTTTATTAATCTGAAAGGAGTGCTTTTTTTGATTAACACAAATTACGAAGAGAAATTTGGGAAGAAGGGGCTTACTTTTGATGATGTTTTGCTTATTCCTGCAAAATCGGATATAATCCCGCGCCAAATTAAGGTCAAAACAAGGCTTACCAAAAAAATATCGCTTAATATCCCAATCATTTCGTCAGCCATGGATACCGTAACCGAATCCAAAATGGCTATCGCAATGGCCAGAGAGGGCGGAATCGGCATAATCCATAAGAATATGTCGATAGAAAAACAAGTGGATGAAGTGGATAAGGTCAAACGTTCGGAAAACGGCGTAATTGTCAATCCTTTCTATTTGTCGCCGGAACATTATGTTTACGACGCAAATGCTTTGATGAGCAAGTACCGTATTTCGGGCGTTCCTATATGTGAGGGCAAGAAGCTCGTAGGTATCATCACCAACCGCGACCTCCGTTTTATCACCGATTACAACATAAAAATAAAAGATGTAATGACCAAAGAAAACCTTGTGACTGCACCTGTCGGGACGACATTGGAGCAGGCAAAGTCCATACTTATGAAGCATAAGATTGAAAAGCTGCTCATTGTTGACGATAACGGAGAGCTCAAAGGCCTTATCACTATAAAGGATATTGAGAAGTCTGTCCAGTATCCGAATTCAGCCCGTGACGCCAGCGGCAGGCTCCTCTGCGGAGCGGCTATCGGCGTGACGAAGGACGTTCTGGAGCGTGCAGAGGCTTTGCTTGACGCTCAGGTTGACGTACTTGTTCTTGACAGTGCACACGGCCATTCAAAAGGTATCTTAGAATGTGTCGAGAAGATAAAGTCGAAGTTCCCGGATGCTCAGTTGATTGCCGGCAACGTCGCAACGGCAGAAGGCGCCCGTGACCTCATTGAAGCCGGTGCGGACGCGGTAAAGGTCGGTATGGGACCGGGCTCTATCTGCACCACGCGTATTGTCGCAGGTATCGGTGTTCCTCAGATTACAGCAATCTATGACTGCGCATGCGTCGCCGCAAAATACGACGTTCCTGTAATCGGCGACGGCGGTATCAAGTATTCCGGTGATATCGTAAAGGCCCTTGCAGCCGGCGCAGATACAGTAATGATCGGTTCGCTGCTCGCTGGTTGCGAAGAAGCACCCGGTGAAAGCGAAATTTATCAGGGCCGCCGCTTTAAGGTCTATCGCGGTATGGGCAGCCTTGGCGCTATGGATAACGGCAGCAAGGACAGATACTTCCAGGAGGACCAAAAGAAGCTCGTTCCGGAAGGCGTAGAAGGAAGAGTGCCTTACAAAGGGCCGGTATCTGATACAATATTCCAGTTGATCGGCGGTATCCAAGCCGGTATGGGTTACTGCGGCTGCCACACTATTGAGGAGCTCCACCAGAACAGCAGATTCGTCCAGATTACCGGCGCAGGCCTCAAAGAAAGCCATCCTCATGATATCTATATCACAAAAGAAGCACCGAACTATTCAATTAATCCGTAATTATATTAGTAGTATCCCTGTCACTGCCGGCAGCCCGGAAAGCCCGCCGCTGCCGGGGTGAATATGGGTGGAATAGATTTCATACATATTATTTAATGCTTTTTGAAAAATAACTATTGACAAGACCATTGATAATAGTATATAATAAACATCGCCCCAGGCGGCATCACATGGCGGCGTAGCTCAGTTGGCTAGAGCATGCGGTTCATACCCGCAGTGTCGTTGGTTCGACTCCGACCGCCGCTACCACAGAAATCTCCCGACCCTAAGTCGGGCCGGGAGACTTTCTTTTGAAAAGTGATGAATTCAGGGGTAAAAAAATGGCCCGGTGGTCAAGTGGTCAAGACACGGCCCTTTCACGGCTGTAACAGGGGTTCGACTCCCCTCCGGGTCACCATAGTTCAAGTCCCCTGTTTTAAGCAGGGGCTTTTTCATAAGGACGCATAGCTCAGCTGGTTAGAGCGCTTGCTTCACACGCAAGAGGTCTTGGGTTCGAGTCCCGATGTGTCCACCATCAAAAAGCCGCAGCCTATCAAAGGCTGCGGCTTTCACTTTTTAATCAATAAATGCCTCAGCAGAAGCGCAAATTGACACATTAATCGTTTTTTGAAAGTTATCAAGCAGGGCTACCGGAATTAAGTTATAATTTTTTGAAGACTTCTTGCCTTTGGGTCTTTGCTTCTGGGTTTATATGTGCCGCCTTAAGATTTTCTTGACTTATGACGATAAACCTAAAGTAAACGATTTATATTATAGAAAATACATTTTATATTAAAGAAAAAACGGCCGAAGAACTCCTTGACTGAATAACAAATTGAAAGGAGCAAATACGTTATCCGCTCATGTATTCGGTTCAACATGAGCAATTCATTACAAGTTGCGAGCAGCTTATAAAGTGCATTAAAAAACATGAAACAATTGTGATACCGCAGTAATCCAACAAAAAAGGAGTCCTAATAGTGGGTATTGGCAAAAAAGAAACTGTAATTGCGGTTTCACTCATTGATAAATCCTATAGGGCACTGTCCGGTAATGGAGAAGCAATATATAGAGTTCTTACATCTGATGTTGTAACAAACCGTGAGTGTGCTCAGAAACGTGCGGCAAGCCATAATAAGTTCTTTAAGTATTCTGCAACCGTAGAGGAAAACCGCAAGCTATTTGCTGGCTTTTTGGAAGATATGGACCGCCGTGGCGTGAAAATACTTTTGTATGTTCCCCCTGTTACCTCATACTATCGAAACCATCTCAATGATTATGGCGCTAAAAAGCTTGGGAAGATGCTGGTGAAGGAGCTTGGGCTTTGAAATGTTGTCCGGTAGCGGTGGCCTAATGTTTTCGTGATTTGTGACGATAAACATAATACAAACGTATTTATCATGCTTTGTACTAAAGGATATAGGTCATATACCTGCCGTCAAAAGTAATTCTAAAAATGAAAGTGAGAAAAGAAATGCGTTATTCGCTCTATGTATACCTTTATAACATGTGCAACACATTGCAGGAAGCTGCCGAATATATCCAAAAAAGCGATGGCGGGCCAATTTGCTATCAATTGTTGGCCAATTGCGTTCAAGTGATTGACAGGCTTGAAAAAACCTTGCAAAGCAACAAGGAATCTGTACGTAATAAAAACATATTTGACCTACTTAAAATTATCAAAAAGCAATGTACCGACCTTCTTGGGACAGAGGGGAAGGGACTCAATCGCGAAGAGGTTTCTAAGCTTATTGAAAATATTATTGAATTCAAGAAACTTTATAAAGGCGCCATAGATATAACCTATCGCGTCGTTTTCTTTGCTGAATTGGGACAAAAATGGGATTCCATGAGCAGTGTTTACGACGCTTTTAAAAACAGAAAAGACTGCGATGTGGCAGTAGTCTTGGAACCGATATACCGCGCAGTAAATCTTGGCGGGACGGTCAAGACAGATGTAATATATGAGGATTACCTTACACCATTAGGTATTAAGCACATTCCTTATAAACAATATGATATATCGAAAGACAACCCTGACTTGGTTTTTATCAGCAACCCATATGAAAGCGTGACCTTGCCCCAATTCTGGCCCGTGAATATTGCGAAATATGCCAGATTAGTGTATCTGCCGTACTATACGGAAAGAGTAGTTGACGAGGAAAGTATTCAAGCCCATTGTTTGATGCCTGTCGTACAGTATGCTTGGAGAATAATTGCACAATCCCAAAAGATGAAGGATTTACATATAAAGTATTCGCCGAAGCACGGCGAGAATGTGCTTGTAACTGGTTTGCCCAAGTGGGACAATATTAATGAATTAAAAGAGAAGCCCAATTTGCCTGATGATTGGAAAAGCAAACTTAAAAACAGAAAGGTATTTCTTTGGAACAATCACTATAGAATTGACTCAGATTGGTCTACCCTTTTGGAGTATGGAAAAGCGATCATTGAACTATTTTCCAGCAGGAACGATATTGCGCTGATTTGGCGGCCGCATCCGATGACGGAGACTATTTTCAAACTGTATTATCCGCAGTATAAGCCTTTCTGGGATGGGCTTAAAGAAGCTGTGAAAAAGTCGGATAACATGGTTATTGACAAGAATAAATCCTATAATCTTGCGTTCCAATGTTCCGATGCGCTTATCACTGATTTTAGCTCTATTATGGCCCAATATATGCTGACAGAAAAACCGATTCTGTGGTTAAGGAAAGAGCAGGAGGCAAAAGAGAAAAGGTTTATCGACTATATGATTCGGATTGATTGTTTGGAGCAGGCTACAAGTACGCAAGAAATCGCTGCATTTGTAGACCGTATTGCCCATGGGATTGATGCGACGAAGGCGCAAAGGCTGAAAATAATGCAGGAGGATATGCCGTCGGCAGACGGGCATATCGGCGAAAGGGTATGTAATTTGCTTCTGGAAGAGCTGAAAAAAGAAAATGGGATATAATATATGACGAAAGAATGATGGAAATGAAACGTGTGATTACATATGGCACTTTTGATTTGCTGCATTACGGTCATATCAATCTTCTTAAAAACGCAAAAAAACTGGGTGACTATCTGATAGTCGCTTTATCGACTGATGAGTTCAATTGGAAAGAAAAACATAAAAAGAGCTATTTCTCATATGAAAAACGAAAAAGCTTGCTTGAGTCAATACGTTACGTCGATCTTGTGATACCTGAAACATGTTGGGAACAGAAAGAAAGGGATATTATAGAATATAAAATAGATATATTTGTAATGGGCGATGATTGGGCCGGGAAATTTGATTATTTAAAGGATAAATGCGAAGTAATATATTTGCCACGTACACCGGAGATTTCGACAACACAGATTAAGAATGATTTAAAAACATCGGGATAAGGCAATTTCTGTTGCCGAAAAGATTCGGGTAGGGGTATTGGATAATTGTTAAAATAGGATTATACAGCGGCCGGCGGTTTTAAATAACCGCCGGCCGTTTTTGTTTCTTAGCATATGGGGTGATTTATATTGCGGGGAACTAATTAAAAACTCAAATTAGCCATTCATTCGACATAATATGACAAAATAAATAAAAATTCTACTAATTTCGTTGACTAAATAAGAAAAATTGTCTATAATTTACTTGTAGTTTTATATGATGTAATTACATTTTAAACCAATGCGAATGATGTTCTCTTATGCGGCGGTAGGGGTTGCCTGCCGCCCATTATATAGCAGAGAGTCTATAATCTGAGCAGATGTTTAGAGCTTAATTTCGGCATGGGAACAGACTTTCAACAAGCAGTCTTGCGGTGCTCAGAAGGAATGAGAAGGATGTGGCCTCTACCGAATCCGGCAGTATCGTATGATGGGTACTTCAAGGTCTGGTGAAATGAGCGAACAAGCAGGCACACTTAAAGTTGTCTGCAAATTATATTTTCAGAGGTTTGTATCCGATGAATAAGCTTGAACGAATACTGGTTGTTTCAGTACTTTTGTTCTTATTTTATTGCGGTCTGAGCGATTCAATGGCACTTAACGATCAGACCAAATTAAAGGATGCGGATCTTACACAAATCTATATTGACTGCGGCAGTCTGAGCCCTGAATTTAACACCGAGGAAACAAATTATACCCTATATTTAGACAAGCGGGAAAACATAACGATAATAGCGTTCGCAGTATCTCAGAATGCCGTCATTGAAATTAATGGCGTTTCCTGCAAGAGCGGATACCCGTGCACAATTTCAATGGACGAATACGATGACGCGCTATATATTAATGTGACCGCCGGCAGTGCTCAGAGACATTATACAATAAGACTTGTGTTTAACACACAAAATCTTCCCGCACTTAAAGGGCTGACTCTAAGCGCTGGCAGTCTCGATCCGGAATTCAACCCAGATGTCACCTGCTATTCAGTAACCGTACCGTACATTATTGATAATTTGCAGGTTACTCCGATAGCTAATGAAGTAGTGGACTGCATATCAATAAATAATACCTTGGTGGAAAACGGCAGCACTGTAAGTGTTCCGCTGTCAATAGGCAATAATGTCATAGCTATCACACTATTAGCGGCTGACTGCAGTACAAGAACTTATGTTCTCAATGTCGTGCGAGAAGAAATGCCGCCTCCGGCACTGTCCGGATTGAAACTGAGCGTTGGGACGTTAAGCCCCTCTTTTTCACCTAATAAAACTATTTATACGGCGATAGTTGAAAGCAAAATAAAGACGGTTGACATAACGCCAACAGGAATATCGGCACAAAAGTTATTACAATAAACAACAACATCGTTCAAAGCGGCAGCGGCTATACCATCGACCTCGATTACGGCGAAAATATTATTTGGATTACGGCAGCAAATGAAACCGGCGCTTCAACAACATATATCCTGATAATTAATAGAAAGATGCCGGAATCGGGGACTCTTCAAGATCTTGAAATCAGTGCCGGCAAATTAAGCCCCTCATTTTCATCGTTACAGACCTCATATTCTGCAAATGTTGACAGCGACATTTCTGTAATTGAATTAACGCCTTTTGATGAGATTGAATCAGATAAAATCTTGATAAACGGCTTGTTAGTCGAAAGCGGAGAAAAATACCGCATGCCGCTTTTTGTCGGTGACAATACGGCGGTAATAACGGTGATATCACAAAGCGGTATAGTGAACAATTATACGCTTACCATAAACCGAAAAGCTGCAGACTCACCGGGCCTTTCATCGCTTCTTATAAGCGACGGTACGTTAAACCCCGCCTTCTCCACGCGTACACAGAATTATACCGCAAGAGTCGACTACAGCGTAAATAATCTTATAATTACACCAACAGCGCGGGACAATACTCAAATCATCACTATAAACGGTGAGCGTGTTCAAGACGGGACAAATTATACGCTGCCGCTGTCGGTAGGGCCCAATCACATACAAATAACTGTTTCAATGGAAGACGGCAGGTCGAAAACCTATAATCTCGACGTAACCCGAAGCGTTGAGGCCCCGTCCGGTTTAAAAGAACTTACTGTAGTTGGCGCTGAGCTTTCGCCGGCGTTTTCCAGCGATGTAACAACCTATTCTGCCAAAGTTGACAACAGTGTTTCAAATGTTTATATAAACGCTGTGCCTGACAGTGCTCAGGCAAAGGTGAAAATAAGCGGGACAACTACCGGGCACGTCAGCCTGTCGCCCGGCATCAATGTTATAACCATAACAGTGACATCTGTTGACGGTTCCACGAAAACATATACGCTTAACATCTTTCGCGGGTATAAGACAAAGGTGACGGTGAACTCAAAGAGCGGCGGGGACAGGTACATAGCCCAGGTGCCAGACTATTTGGAACTCGTTGACGACAGCGATAATTTTGAATTTGTACTGGGCAAGGATTCAGTCATAATATCGGCCAAAACACTGAAAAGCTATAAGGGAACAGGAAATTTGCTCGTTGTAAGCCGAGAAACACAGCAAGATATTCTGAATGCGGCGTCGGAACTCACAGATGATGATTGCTCGGCAATATGCGGAACAGATATAACAATTGAGGGCGGAACCGCTGTAGTCGGCAGCCAGATAAACGCAGGAGCGGTCATTTCATTCAGCAGCAAAGAAAAAAAGTATTTGGAGCAGGGGACACCGGTCGTTTATTATTACGATGCCGCTGCAGGTAAACTTCAAAACGTGGGAGCGGTGTTTGACCTTGACAACAAAACGGTGTCTTTTACGGCATTCAAATCAGGCTCATATATTTTCGCCGTCAAACTAAAATCGCCGTCGATAAACTACACTGTCAAAGCGGACGCTAAATATACGTCAACCGGGACAGCAAAGGCATTCAATGTCACGGTCAACCGCGAGTTATTGTCTTACCGGCTTAAAAACGCAAAGCTGATGGTTGTTACCACTCTTTCAAATGGAATGCAAAGCTATATGTTCATTCCGCTGGAAAAAGACAGCTCAACTGTCACTGTCATAATAGACAAGAGAGCCATTCACAGCGAAGTATACCTTATCTCCGGCAGCTTTGACGGGAGGAGTATACCAACTACTTATGCGCTGACCCAATATGTAAGCACCTAAGTGCCGGTATCTGATGGGGCAGGCAGTTTGTTTTATTACTATTGGCAAGCATATAAAATAAGCGCAAAGAATGAAAATAAAAACAGCTTTCGGTATAAACCGAAAACTGTTAAACTTGCAGTATAATTGCTGCTATAGGTTTTATTACTTAAAATATCTGTCGAGGAGGCCCTTGAACGCTTTGCCATGCCTTGCCTCGTCTTTGCACATCTCATGTACGGTGTCATGGATGGCGTCATAGCCGAGCTTCTTGGCAAGAGTTGCAAGGTCCTTTTTGCCTTTGCAGGCACCGTATTCAGCTTCGACTCTCATTTCGAGGTTCTTCTTTGTATCCGGCAGTACTACTTCGCCCAAGAGCTCAGCAAACTTTGCCGCATGTTCAGCCTCTTCAAAGGCGATTCTCTTATAAGCCTCAGCAACTTCAGGATATCCCTCTCTGTCAGCCTGACGGGACATTGCGAGGTACATACCTACTTCAGAGCATTCACCAGTGAAGTTAGCCTTTAAGCCTTCGATAACCTGAGGATCAATGCCCTTTGCGACACCGATTTTGTGTTCATCGGCCCACTCCATCGCATCCTCTTTCTTTTCGGTGAATTTCTCACCAGGTGCTCCGCACTGAGGGCACTTCTCCGGCGGATTCTCGCCTTCATAAACATAACCACATACTGGACATACCCATTTTTTCATACCTATTACCTCCAAACTTTAATTATTTTAATATATTCAAATTTTTGACTACTTAAAATTTTGATTTAGCAATTTTTTAAAATTTATTGCTGACAACTCTTTAATCAGCTTATTTTGAACAGATTCAAGCGCCTTGTGCATTTGACAAGTTTTTGCCCTTCCAGCATTGCACGCGGATTCATCCCCAAGGCACTTGTTGATTATCACTGGGCCTTCAATGGCCTCCAATACATCCAGGATACTTACTGTTTCAGGTGGCCTTGTAATAGCGTAACCACCACCGTATCCTTTATAAGACTCGATTATGCCCGCGGCTGCAAGTTTCCTCAGCAGTTTTAAAAGAAACCTCTGAGGCACATTTTCATGGCTGGATATTGCTTTGGCCTCAATTCGTTTGCCCATTCCATATCTGTAAAGATAAAGGACAACTCTGAGAGCATAATCTCCTTCTTGAGTTATTCTCATTATCAAATCATCCTTTAAGGGTTGCCGAACGAATTCTGGCTTTAAAACCTCGCAGATTACAGCCGCAAATTAAAGCCATCAATCATCGGCCAATTGGAAAATGCCTTTGAGGAAATATACTGTTTTGGTATGTTTATAATATATACCATCTTTTCGTCCTTGTCAATACTTTTTTCAAAAAAATTTAAAAAAAATTACGGCCGAATTAATCGGCCGCTTTTTTTGGCTAAATATTTATTCTTATCTCTTTCTGATGGCAATTGTTTTTCGCCCAAAGGAGATAAGCAGAATAAAAAGGCAAACGGAGCATATAAGAACAATTGCCGGTCCAGCCATATCCTTATCCTTTTGGCCAGCATTCAGCTTGACGGACGACGGAGGTGGAACATTTTTAATTGGATTCGATGTGGTTTCCGCCTGCACTTTTTTTAGAGGTGAGGCCAGATATTGGGCTGAAGAAGTGTCGATTTCTTTTGCAAACGCGTAATCAAGAAGTGCCCGTGTGTCTTTATAGACCGTATTGCCGTTGCTGCTTTTTAAAACAACGCAGATAAGCGTTCGCCCGTTTCGTTTTGCTGCCGTTACCAGCGTGTGGCCGGACATGGTTTCCCAGCCGGTTTTTCCCGCGATTGTCCCTTCATATTTGTAAATCGTGTTTTTCATCATTTTGTGCATTGTTGAAAACGCGATAGGCTCACGCTTATTTGTAGCCGGCATAGTATAGCTTTTTGCGCCGAAATATTTCATAAGGGCTGGCTCTTGAAGGGCCTTTTTTGTGATAATGGCCATGTCATATGCACTTGTCACGTTGTTTTTGTCGGGAAGCCCGCTGGGGTTAGAGAAATGACTGTCAACCGCGCCGAGTTCCTTTGCGCGCTCATTCATCATATTTACGAATTTCTCTATTGTGCCCCCGATGTGCAGGGCAAGCGCATTCGCAGAGTCATTTGCCGAGGCGAGGAACATGGTATAAAGCGCTTCTTCCTGCGTTATCACTTCGCCGTCCTCGAGGTAGATGCGTGCCGCGTCGCTGGGCATTCCCTCGCCTATGTTCCCGTTAATCGTTATAATGTCGCTGTCGTGCCCGTTTTCAACCGCGACCAGCCCTGTCAGTATCTTTGTTATACTGGCAGGATACATTTTTTGGTGCATATTTTTGTTGTAGTAAATATAACCCGTATCCGCGTCGGCGACAATTGCGGCTTCGGCGGTTATCTGCGGGGCGGACGGGTCTGATGCGGGGTCAGCAGCCTTTGAAATCAAGGCTGCACCGCTGCTTGATGTTATATATGTAAATAGCATTGAAAAAGCCATAGTAACTACTAATTTGCTCTTCATTCTATTTCAGGCTGCCTGCCTGGCCCTCCGGTATCTAATTTTATAAATATCCTTTATATTAATGAAATTATTAAAATAAAGAAAATTCTTTAGTGTTTTAACTAAAATTTTATCATAAATTAAGCTGCCTATCAAGTAAATTAATAAAATAGTTACAAAAGTGTATCAATTTTCTTGCTTTTCGGGAAACCTGCAAAATAAGAAATCATGGGATTGCGCAAAATAATGCAGGGATTACGGCAATGATACAGGATTTGTGCTGCGATTTCTGCATATCAGAAAATAATAGTGGAGATTTCTGCTGAAAAACGCTATAATTATAAAACGGTGAAAAAATCATTAAATCATATAAAGGTTGATGTTAGTGTCAAGTGATAACACGTTACTAAACGAAATTAATCGCAGAAGGACTTTTGCCATCATATCTCACCCTGACGCGGGAAAAACAACGCTTACCGAAAAGCTCCTGCTTTACGGGGGAGCGATAAGGCTCGCGGGCGCGGTCAAAGGGCGCAAGGCTCAGAAACACGCGGTTTCTGACTGGATGGAAATTGAGAAGCAAAGAGGTATTTCCGTCACGTCGAGCGTTATGCAGTTTGAATATGAAGGTTTTCACATAAATATCTTGGATACCCCTGGACATCAGGACTTCAGTGAGGACACATACCGCACGCTCGTGGCGGCGGACAGCGCCGTCATGCTTATCGACGGCGCAAAAGGCGTCGAGGCGCAGACAATCAAGCTCTTCCATGTCTGCCGCATGAGGGGTATACCGATTTTTACCTTCATCAACAAAATGGACCGTTTCTGCAAAGACCCGTTTGAACTGATGGAGGAAATAGAGAATACCCTCGGCATAAGGTCATGCCCGATGAACTGGCCGATAGGCAACGGCGTAGATTTTAAGGGCGTTTATAACCGGAGCAAGGCCCAAATTGAGCTTTTTGAAAACTCCGGGCATGGCCAGAACATAGTCGCTTCCGAGGTCGGCAGTGTGGGCGACGAGCATTTCCGAGAAGTTATCGGAGACAAGCTCTATGACAAGCTCTGCGAGGATATTGAGCTGCTCGACATGGCGGGTGACCCGTTCGATCTTGAAAAGGTAAAACGCGGTGAGCTGACCCCGCTTTATTTCGGCAGTGCCATGACCAATTTCGGGGTACAGCCCTTCCTTGAGGATTTCTTAAGATTGGCTCCGCCGCCGAGCGCCCATAAATCAGATATCGGCGAAATAGCGCCGGACAGCGACGAGTTCTCAGGTTTTATTTTCAAAATACAGGCGAACATGAACCCTGCCCACCGCGACCGTATCGCGTTTATGCGCATCTGTTCCGGCAAATTTGAGAAAGATATGATGGTAAAACAGATGCGGACAGGCAAGACAATCAAGCTTTCACAGCCCCAGCAGTTTCTGGCGCAGGACAGAAACGCGGTTGAAGAGGCATATGCGGGAGATATAATCGGGCTATTCGACCCGGGCATTTTCAAAATCGGCGACACGCTCTGTTCACCAAAGCTCAACTTCAATTTTGAAGGAATACCAATGTTCCCGGCCGAGCATTTTGCGAATGTATCCATTAAGGATGCAATGAAGCGCAAACAGTTTTTGAAAGGCATGGAGCAAATCTCGCAGGAGGGAGCCATACAGCTTTTCAAACGGCCTGACGCCGCATATGAAACACTGATAGTCGGCGTTGTCGGTGTCCTGCAGCTCGAGGTGCTTGAGTACCGCCTTAAGAATGAGTACGGCGTCAATATTATAATAGAAAGGCTTCCCTTTACCTATGCCAGATGGACCGAGCCGGGAAATCTGACGCCCGACCAGCTTGGATTTACAGGCGATGCTATGCTCGTCACCGACCAGTATCAGCGGCAGGTTGTTTTGTTTGCAAACCAGTGGATAATGAACCGAATCGAAAATAACAATCCGGATATAAAGTTCCTCGAAATACCGCCAGTATATAAAGAATAAACAAAAAACCCAGTGATGTTAAATCACTGGGTTTTTTGATACAAAGCCGGAGCCAGTATAACTTTATATTTACTGCGGTATCGACTTCCGCGGAAATATCAAATTGATAACCGCAATATAGAGAGGGTAGGCAATCCATATGCCAATCAATATAAGGCCTAATACAGGAGAAGGCTCATCTGCCCGATTGGTCATAGGGAATAGGCAAGAGAATAAAAATGTTAAGATTACATAATAAGGCAGCCAAAGGATCAACAGTATGTATCTCATCTTTCTTTTGTCCAGATACTTCTTTGTTAAAACGCATAGTGCGATCGTAAAGAGGACAAATAAGATTAAAACCGCTATCCCGTTTATAGCGAAACTAAACCAATGTGTTATTCTCTCCAAACGATATGCATTTACCATCAGCTCGGTCTGCGCAAATAGGGCAAAGCCATATAAAAGCGCCATGAGATTCAACCTTGCAAAGTATTTCATATAAAGCACCATCCCCGAAATTTGATTTTTTAGGAAATATACTGATTGAATTTTACTATAATTTGGGAGTGATGTAAACAGGTATTTGTCGATACGTTGCGGCGCGCTGTGAAGAAAGTGGGATTGAAGATATGGCTGCCGTGAGGGTATGTATATGTGGATTATATGGAAAACAGTATTAGGTATAATAAATAGAGAAATTATTTTCCAATAGTTAACGGCTGGTTAATAAAATTTTAATAATTTGGCACTATAATATAAACATACTTTTTCATTTCTCTTTCTCCTATGCTTATAGATATTCCCCCTTTCCGGTCGGGACCGGAAAGGGGGAACCTTTTTATGGTCGGATGGTGAATTTGCCCTCGCGGATGTTTTCGGTCATGCTTTATGAGTTTTTAAGATGACTTTCATGGGAAAAATCCTGTGATTGATTTTGAATAGACGATTTGAGTAAAGTTCAAAGAAAATCTAACTACATAACCTCTTACTTAAAGAAATCTTAAAAGACAAATTTAATTAAGTTTCGGAATTGAATGAGTAATATCCCTATAAGGCTGTTACACCCCAAAGTGTCGAAAATACAAACATTTGGCTAAAATAATATGGACAATGAGGGAAAGTTATGTTAAAATATAGAATAAGATGGTGAATAATATTTAAACTTCCGCATTTTAAATTTAACCGATGCTAAAGGAATAAAATTTTATTCAGGAAACATAGAACTGATAGATAGTTGGTAATATTACATTTAAATCGTATTTTTAATGTAAAAGGGAAGAGAACTTTTACATAAATTTAGTTTCAAGGCACGAAATTAAGGAGTGATAAAAATGAGCAGTGAAGTATACATTTCTCCTGTAGTTGCCGGCCCTTCACCTGATATTTCCAATGACACAAATAAATGTGTTGTTGGGCAGAATTGTTCTACAGGATTTGCTACTATTGTCATTGTTGGCGGTGGGGTACTTGTTGCTGTTGCAGTTTATTGCCCACCGGCAGTTGTTGTAGCAACTGTTGCCACATAACTAGGATTTAAATGTAAATAGTTCTCTTCCCTATTTATTTTGAAAAGTTGTGATGGTTATGGGGAATAGAAGATTAATAAGAGCCACCGAGTTTTGGAAAACAAAAGATGGACTTGTTTTTATTGAAAACAATAGTTTGCATCTCATCTTAAATAAAACACAATCCACTATATGGCAATTACTTGATGGAGGTCTCACTTCGCAAGAAATTATTGAAAAAGCGGATGATTTAAATATTCCCGCTGAATATGTTAAGGGCTTTATAGATTATTGCCTGAAATTAGGAATTTTAAATTATGCAGGGGATGAATGGGATATATGAACAACAATGAGTTATTAGGAAAAAGAGTAATTATTGAGCTTGTTAATGGCGTTGCCTTCGCTGGGATATTAAAAGCTACACCGGAAATTGATGGGAAAGTTGGGTATTTAGTTAATACAGATCAAAAAAATCAAATATGTGTATGGTCCCCATGCGAGAGTACAAAAAGAATAATATCTGTACCAATTGGAGATGAAAAATGATGAGTAACAATTATGATTTCGTAAAGACCGATGAATTGAATACTGCAGTTATAAATCCTGATACGGGCTTTTGGATGATACTGAATTCAACTGCACTCAATATTTTTAAATTATATGTTGAAGGCAAAAATGAAAAAGAAATCGTCCGGTTGTTATCTTCACATTATGGCATCCCAAAAGACATCATTCAACAAGATGTTGCTTTATGTTTAGATAATATCAAACGCGAAATTTCAAAGTATAATACAGCCTATAATAAGAAAGGCGAAAACAATGGATTTAATCGTCAATTAACTATCCATATAACAAATTCATGTAATTTAAACTGTCCATATTGTTTTAAAGATGCTAATCATATAAGTAAGCGAAAAAATTTGCTATCGGTTGCTGATTTATATAATGCGATTTCTGTGGCTATTGAGCAGGGCTTTGGAGAAATTGTCCTTACTGGTGGTGAACCTACGATTAGGACAGATTTTGAGGAAATGTTAGATCAACTATCTGTTTTTAAGTCCAAGGCAAAGTTCTCATTAGTCACAAATGGAACAACTATGCTGAAAGATACCGTAATCGATAAAATGTGCTCATTTTTTGATTCAATCCAAATTTCGCTTGATTCTTTTGATGAAGAAAAAAATTCAGTAACAAGAGGGAAAGGCTCTCTTGCAAAAATAAGTTCATTTGTAAATCAACTTAAAAGGAACGGTTATAAAAATTTTTATTATGCGTGTACCCCATATACAGAAGGTATGAAATACCCATCAACTGTGCAGGATTTACCAATGATGCTGCGTTATGCTGCTAACACAGGAAGTATGGGGCTTTACGTAAATCATTTAAAGCCCGATGGCCGTATGCAAGTCGATGATTATTTAAATTTCAACGAGGAATCATTTTGGTCATCGGTCGATAAAATGTACGACGAATTTTCTATTCTTTACAAGGCTGGTTTTAATAAGAAAGATTTAGGGATCGATTTTACTTGTGCTGTTGCCGGGGATTATGCTCATATTGCAAGTCAAAATACCCATAGCCCAAATTGTGGGCTTGGGATTAATGAATTAGCGCTTGATAGCGATGGAAATGTTTATCCTTGTAGTGCATTAATATTCGATGAGTTTATACAAGGTAATATTTTTAACGAAAATTTTGGGGATATAATTGTCCGAACAAGGGAGAAGTTTAACCAACTCACAGTGGATAAAATTGAGAAATGTAACGGTTGCTCATTAAGGATGATATGCGGTGGCGGATGTAGGGCGATGGCGTATTACATAAAAGGGGATCTGAATAAATGTGACCCGAACTGTGACAGTTGTAGGAAAAGAATATTAAAGTGGATGAATATGACATTGATCTCTACTGCAAATAGTTTAAAAGATCGGAAGTGAAAATATGAAAATAAAAAATGTATTATTAATTGTCCCCTCAACAGACAAAAGCTGGAAGAAAGACCTAAAAAACAAAATCGGGACAGCTCCTTTAGGGGTCGCTTCTTTATCATCAATGCTGAAATTTCATGGTTACCAAGTAAAAATTGTTGATATGTTGGTTGAATGTTGTACTCCAAAAGAATTGCTAAGAGTTCTTAATGAATTTAAACCAGACATAATTGGAATAAGCGCAACATATACCGAATCAATTCTTGTTACTTATAAAATTGTTAAATATATAAAGAAGATAATGGATATTATTATCATTGCAGGCGGTGTGCATGTTACTTTCCGTCCCAAAGAAGCATTGGATAATGGTTTTGATTATGTGGTTTTACACGAAGGCGAAGCTACAATTATAGAATTATTAGAATATTTAAAGGTCAATCTGGAACCCAAGAATGTACCTGGCATTGCTTACAGAGATAAAGACAATAAAATTATAGTAAATGAGAATCGAGAATTCATAAATAATCTTGATTCACTTCCATTTCCTGATTTGTTAAGCTTAAAACTAAGTGAATATATGACACCATTAGCGATTGTTACGAGTAGAGGGTGTCCTGGTGACTGTATTTATTGCTCATCACGTGCTATGTCCGGTAAAAAATATAGAATTAGGAGTGCAGAATCTGTTTTTTCCGAAGTTTTTTATCTTTCCAAACAGATTTTATTTGATGATAGCTTATTACGTTCATATCTGGCAATATATGATGATACGTTTACAGTAAACAGAAAACGCTTGAAGCTATTTTGTAAATACATGATTAGTTCTAAAATGAATGTTATACCTTGGAAGTGTGAATCAAGAATCGATGTTTTAGATGAAGAATGTATTGCTTTAATGAAAAAGGCCGGTTGTTTCGCTATACATGTAGGTGTAGAAAGTGCAAACCAACACATTATCGATTCATTGAATAAGCATATTCGGTTTGAAAATGTCGAAAAAGCCTTGTCGTTATTACATAAATATGGAATCCAACCCCTATGCTCTTTTATTATTGGTAATCATATGGATACAAAGGAGACGTTGCAAAAAACGCTTGAATATATTAAACATATAATAGTAGATTATAACGCACGTGTTGCGATATCACCAAATACCCCACTGCCCGGTACTGAGTTATATGAGAATGCGAGCAAATACAATATAATTATTCATTCTGATAATTGGGAAGATTATTCTTTAATGAAAGTTATTTTATCAACCCATTATCTCAAAAGAGAAGATATCAGAAATATTTATGTTGAATTTAGCGAAAAAATTAATTCTTTGGAGGCTGGGACATGATAGAAGTTCGTAATATCAGCAAAAAATATGGAACGTCCTATGCCCTAAACAATGTATCTTTCTCCATAAATGATAATAACATTACAGGAATTATTGGCCATAATGGAGCGGGGAAAACTACATTATTTATGATAGCAAATGGGCTTTCCAAACCTACAAGCGGTGATATCTTCATTGATAATTTTAGTTTATCGAAAAACAGGGATTACATACGGCTTTGTACGGGATTATTTACTGATAGGTTGCATCTTTATCAACTGCTTACTGTAAAGGAATGTATTGACTTCTTCAAAGGCATGTATAAAGTGTCAAAAACAAGAATTGATTATTTGATGGAAAGTCTCAGCCTAAAAGGATTCGCTAATAAAAAAATTTCAGAATTGTCTACAGGCATGTTGAAAAGGGTGCTTCTTGCGATTAGCATAATCAATAATCCAAAAGTTCTTTTTTTAGATGAGCCTTTTTCTGGTCTGGATCCGGAGTCAAGAAATGATTTTATACATTTAATTAAGGAAATAAGTAATGACAATATTCAATTGCTTATATCATCACATGAATTACTTGAATTGGAAACAATCATCAAAAGGCTCGTTGTTTTAAAAAAAGGCAAAATAGTAATCGATGATTATCTTGATAAACTTATGTATCAGTATTTTCCTAATAGAATATTGGAAATCGATATCTATTGTTCCCAATTTCAGATACTAAAAAATCATCTTCAAAAGTTAAATGCGTCACAGTCTATAAAATTTCTTGAAAAAGGCGATAACATATGTTCTCTTAATATTGATGTAAAGGACAGCCATTTAATTTTCAGCAGTTTGCCCGATTATGCCAGAATTATCTCTGTGAGAGATTACAAGCCGTCTCTTGATGATCTGTACTTCAAAATCAATGAAAATTAAGGTGATTATATGTGGCACCTGATAAAGAAGGAAAACTTAGTAATATTTAAAAACTGGCAATCTTATTTTTTAACTCTTATCATTCCAGTCCTTGCGGTACTTGTAAATTTGATTATGTCTCAAACATCTGTTACCAAATTATCTGTTACTGTTATAGACGATTCAGGTAATATGCAAACATTACTGCCTGCGAACATAAATAATGAAAAAGGGGTTAGTTTTAGTTTTAATTCAAGTAGAGACCTTGAAAAAGCAATTAAAGACGTACAGGTTGGAAAATGCAGTGCAATTGTTGAAGTACAAAATCAAAAATATGTAAAATTATATTATGATGAAGCGAGACAAGATTCGCAAATTGCGGTGAAATATATCACATATTCATTGCAGAGATTAATTTCCGATGATTTAATAAAAAAATATCCTTCGTTAGTAAATGAACTAAATTCAAAACAAGTATACTCCATATCTCAAGCTCAAAATGTTGGACGAGCCTCTGCGGAATCAAATAATCTCAACACAATGTTGCTGATAGGGGTAATATGGATATTTGTTTTTACCCCTTTAAATCAAGCTATGTCTCAAATTCAACAAGAGAAGGCGTCAAGCACTTTATTTTATCTGTATAAGATTCCACGAACTAAATTAGAAATTCTTTTTGCTAAGCAAATTGCTGTTGTAATACAATGCTTATTAGCATCAGTCATTTTATTTGGAATCACTCGAATAGTAGGAATCACAAATTATACGCTCCATCTATATTATTTGCCAATTTCGATTTTATTGATTTTATGTATTAGTTCAATTGGTTATTTCTTCGGCTTCTTGCTTACGGATACCGGCTCATCTATTATTGTAGTGCTGTTGCTGACTCTGCCAACGATGCTTATTTCGTCACTAAATACATCTACAGCGTTGGATCCTGTCATGAAGATTATACCGTCTTACTACGTAAGTCAGATATTGAAACAAATGTTAACAGGCTCTGCTATAAATCAAATCTATATAGTTATAACAATTTGTATTACAATAATCTTTTATACTCTTAGTTGTATATTATTCGAAAGAAGGGATCCGATGCGGTTATGCAAAAATTTATAAAATTGGGTTATGTAGCTTCTATACTCGGTATTCTATTAATTGTTTACGGCTATTATGTTTCAGTGTCTAAGTACATACGTATTGCGCAAACAACAAAATCTTTTAGTTTTATTTTATATCTCGTAATTATTACACTATTTTTCTACATTTTTATTATTCTGCAGTCTATGATCCATGAAGCTGGGCATCTTTTATTTGGACTTGTTTGCGGATATGAACTTATATCGGTAAGGATCGGGAATCTGAGAATAATAAACGACGGTAATACTAAAGTTATATCGGGCGGAAAATTTGAGCAAAATGGTCAGTGCATAATGAAGCCAAAAGATGAGGGTAACCGTGCTCATTGTTTACTATATAACTTGGGAGGATGTATATTAAATTTGGCCGTATCCTCCTTTTTACTTGTTTTAGTACATAAAAAAGTCATTACTGCGCATCTGGTTCCTTTGTATATATTTATTATTGCAGGATATTATGTTTTTTTAGTTAATGCAATTCCATGTATTAGAAACTCAACTATTAGTGATACTTTGAATTGTTGTTTGTTACTATCAAATAAAGATTTATTGGAAACAATGAATATTCAACTTGATATTTATTGTCAACTTTTAAACGGGCGACGACCTGGTGAGATTGATTTTAAGAAGTTTGATTTATCAGTTTTAAATATTTATAGTTTTAGCCCCGCTATTACATATTATTATTGCTGTTTGGATAAGAACGATATAAGTAAGGCTAAAGCTGTCCTTAATGCTCTTAGAAAAAGTGATGCAGTATTTGGAAAATCTCAGAAAAATCGGTTATACTATGAGGACCTTTATCTTAAACTGATTGCTAATGATGCTCTTGATACATATGATATTAAAAAAATAGAACAATTGAAAAAAAGTCATACAATAGAGGATATAAGAGTCTTACATGCTTACTATTACTTTTATGAAAAGAATTTTGACTTAGCAAAGCTCTATGAGCATAGTATTCAGAAAGTTAATCCTCAATTTATGGCTGGCTTATTTGAATTTCATCGCGATCTAATTTTGAATCCGTTACGTTTTAAAATGACAGATTATCAGCATTGCCACTGATAAGCAGTTCCTCGATATCTTTTTGCACCTTTTTAAGTTTCTCGCCCTCGACTTTTCCGGATACGCCATTTAAAATCTCAAGTGCTGTTTTATAGAGTTCGTGAGCGGTGCTGTTCTTTCCCTCTGTCTTATAGATATGTGCGTCAGCCGACAGGAGTTTGGCGAGGAGAATACAGCGGTCTTCATTTTCACCGCCAGGGCGTGTTACAAAGCGCATAAGCTCGCCGGGCGGCAGTGTCCGCACGAGCAGGGGTGAAATACCGAGTTTCTTCATCGCCTTGTCTATCTCCTCATGAGCTTCCTCAAACTTATTTTCCAATTCAAGTTTTAAAACCTCTCTGAAGAATTCACCCATCTGCTCAATCATCCGGATAATATAATCTTCCGTAAACATAAAAAATCCTCCTGACAAAGATAATTTGGAACTGCGGCCTGCCGATATAAAATTAAAGAAGGAAAATGTGGGAGGTGCTGATGTGAATAGTATCATACCGATTTCCGATTATCCGGCGCCGTCTGACGCAAATTCTCAGATTCAGGTACTCAATGAAAAGAAAGGCGAAATAAACGGTGCGATTGATATAATAAACAACAGCAAGCTCGGCAGAAAAACAAAAGAAATTGCAACAGACAGGCTGCGTGCCCGCCGGGACAGCATTGAGACTGAGATACGCCACAAGCGCACTGAAAAACAAGTCAAAGACAAAATAGAAAAGAGGCAGCGGGAAGAGAAAGAAGTCATAAAAGCGCAGCTTGAGAAACAGGACAAAGACACGTCAAAAGCGAGGCTTGATATAAGGGCGTAATTATAGGTCCGTCTCAAGGCCTATGGGGCAATGGTCGCTTCCCATTACATCTTTGTAAATAACGCTGTCTTTTATGTGTTTCATAAGGCGTTCCGACGCCAGAAAATAGTCAATGCGCCAGCCCGCGTCGCGTTCCCGCGCGCGGAATCTATATGACCACCAGGTATAAGCGCCCTTCTTGTCCGGATAAAAATACCGGAAGGTATCGACAAATCCGGAATCAAGAAGAACGCTTAATTTTTCGCGCTCTTCTTTAGTAAAACCCGCATTTCTCTCGTTGGCCTTAGGATTTTTTAGGTCTATCTCAGTGTGGGCTACGTTCATGTCGCCGCAGATTATGACCGGCTTTTCCTTATCAAGCTCCATTACATAATCGCGGAACGCATCTTCCCATTTCATGCGATAGTCGAGCCTTTTTAGCTCGTTTTGTGAATTCGGGGCATAGACGTTTACAAGATAAAATGTATCGAAATCGAGGGTTATGGCGCGCCCTTCGCCGGTGTGCTCATCATTGCCTATGTCGTAGGATACGGAAACAGGTTCTATTTTGGTGAAAACGGCTGTTCCGGAATAACCTTTTTTCTCTGCGCTGTTCCAATAGCATATAAAATCTTTGAAACAAAAATCTGCCTGTTCAGGTTTCGTTTTTGTTTCCTGAACGCAAAAAACATCAGCGCCAGAGTCAGCTAAAAAATCCGCGAATCCTTTATTCATACAGGCGCGGAGGCCATTTACATTCCAAGATATTATTTTCATTTATGTATCTCCCTTCTAAACAGAAGTTTATCATAAACACAACCAAAAACCAACACAATGTTTCATTGCAATGAATTAAATGCTTTCTGAAACAAATAATAGGAACAACTAAAATTTTGACCGATACATCATATTTTTACCTACTTTGGCACTTTTGTTGACATCAATTTTTAATTATGGTATTATGAAACTAATTAAAAATAGTTTTATTAAAGTATTATTCATAAGTAACTTTGTGGACAGCGCAATTCTGTATTGTCATACATTTAAAATTATCAATATATAAATTACGAAAAAGGGGTAAGCAGCTATGAAATACGTCCTGGGCATTGACATAGGCACTTCTGGAACAAAAACCGTATTATTTGACCTTGCCGGCAATGTAATGGCTTCAGCAACCGGCGAGTATCCGATGTATCAGCCCCATAACGGCTGGGCGGAGCAGGATCCAGAGGATTGGTGGAAGGCCGTATGTTCCACTATCAAGGAAGTTTTGAAAAAGAGTGGCGCTGATCCAAAAGAAATTGGCGGCGTAGGCCTTTCAGGCCAAATGCACGGGCTTGTAATGCTTGACAAAGACAACAAGGTCATCCGCAATGCTATCCTTTGGTGCGACCAGAGGACTGCTGCACAGTGCGAAGAAATTACGGAGATTATAGGACGTAAAAAGCTTATAGATATAACAGCGAACCCGGCGCTTACCGGTTTTACCGCTTCAAAAATACTTTGGGTGCGTGAAAACGAACCTGAAAACTATGAAAAATGCCGCAAGATTCTTCTGCCGAAAGACTATATCCGCTTTATGCTGACCGGCGAATATGCGACAGAGGTTTCCGATGCTTCTGGCATGCAGCTTCTCGATATTCCGAACCGCTGCTGGTCTGATGAAGTGCTCACAAAACTTCAGATAGATAAATCAATGCTCGGTAAGATGTATGAGTCTCCGGAGGTTACCGGTAAGGTTCATCGGCAAGCGGCCGAGGCAACAGGCCTCGCGGAGGGCACAATTGTTGTCGGCGGCGCCGGCGATAATGCGGCTGCGGCTGTCGGTACTGGTGTTGTAAAAGACAAACTCGCCTTTGCCACAATCGGTACATCAGGCGTTGTTTATGCCCATTCATCAAAGGTTCGCATTGACCCGAAGGGCAGAGTCCACTCGTTCTGCAGCGCTGTTCCCGGCGAATGGCTGACGATGGGCGTTACTCTCGGCGCAGGACTTTCGCTTAAATGGTTCAGAGATAACTTCTGCCACGCCGAAATTGAGCAGGCAAAGCGGGAAGGCAAGAATGTATACTATCTGACCGATATGGAGGCCGCTAAGATTAAACCCGGCTGCGACCGCCTTTTGTATCTCCCGTATATCATGGGCGAGCGCACACCTCACCTTGATCCGGATTGCCGCGGTGTATTCTTCGGCCTGTCCGCTATGCACACAAGGGCACATCTTATCCGTGCGGTTCTCGAAGGCGTCAGCCACTCACTGCTCGACTGCGTAATGATTCTGCGCGAAATGGGCATTGAAATCAATCAGATGATGGCCTGCGGTGGCGGCGGAAGCAGTCCGCTGTGGCGTGAAATGCTCAGCGATATGTTCGGCTGCGAGGTTATGACAGTTGCCCAGAAAGAAGGCCCGGCACTCGGTGTCGCCCTACTGGCAGGTGTCGGCGCAGGTGCATATTCTTCAGTACAGGAGGCATGCGAGGCAGTTATCAAGACTGACAAAGTCCAGAAGCCTGACGCAAAACGCACAGAACTGTACCTCAAGTACCATGTGCTTTATAACCAGCTTTACAAGTCCCTCCAGAACGACTTCAAGACGCTGGCGAATATAGAAGAAGCGTAATTATTTAGTTATAGTTAATAACGCAGGCGGGTATTAGAAATTCCTCCTCAATACCCGCCTGTTGTTTTTTATTGCAATAATCTGACTTTTACAAAGGGCGCAAGCACCTTTGCGGCTCGCGCGGAAAACTGGTTAACGCAGGGAATAAAATAATAAAAAGAAAAACAGGCAAGTCTCAATGTGCAGCGCCACTTAAGACTTGCCTGTTTTTAATATGTGCGAAAAAGCAACTTAAATTATCTTCATAGATATGTCGAACGCCTTGACGGAGTGGGTCAGCGCCCCGACGGAGATAATGTCAACTCCGGTTTCGGCGACGCTCTTAAGATTGCCCGCCGTAATCCCACCAGAGGCTTCAACAAGGGCCTTGCCGCCTATTATTTCGACGGCTTTTTTCATTGTGTCGTTGTCCATGTTGTCAAGCATAATGATGTCCGCGCCGGAAGCTAAGGCTTCCTTTACTTCATCGAGATTGCGCGTTTCTACCTCAATTTTTATGGTGTGGCCAATCTTCGAACGCAGGGTCTCCACAGCCTTTGTAATTGAGCCGGTCGCGTCGATGTGGTTGTCTTTTATCATCGCGGCGTCTGACAGGTTAAAGCGGTGATTGCGTCCTCCTCCGACTGCGACGGCATACTTTTCAAGCATGCGCAGCCCCGGCAGGGTCTTGCGGGTGTCGGCGATAGAGGCTTTTGTACCTGCAATCTCTCTGACAGCGGCGTTTGTCGCCGTCGCAATGCCGGACATATGCTGCAAAATGTTGAGGGCGGTGCGCTCGCCTTTTAAAAGGGCGCGGGTCTTGCCATGGATGCGGGCTATCACATCGGATTTTTCAAGAATATCGCCGTCGTGTTTGAGTATCTCGAATGACATATCCCCGTCAAGCAGCTTAAATGTGCGCAAAGCGACATCAATTCCGCAGAGTATACCGTTTGCCTTGGAAATAAAAGCGGCGGTCGATTCCTGCTCCTCGGGGATAAGGTAGTCGGTTGTGACGTCGACGTAGTTTATATCCTCTTTAAGTGCCCTTATGATTATTTCGTCGATACTAAAGTTGGAAAGACTCATCTGTTACCTCCGTTAATATAAGCTTTGCAATCTTTACAAGGCTTTTTGCTTCCAATAAGTCAAGACTATATTCAAATTCGGTGTGCTCAAGCATATCGTCAAGCTCGCAGACGCGGGCAAGCCCTTTTTTAGCTGCGTCGAAATTAGGGTTGACAAAAAAGCTCGATTGAACGATGGAGCGAACCTC
>ENA-UPSB01001272-UPSB01001272.1-bioreactor-metagenome-genome-assembly--contig:-NODE-1272-length-30903-cov-41.879960_pt1 | contig 30903 bp, 18 predicted proteins | sample MGYA00238182_ERZ773286 | MGnify/ENA primary metagenome ERZ773286 (study PRJEB29026, sample SAMN07631240) | bioreactor metagenome | isolation source: Switchgrass digestor | place: USA: Dartmouth...
TCTTCCCCTACTTTAAGATCTATTGCTTCTTCATCTAATTCTACTCCCGTTACCGGTACTGTTGCAGCTGTTACGGTTACTGTACATGTAGCTGTATAACCTCCGTCTTCTGTTGTTACGGTGATAATTGCTGTTCCTTCATCTACTGCTGTTACTTTTCCATTTGCATCTACTGTTGCTACTGCTTCATTATCTGAACTCCATGTTACATTCTTGTTGCTTGCAGTCTCTGGCAGTACCGTTGCTTCTAATGTTGCTTCTTCCCCTACTTTAAGGGCTATCGCTTCTTTATTTAATTCTACTCCCGTTACCGGTACTGTTACAACTGTTACTGTACATGTATCTGTATATCCACCATCTTCTGTTGTTACTGTGATGGTTGCTGTTCCTGCCCCTACAGCGGTTACCTTTCCGTTTGCATCTACTGTTGCAACATCTGCATTGCTTGAGCTCCATATTACATTCTTGTTGCTTGCAGTCTCTGGCAGTACCGTTGCTTCTAGTGTCGCTTCTTCTCCTACTACAAGTGTTAACGTTTCTTCATCTAATTCTACTCCCGTTACCGGTACTGTTGCAGCTGTTACGGTTACTGTACATGTATCTGTATATCCGCCGTCTACTGTTGTTACCGTAATAATTGCTGTTCCTGCCCCTACAGCGGTTATCTTTCCATTTGCATCTACTGTTGCTACTGCTTCATTATCTGAACTCCATGTTACATTCTTGTTGCTTGCAGTCTCTGGCAGTACCGTTGCTTCTAATGTTGCTTCTTCCCCTACTTTAAGGGCTATCGCTTCTTTATTTAATTCTACTCCCGTTACCGGTACTGTTACAACTGTTACTGTACATGTATCTGTATATCCACCATCTTCTGTTGTTACTGTGATGGTTGCTGTTCCTGCCCCTACAGCGGTTACCTTTCCGTTTGCATCTACTGTTGCAACATCTGCATTGCTTGAGCTCCATATTACATTCTTGTTGCTTGCAGTCTCTGGCAGTACCGTTGCTTCTAATGTTGCTTCTTCCCCTACTACAAGTGCTAATGTTTCTTTATCTAATTCTACTCCTGTTACACCAGATGCTTTTTCTTTCACACGGAATATAGTGCTGGAAATATCCGTTCCTTTACCAACATATATTGTATAATTTCCTGTTGCCCATGTGCTACCAATAATTATTGGTTTAGTAAAAATACCATCTTGGCTTATCGTTCCCGTACTATCATACTTTGTAGCACCATTTTCATCTTTTATTACGATTCTAACTAAATCTCCTACAGGGCCTTGTACTGTTATTGTTATACCTTCATCTGGTTCTACAACTTCTTTATCCACACTAACATTATAACTGGAAACATCGTCCCTATCTATTTCAACATCCAACTTTATAATCCAATCTTTCTCAGGCACACCTGTACCATTATATGATTCATCTAATGGATTCCTATAAAATATTAAGGTACACTGTTGTCCGTCCGATATTCCTAAATTAGGCGTAACCTTAATAAGTTCATCATCTCCTAAGTCGTCCCTGGTTACTGTTACAACTCCTTCAGGTTGAGCAACCACCTTAATAGACCCATTATATCTTTTTCCCAAAACTTTTAAATCATAGTATGTATCCCCATAAATCTTATCAGAACCAACTGCATATGTTAAATCCATAGCATAAACATCAAAAATTTCACCATCTACTACACTTACTTTATATAAATCTGCTTGCGTACGGATGGCAGCTTTGAACAATATAAGTACAGAATCCTGGACTAAATTATCACTATCCTTCTCTTTTATCTTGACCTTTAAACGATTGAGGCAATTATGTAAAAGCGTAGCATTCCAACCAAGCTGATTCATTTGCTCCTTAAGCTCAGGATACATGTCAAGCACTTCTTCTGCAATATCTAATATCATTTCATCAATCATGTCTACTATTTCTTCATCAGTACCTGCGGATAATCTCGGAGCATATTTACTATTCTTGATATACTCAGGATTGACATATTTTTCTGCTACATCGCAAAAATAATCAACTAAAACATCTACAGTTATCTTAATGTCATCTGGGTTAGTATTATATAATTTCTCAACCGTTTCCTTATTTCCTTCTTTAAAATCTTTTAATTCATCAATCAAATCATCAACATTACCGTTACTAGGTGAAAACTGTATGGTTAAAGCGTCAGAAACAAGCTGTCTTAACGCTGACTTTGCTTGTCCTTCATCATTATTCATTCTACTTTTTACTTCCTCAGTTAGCAAAGTTTTAAAAACATCATCATTCCATAATTCATTCCATAATTCATCCTCTATCAGCAAACTATCTACCTTTTGTTTTGCATTTCTAAGAACCGTACGATCTTCCGGAGTTATGTATTGGTACAACTTTATTGCATAATTAGCATATTTTTCTATTTTTTCGCTGGAACCAGCACCTCCTTCTTGCTGTTGACTAATACCTATGGTTTTATTCGGCATTTCAGCAAATGCCGTTAAAAACGAACTCAAAACCATAATAAATGTCAACAATAGGCATAAAGAAGAGTGCACTATTTTTGATCTTTTGGTTTTTTTTACTTTCATTGACCCTTTCCCCTCTCCTTAAATATAATACATTTCCCATTTTTTCGTTAATTTTAATAATATTAATTATATTTTATCATAGCTTGATGCATTTTTAAAGAACATTTTTAACAAATTATTCTATTCATATTTGATGAAAATTTCTAATATAAGTATATGAATCATATATTATTCTTCATATTATTTATGGTTTTGCCAATGCTTGAACCACGGGACAAAAAATATTTTTTTCTCTTTTACCTCCTCCGGTTCAGGTATAAAAATACCCTCATTATTAATTACGGCTTTTGCATTTGATTGAAACAGCACATACGCCCAATGACTGCCCATTTCCTCCTCTACTATACGCCTGCAATGATTTAGTCTGGGTATCCTACCATGGCAACTATGTGCATCCGTAGAAATAAAATGTATCAGGCCATGCCTTAGCAACCTCCATGCCGTTTGTTTAATATTTTTTCCATACATGCCGGTAAGACTTCCTGCGTTCATCTGAGCCAAAGCCCCTCTTTTAATCATATTATATAATATACTTGCATCGTGAATAATATAGTCATATCTTTCAGGATGAGCAATAATTGGCGTATATCCTTCCAATTTTAAACGATATATTACATCATAAGCGTATGCAGGAATATATTTCATGGGCAATTCAAGCAGCACATATTCCGAATGATTAAGAGTGGCCACTTGTCCTTCCTTGATTAACCGGACCATTTCCATACAAATAAAAATTTCACTGCCCGGATAAATACGAATATTAATGCTGTTCTCTTTTACTGCTTGAAATAATTGATCACATTTGTTTTTTATCAAAGAATATGTATTATTGATCTCATGATGAATATAATGAGGTGTAGCGATTATATCCGTAATTCCGTCTTCTGCAGCAATGGCCAGCATCCGGATAGAATCCTGATAACTTTCCGCACCGTCATCGACACCCGGAAGAATATGTGAATGCATATCAATCATCATTTGTCTAATTTCCTTTCAACTTACGCCATTTTTTTTTACCGCGCACTTCATTCTCATCATAATAGTAATAGTAATAATAGCCTGAGTCTTGATTTTGGGGCTGGATTTTATTCAAAACAACCCCTAAAATATTTGCATTTACCCTTTCAAGAAGCTCTTTCGCATTTTTCATTGCATTAATTTGAACTTTTCCTGAAGCAGCTACCAATATGGTTCCATCCGTAATGGTGGACAGTACGGCAGCATCAGTAACCGTTATAATAGGCGGTGAATCTATAATAACCATGTCATAGTCTTCACGAACAGCATTGATAAGATTTTTCATAACATTTGATGATAATAATTCTGAAGGATTCGGAGGAATCGGTCCGGAAGGAATTAATTCCAAATTGTCAACTGGTAATTTTAATGCTATATTTTTATAATCTTCATGTTTAACAAGGATGTTGGTTAACCCGATTTTATTTTCTACCCCAAAGACCTGATGAACTTTTGGTTTTCTTAAATCCGCATCAATAATCAAAACCCTGCTTCCTGACTGTGCAAAAGTAACCGCCAGATTACATACCGTAGTGGTTTTCCCTTCAGATGGGCCGGAACTGGTTAACAACACAACCTTAATTGGCCTATCCGAACCGGAAAATTGTATATTCGTCCTTAATACCCTATACGCTTCCGATACAGGTGATTTAGGATTGGAATGCACTATAAGTGAAATACTATCATTCATGGAAATTCTCCTTTTTAAATAAAAATCATCCATCCATTGTATATAGGAAGTTTTTGTACTAATTTTACACTTTTTGTATTATATTATAACATTACAACGATGTACATTCAATAGTAAATAATGTCTATATTTATATGGTTCTTTTGTTGTATTTTCTATCTATTATTGTAACACATACCTTTTATGTTTTAAACCTTAAAATGATTTTATAAGTCATGCTTTGTGCACAATTCTTCCGTTTATTATTACATACTTGGCTTTCGACCGAAAATCCAATGGATTTAAATCAAATATTCCTATATCAGCATCCTTTCCAACTTCTAACGAACCTACCTTATCACTGATGCCACAATTTTTAGCTGCATTGATAGTAATAGCTTTTAAAGCCTCGGTTTCTTCCATTCCTTCCCGTACAGCAAGTGCGGCACATAAAGACAAATACTGAATGGGAATTTCGGGATGATCGGTTATAATAGCCACACTTAGACCTTGTTTTGCCAATATTCCGGGGGTTTTTAGCGTAAGATTTTTCAGTTCTATTTTTGAGCGGTCGGATAATATGGGTCCTACCATTACAGGTACATTTTCCTCTTTTAAATAGTCTGCTATTAAATGTCCTTCTGTACAATGTTCCAAGGTAATATTGATATCAAATTCCCTGGCAATCCTAAGCGCGGTAAATATATCATCCGCTCTATGTGCATGAGCTTTAATAGGAATTTCTTTATTTAAAACTTTCTGAAGGCTTTCCATTTTTAAATCAAAATCCGGCTTCTCATTTTCATCGGGATCCTGAAGATATCTATTCATAGTTTCTTTATATTCTTTTGCTTTCATTAAACTCTCTCGCAAAATAGCTGCGGTTGCCATTCTGGTGGTAGGCGATTGGTTTTTTTGATGATAAACGGATTTTGGATTCTCACCAAAAGCAACCTTCATAGCAACAGGTTCTTTCAGGATCATATCATCAATTCTCCTGCCCCATGTTTTTACCGCTGCAAATTGACCTCCGATTACATTTGCACTGCCGGGACCTGTCACAACCGTAGTAATCCCTGCCTCTCTGGCTTCCTGAAAAGCTCTGTCACAAGGATTAACAGCATCTATCGCTCGCAAATGAGGAGTTACCGGATCAGTATCTTCATTCCCATCATCGCCTTCAAATCCCATAGAATCTTCCCACATTCCTACATGACAATGTGCATCAATAAAACCAGGCAACACATATCCGCCCTCTGCATCGATTACTTGAATACATTCATCTTCTTTTAAATCCAATTCCGCCATATCTCCAACTGCCGCTATTTTTGTATTTTTAATAAATACATAACCGTTTTCATAATTTACTCCTGCCATGGTTAAAACCTTACCGTTTTTTATTAACAGCAATTTATCGCCCCCAAAAATAATAATTAAATTTATTATACAAATATAATTATTAATGATCAATTCTATAAATGACTCATTTAAAATTTCTTTCTATAGTAATCTTACCACTTATTCTCACTGATATATCTTTCAGCTGCATAGGCTGCTATTGCTCCGTCTGCAGCAGCGGTTATAATCTGCCTAAGAGGTTTTTCACGAATGTCCCCTGCGGCATATACACCGAATTTATTGGTTTGCATGCTTTCATCGGTCAAAATATAACCTCTTTCATTTAGTTCAATTTTACCTCTTACAAGATCACTATTCGGGACAACCCCTACGGCAATAAAAAGGCCGTCAATTTTCAAGTCTTTTGTTTCATTGGTTTTTACATTTTTTACGGTAATCCCTTCAACCGCATGGTTCCCTAATATTTTTTCCACTGTGGTATCCCAAATAAATTCAATTTTGTCATTAGCAAAAGCTGCATCTTGTAATACTTTTACCGCTCTAAGCTGATTTCTTCTGTGAATCACATAAACTTTTGTACAAAATCTGCTTAAAAATAAAGCATCTTCTATCGCAGTATCTCCGCCACCAACCACTGCGGTTACCTTGTCTCTGTAAAAGGCCCCGTCACAGGTCGCGCAATAGGATACTCCGACTCCTCGGAATTCTTTTTCTTTTTCAAGGCCCAACTCTTTCCATGTGGCTCCCATGGCAAGGATAAGGGTTTTAGATTGATAGGTATTCTGATTGGTTTTTACCAGCTTTTTTATCCCATCCACTTCGAGATCGATTACCTCTTCATACACAATTTCCGCACCGAACTTTTTCGCATGAGCTTCCATTTTCATCATCAAATCAGGTCCGCTTACCGTTTCATTAAGCCCCGGGTAATTATCCACTTCATAGGTTGTGGCAGCCTGCCCTCCTACATACAATTTTTCTATGATTAAGGTTTTCAATCCGCCTCGGCCTGCATACAATCCTGCCGTTAATCCTGCTGCACCACCGCCGATGATAATCACATCATACATTTTTTCCAACCTCCTTTTGAAATAAATCTAAACAATAACTAGTATATACCATGAAGAAACAATATGGTATCCCTTTTTTTATGTTCTTCCAGCGACTTTTGGGCGACCACAGGTCGTCCCTACATTTGGATACAATCGTAACTATATTATGGAGACCGTTCATATATGGATAAATCCGTTGCGTTGATGCGGCCTAAATGGATATTTAACAAGCCGATGAGTCTGTGCTCGAAGAATACAGATTTAGGAATATATGAATCGTATCCATTATACAATATATTAAGTTGATGGCATTGGTTTCTATGCCCGTCCATGTGTACGACAGCCCCGCAGTGTTCTCTACATCGTCCTGTCCAATATCATTTCAAGTAATTGTATCATAATCTTTTTACTGTCACAATCTGGTAATATTCTTATAGCCTGTTCCGCTCTTATTAAATACTTCTGTGCAAGTTGTTTGGAATATTCCACTCCGCCTGATTGGTTGACTAAATCATATATTTCCGAAAGATACTGCTGACCATGCTCTTCTTTTTGTAGAAGTTTTTTTAACCGCTCACTATACCGAGAATGTTGTAACGTATAGATAATGGGGAGTGTATAAATCCCTTGGAGGAGATCGGTATGAACAGGCTTCCCTAACAGGCTGATTTCCCCTGTCAAATCCAATACATCATCCGTAATTTGAAATGCCATTCCGAAACTCATTCCATACCTTGCTAAAGCATGTATTATTTTTTTGCTGCATTTTGCCTGCAATGCTCCTATATAACAGCTTACACTAAAAAGAATTGCTGTTTTTGCAGCAATTCTTTTTAAATACTGCCTAATTGTTATATTGGTTTTATATCGAAAATCATACTGTTGGATTTCACCTTCACATATGATTTTGATTGCCTGAATAAACCGTGAAAAATCTTTTTGATTTCCCTTTCCGTTTTGAGAAATCATGAAAAACGCCTTGCATAGCAGAAAATCTCCCGTAAAAACGGCAACATCTTTTCCCCACTGGGATTGTATACTTTCCCTCCCTCTACGTAATTTTGACTCATCAATAATATCATCATGAACCAATGTAGCCGTATGAATCAACTCTATAGCTGCCGCCAACGGAAGAATCGTCTTACTGTCGTACTCCCCTAACATTGCTGACAGTATCACCAGCAAAGGCCTTAGTCGTTTGCCCTTGGAAGAAATGGCTTCTACCGCTGTTTTTTTTACCAAGGGTTGCCGGGATTGCACGGTTTTAATGAGTAATTCTTGTACAATGTCCATTTCTTTTTGAATATTGGGATATTGATTCAATAGCTTCATAACTCACCTTTTCTTAATATTTTAGAGTATACTCTTATTATTGACATTATTACAGAAATAAATCCATTCTAATTTAAACAAGCTGCTTGAGCCGTGCTGCTATATCCTCTAAAGCCACCACTTCGTCCGACAATCCCGCTTCAAAAACGCTCTTGGGCATCCCATAGACAGCACACGAATCTTTGCTTTGAGTAATGCAATAACAATGACAATTCTTTTTTAATTCTTTAACACCCCTCATTCCGTCACTGCCCATTCCTGTCAAAATAACTGCTATCACTTTTTTTCCGGCATAGTGCTCTGCCACCGACTTAAAAAGTACATCGGCAGCCGGACGCACTCCATTTACATGGGGAGTACTTTTCAGCCGAACCTTTTTTATATTTCCTTCGGAACTGACAGTTAGATGAAAACCCCCCGGTGCAATCAGAACTTTGTTATTGCTTATCACTTGGCCTTCTTTCGCTTCTTCTACGGTTAATGCACATTTCTTATCAAGAGCTTTTGCCATCATGTTTGTAAATTCCCGAGGCATATGTTGTACCACTAAAATAGGTATCTTAACCTCATTTGTCAACTGCTTAAATATGGTTTCTAATGCTACCGGACCTCCTGTCGATGATGCAACTACAATCAAATCAGCACCTTTAAATTGGTTTATACGACGTGTAGTATTGTCAAGAAAAGATAATGGTAATTTTTGTTTTATATTTTCTACTGCTTCAGAAGTAATATTAGAACAATATCGAACTTTAATCTGTGTGAAAAGAATTTTTAAAAAATTAGTTATTTTTTTCATATTTTTATTATAATCTGCTTCCATCGGCTTTACTAAAAAATCCATTGCTCCCATTCTAAGTGCCTTAAGCACTATTTCCGCATCATTCCTACCAACACTGCTAACCATTATTACATGAATATGTGGATATTGACTTCTAATGATTTTTAATGTTTCAATGCCGTCCATTTCCGGCATATTCACATCCAATAACACGACATCAACAGAATGATGCTGAATTTTTTCAAGCGCAATAATACCGTTTGAAGCTGTACACATAACTTCTGCCAGTCCGGTATTTTGAACCGCCTCTGACAACACTTTTCTATATACCAAAGCATCATCTACAATCAAAACCTTTAATTTGTCCACCTATGTACACCCTCACCTTTTTTCAATACTTACAATATTATTATTTAAAACGTCCTTATCATTCCTTATTTGCTAATATATTTATACACATTTTTTACATTGTATAATCAACTTTTTATTAAGATGAAGGTGAAAATTATAATGGGCGGATATTTTGCTAAAGTTGCAGCGGCAAAAATGCATTATATAACCGCTGCCAATAACAGTAATTCAATATTGTCATTATATATTTGGTCAAATTGTGAAATGGGAAGGGGATTTCTACCCAGCCCGACTTCGATGGTATATCCCGGCCTTCCATATTCATTAATAAACCAATCCTTGTAACCGGCATAGGAAGCTATTCCGACGGTTTCGTCCAAATTATACCCACTTACCTGCGCCAGTTGCTCTCCGATTGTTCTTGCTTCCGGCGGCGCCAGCCCCATAAAATCCCAATAAATAACCTGTCCCTGGCTATGATATGCCAACACCAGCCTAAAATTATGATTTCTTGTAAAGTCTGCAACCGCTTTTGATTCCGGCTCGGACTCAGGATATTCTCCGGAATACCTTGTCGGCCCCGGACCGAAAACACCATAGATTGGTTCCGCCTGCTTGGATAACTCCCATGCCGCATTATAATTATGGTTTAAATCCACACCGCGAATATTGGCCTGCCATACATCCCCAAAATTTGTCTGTCCGTTATTCCATTGAATGAGATCATTATAATATGGATTATCGGATTGTAATCCATTGATGACCAAATCCACTCCGTCGGGATTAACCATGGGCATAATATAAATAGTACTCTGATTCCATATCTCCCTGGGATTATATCCATTGATATTCCGCATTTCAACATAGGCTTTTGCAAAATCTTCAACAAATTTCATCAGTAAAGGCGATGTGATCCATTCCAATGCATGGTGCGCCCCGTTATAAAATACTTCATTAGGTCCATTGCCCAGCTTAAGATAATATAAGTTTTTACCTAACACGCTTTGACCGGCCACTCCGACTTCAATAAAAGGATAACGCGCCTGTAATCCTCGGATATCTCTTTCCATAATCTCATATGTATAGGGTATATTGGTATCTACCACATCTATACCGTAAGGCACGATAATTTGTTGTCCTATGCGTAAATTATACGGATTGATTCCGGGATTTGCTGCCATTATTGCTGCAATATTGGTATAATATCGTGCGGCAATGGTATATAATGTATCCCCCGGCCTAATGGTATATGTCCTATATCCAAGAAGAAACGGTTCTAATGCTTGGTATGTGTTAGGCCCTATAATTCCGTCAGGTGCTAAACCGTTATTCCTTTGGAATTGAATTACCGCTTGCTGAGTCCGAGAACCAAAAATTCCGTCAATCACACCGGGATCATATCCTATTTTTCGTAAGAGTGCTTGAATTTCAGCAACATCGGCTCCTCTATCACCTATTCTTAACGTTCTCAATCATATCACCTCACATTTATTGTCACTAATTATTGTATAATCGAGTTACGTATTTGGTGATTGACAGACGAAAATTTGCTTGAATTCCATTGGAAATGTACATATAATATTCTGTAGGATGCATATTTTTATTTGATGAATATTATGGAAAAACATTGCGAAAAGGCTTAGAGCCTGTTAACGCAGTGGAGGAATAACCACATCACTTGTTTGAGCGATAGCGAGTTTGATGTGGCCCTACACAAGTTTACAGGCTCTTTGCCTTGTAGCTTCGGTTTTTGGAATAATATTCATCAATTAGATTAAATGCATAGTATAAACTGACAAAAGGAGGAATAATACTTTAATGGAATTGAAAAAAATGCTCGGTATCTTACTTTGTATGGTAATTCTGATTTCCGTTGCAGGTTGTTCAACACTTAGCGAGCCTAACAAAAAAAATGGAGGTGCAAGCGTGGGTTCAACAAATGAAAACAAAAATCCTATTGTAACCATTGAAATGGAAAACGGGGATATTATCAAGATTGAATTATATCCTGATATTGCTCCTAATACGGTAAACAATTTCATATCATTGGTTAACAAAAAATTTTACGACGGTGTAATTTTCCATCGAGTCATTCCGGGATTTATGATTCAAGGCGGTGACCCGCAAGGAACCGGAACAGGCGGACCCGGTTATTCCATTAAAGGGGAATTTACATCCAACGGTTTTAAAAATGACTTGAAACATACAAGAGGCGTAGTTTCCATGGCAAGAACTCCGGACCCTGATTCAGCCGGTTCCCAATTCTTTATTATGGTAGATGAAGCTCCACACTTAGACGGAGAATACGCTGCCTTTGGTAAAGTCATTGAAGGAATGGAAGCGGTAGATAGAATTGTTGCCGTTGAAACCGATTCAAGAGACAAGCCTCTTAAAGAACAAAAAATGAAATCTGTTACGGTTGAAACCTTTGGAAAGAATTATAACGAGCCTGAAGTTATAAAATAAATATATTTCTAGTAGTAGGGGCGACCTGTGGTCGCCCGTATTTAATAATTGTTAATTTTTATCCGTTATAATAATCCTATCTAAAGTAGCCTTTAAATTATTTCGAAAAGCTTCTATATATTCCTGCCTGAGTTTTTGTTGCTCTTCTTTTTCTTCAGGTGTAAGGCCAACGGTCTTGGATTTCTTCGCTAACTCGTTTATTCTTAATATTTTCGCTTGTTCCATATAAGAATATGTCCTTTCTATATTGTTTTTACATTTTTAAAAGTGTAAAAATCCCTCTATATATACTTTCAATGATAGGATTTAATATAAAAGACGCAACAGGAGTCATAATAATGATAATTAATATGATCCTACTATATTGATATAAATTATATAATCCTTTCCTACTACTATAAGGCAATACATTAGAAAGAATATGGAACCCATCCAGCGGATAAATGGGGAGTAGATTAAAAACAAATAACATAATATTGGTCTGAACACCCATGTCAAGGATTAACATAATACCATTTGCAATGGTGGCATCTATTTTGCCTAACGCTTCCGTTACCGTTAACAACTTCATAATCATTGCCATAACCAAGGCCACAACAAAATTCATGGAAGGTCCTGCAAATGATACAATAGTATCATCTCGCTTTGGCCTTTTAAAGTTTGCCGTATTTACTGGTACAGGCCTAGCCCAACCATATTCTAAAAACACAATCAATAATAATCCTAAAAAATCTATATGAGGCATAGGATCTAAAGTTACTCTTCCCTGATTCCTGGGTGTGGGGTCCCCCAAACGGTCAGCCGCCAACGCATGGGCAAATTCATGGAAGGTAAGACCGATAATAATTCCGGGGAGCGCCAATAACTTTAGCATCACTTGTGCACTATTCATATTCAAAACCCTTTCAAATAAAATTATGCACAATCTCCCAATAATTCATTAAAATAAATAGTATCACAAAATATCTTCTACAGTCAACCAAATTTCCATGAAGTTCATATAAAACGTTCATTAAAGACTTTTGACAGAAATATTTAACGTAGTTATATTAATATAATGGTTATAAATAACAGCCATTATCCTTGTTTCAGGGGAGATGCATTCTCATGAAGCAAAAATATATAATTATTTCTTTGCTATGCTTCCAATTTGTATTAATCTATATGGTCAACCAATATGCCTTAGAGAACAATTTATATGATGTCTTCCAACTATCTGAAAATACTTGCAGAGAAGAATGGTATTATATCGAACGTTTTGATGACAAACACATTAAAAATAACAAAATCCTTGATGTACAAAACAATACCATATGGACCATCCATCAAGCAGACGGTCATAAAAACGGTATCAGTGATACAGGGGCACTACAATTAGGCGGTTCCCGGTATATGCAGTATGCCGTCTTAGAGGAAAAGCAGTGGGATTATAAACAAGATTATGCCATGGAATTTACCGTAAACATTCAAAATATGGGAAACGAGGGAAATCCGGAACGCCCCATTATTATGATTATCCCGCGAACCAAAGACAGTAGCTTTAATGAGTATTATGCCGTTACTTATTACATGGAAAATACAAACAGCAATTTGTTTAGATTCAAATGGGCCATTATCAACACGTCTGCTCCTACAAAAATGCAACCCCTTGCAGAAGGATATTATCTTCTAAAAGAAAACACGGACTATACGGCACGGTTATTCATTGAAAATACCGAAGAAAATAATGTAAGTATTAAATTCTATATAGACAGTCCGGAAAACCCGGTGGAAGATTTTAAACCTCTTATAGAATATACCGATTCCAGTCCTTACAAAATACTTAAAAGTGCAAAGGGACCGGCTTTTGGAACCGTAGGATACATAGATGCCGCATGGGGTACTTCGCCCGTCGTACGCTATGACACCGTTAAACTTTATGAACCCGCCGCATTTAAAGCATACGCTCTTCGACTACATGAATACTCTCTTATCAAACCGATAGATATTATGACGGATAAAGCATACAAAGAAATACGCTATCTTATAAACAACGGGATTTTAAGCACTTATCCTGACCAACAGTTTCATCCTGAAGAAAACGTAACGGTGGAACAATTTATAAAAATGCTTATTCGTTTAAAAGGTGAAAAACTGCCCTCAAATCTTCTCGATAAAAACGAATTTTCAGATTACAACAAACCTATTACCAAATATCAAGCCGCTTTGCTCATCAATCTATTTACCGGAAATTCCAAAAAAATAAACAAAAAATATCTGTCTGTCATTAGAGATGTGGACGATATCCCTGATAAATACCGTGGCGCCGTACTTTATGCCTTTTACGAAGGTTATTTAAGATTAAACGAACAATTCGAATTTTCAGGCCATCAAACCATTACAAGATCGGAATGTGCCTCCATATTGGTACGAATGTTAGATCCCGGAAAAAGAAAAATCAATTTTGATTTGGAACTTCCAAATATCTTATCATCGGGCGCCGTCCTGCAACGAAACAAAAAAATCCCGGTTTGGGGAAGAGGAGTTTGCGGCGAACCCATTACCGTTAAGTTCAAACATCAAATAAAAACAACCGTCGTAAAAGACGGTTATTGGTATCTCGAGCTTGACCCTGAACCTCAGGGAGGCCCTTACGAAATGACCGTAAGCAGTCTGTCAAAACATATCGTACTGAAAAATATCAAAGTCGGCGAAGTATTCATCGTTGCCGGACAGTCTAATGCCGAAATGATGCTGTCAGAATGCTCGGAAGGAACAGAAACAAGAAATGCTCTAAAAAACAATCCCAATCTTCGCTTCTATTGGGGAGAAAAATCCACAGCAGTAACCCCAAGATTCAACAGTCCTGGTAAATGGATGCTTGCCCAAGACTACGTACTGGACTGTTCTCCTGCAATCGGAACTTTCTTTGCTCAAAAATTACTTGAAATAAATAAAGAACTGAAAGACGTTACCATTGGCATTATAAGAATGACATACGGCGGTACAACCATTGAAGCATTTATACCGGATTCCATAATGAAAGAAAAAAACTATACCCCAAAAGACGATCAACCCATTATGTCCGGATTTTGGAACGGTTATATGGATGCCATTTCTCCTTATAGTGTAAAAGGAGCCATTTACTATCAAGGCGAAAACAGCACCCATCTTTTTTATCAATATGAATCCTTGTTAAGAGATTATCTTCGCGGCTTACGAATGGAATTTCAGGACATGAACCTTCCAATTATACTGGTTCAACTGTCCGGCTACGGTAACAACAGTTTGGGAACAGATAAAGACGGTTGGCCTTATATCCGTGAAATTCAAATGAGAGTAGCCAATACTACCAATCATGTGGGATTGGTTACAGCCATTGATTTACCGGATCCCAATCCAAAAGAAATTCATCCCAAGGAAAAGAAAAAAATCGGTGAACGCCTTGCTTTACTGGCCATGAATATGATATACGGACAAAATGCGGAATGCAACAGCCCGGAAATGAAATCTTATAAAATCAAGGACAATCGAGTTATTATTGAATTTGCTCATGTTTACGATTCCATCAAATTCAAAGATAATGTTGCAAAAGGCTTTGAAGTTCTTGACAATCAAGGAAAATGGCGTCCGGCTCAGGCAAGAATTATCTCCCATAACGCCGTTGAAGTTTGGTCAGACCAGGTTGAGACCCCAAAGGGCGCACGCTATGCCTGGTACAATTACCCTGACGTCAGCCTTTTCAGCACATCAGGATTGCCGGCATTGCCCTTTAATACGACAAAAAAAATTAGGTAACCATTGTTTGCTTAAGTTACCAATATTTTTAAAATATAATGAAATAGTATATCAATTAACGAATATAAACGGTTTTGTGTAGGGACGCATTGTATGCGTTTACAGAGTAATTATCAGGATGTAACAGTATTTACGGGCGACCACAGGTCGCCCCTACAATCAAATACGGATTCATATATAGATAAATCGTTATTGTTGTAGGGGCGATCTGCGATCGCCCGCAAAAATCACAGCGAAGGCAAATAATTCCGACAAAATACCAACAGTATTGCGTAACATCACCCGCAACATGAACGTTGGGTTGATGCTGCCTATCAATTAATTTCCAAAAAAGGTTTCATACAATGATCTTACTGCTTTTTCCGCATCTTTGGATTTAACGGCAAACATAATACTGATTTCGGAAGAACCTTGGTTTATCATCTCAAGGCTTATTCCGGCCTTTGCAAATGCTCCCGTTGCTTTTGCCGCAATTCCTATCCCGTTTTTCATTCCTTCTCCTACGATAATAATCAGTGCCAAGTCATGACCAATGGAAACGTCATCTACTTCCAACTCCGTTTTTATTCTCTCAATAATTCTGTCTTCATCCTCTTTTTTCATCTGATTCTGCCTTAAAATCACGGAAATATTATCAATGCCGGAAGGAGTATGTTCATAGGACAAGCCTTCCTCTTCAAAAATTTGAAGCAGCCTTCTTCCAAAACCAATCTCTCGGTTCATTAAATATTTACTTACATAAATACTGCAAAAACCATAATCGCACGCTATACCTGAAACAGGACCGTTGGTCACCTTCCGGTTATGCACAATCCTAGTGCCGGGCGCATCCGGATTGTTGGTATTCTTAATGCATACGGGAATGCCTGCACGGTATACGGGAATAAGCGTTTCTTCCTGAAGAACCGAAAAACCGGAATAGGAAAGTTCCCGCATCTCTCTATAGGTCAACTCGGATATTGGCTTAGGATTTGAAACAATATTGGGGTTGGCAGCAAATACGGAATCTACGTCGGTAAAGTTCTCATACAAATCCGCTTTTAAAGCCGCCGCAAGAATAGAACCCGTAATATCCGAACCACCCCGAGGGAAGGTAGCTACCACACCGTCTTTGGTATACCCGAAAAATCCCGGAAATATTTTTATTCCCGAAATATTACGCAACTTATATAAATTATCATAGGATTCCGGCAATACCTGTGCATTTCCGAATTCATCACTAAGTAACAACCCTGCTTCTTTGGGGTCAATGTAATGGGCTTCCAATCCTAAACTTTTAAGATATTCCGCAACCAGTTTAGCACAATTGTCTTCCCCTGCTGCCTTCAAGGAATCCATAAACCTTCCCGGATTGGTTGTATCTTGTGCCAGTCTTTGTTGAATATCTTCTTCAATAATATCCATAATGGATTTGGATAAACCTAATTCGGCAGCAATTTCCCTATATCGTACAAGAACGGCTTCCACTTCTTCCTCTGCAGAACCCGTAGCAAGATACTTTTCCGCACATACAATTAATAAGTCCGTCACTTTGGTATCATCTTTATGGCGTTTCCCCGGAGCTGACACAACAATAACTTCTCTTTCAGAATCCGAAGTAATAATATTGCATACTTTTTTTATTTGTTCAGCATTTGCTAAAGACGAACCTCCAAATTTTGCAACTTTCATTATAAAAACCTCCAAAAACAAAATTCAAGTTAGAGTCCTTTTACTAACGCATAGGTAATGGAATAATGGGCAATATGGCACCTATTATAAAGAAAACGACTATAATGATGCTGACCCATTTATATATTTTTTTCATTTTTACTCCCCCAAAGCAATCATCATTCATGATGATGTTTCTATTATATTATATGCAAGCTGACACGTCAACAATTGCATTTTTTATCTTTGCCCTTATTGAATAGCACGCGTCTTTTCCCGTAACCACGCCTTTTCCTCATCCGTCAAATATGGTGAAAGCTTATTATATACCATGCAATGATATTCATTCAGCCAGTTCTTCTCATAGTCGGATAACAAATCAGCGTTTATACCGTTTAAATCAATGGGGCAATAAGTAATAGGCTCAAATTTCATAAATTGCCCCGATTCCGTTTTTTCCGCCTCTACCACCTTTACCATATTCTCAATTCGAATGCCGTATTTGCCTTCCTTGTAAATCCCTGGTTCGATGGTAACAATCATACCTTTCTCAAGCTTAACCTGATTGGGGGTTTGGCTAAAATTTTGCGGGCCTTCATGAACACTTAAACAATATCCCACTCCATGTCCGGTCCCGCATTTGTAATCCAAACCTATATCCCACAAGGGTTTTCTTGCCAAAATATCAAGATTGGAACCGGTGGCACCATATAGGAATTTTGCGGAAGCAAGTGCAATATGGGCTTTAAGGACCATGGTAAAATCAAACCTTTCCTCTTCACTGACCTCTTTAAACACAATAGTTCGAGTAATATCGGTGGTACCGTTTATATATTGTCCTCCGGAATCCAGTACCATAAGCCCTTTATTTTGAAGGGCATAATTACTTTCTTGAGTGACGGAATAATGCATCATGGCCCCATGCTCCCCATAAGCAGCAATTGTTTCAAAGCTCAAGCCTATATTGTTTTCCTGCTGCATTCTAAAATTATTAAGCATTTTGGCAGCACTTAATTCGGTTACATTTTGTTGTACAATATTTTGTTCCAGCCACATTAAAAACCTCACCATAGCAATGCCGTCATGAATCTGGCACATTTCCAGGTTTTTTAATTCCGTGTCATTTTTTATTGCTTTTAAACTTGTCGTGATTTCATCAATCTCGATTTTTTCACAATCCGGATGAACGGCATTATAAATCCAGCAATTTGTTTTCTTGGGATTAAATGCAACGGTTTTGCCTTTTTCCAATACCGAAAGTTTGGAACTGAGCTCTTCATAATCCATGATTTTTATTTCATTTTCACCAAGAATTTTTCGAACATCTTCAGGTACTTTCGCCGGATTAATAAATAAGTACGCTTCGTTCATGGAAAGCAAGGCATAACTAATAGTCACCGGAATATAAGCAATATCATTGCCTCGAATGTTAAAAAGCCACGCAATATCATCCAGACTGCTGATAAAGTAATAATCAACGGCCAATTCTTTCATTTTTTCTCTTACCATACGGATTTTTTCTTTGGCAGATATTCCCGAATATTTGATATCATGATAAAAAATCCGTTCTGCAGGAACGGCCGGCCTATCCTGCCAAATTTCATCCACCAAATCATACCGGTGGATAATCTTTATATTTTTTGATTGGAATTGCTTTTGCATGTCTTTATAAACGGATACCGGTACCATTTTGCCCGGAAAGCCGACGTATTCATTTTCATTGATGTTGTTTTTTATCCATTCTATATACGAAGGAACACCGGGACTACCCATTTTAAATAATTTTATTTCAGAGCCCGCCAATTGCTTTTCCGCCTGGATATAATATCTTCCGTCGGTCCACAAACCGCTTTGAGTGTGCGTTACCACAAACGTTCCCGCCGAACCGGTAAAACCGGTAAACCACTGCCTGGCTTTCCAGTGGTCCGCAACATATTCGCTTAAATGGGGGTCCGAACTGGGGATGATATATGCAGCCAGTCCGTATTGAGCCATTTTTCTACGCAACTGAGCGATCTTCTCATTAACGTCCATATGCCGCTCCTTTCTTCACTTATATACTCTTAAAATCTTTAATCATAGTATATCAAGAAAAACTATAAATATCAAAAAAAAGACATCATTAATATGTCTTAAAAATAATTAAGGACTTCAATCTTTTGTAGTGCAATGTTTTTGACGAAAACAATTGAATTTCTTACGCAAAAAATTGTATCAATTAAATGTCCAAAATGCAATAATAATAAATATTTTTATCGATATGGCAAAAATAAAGATGGCTATTAAAAAGTTCTTTGCCGTAAGTGTAATCACCTTTTGAGCAACAGTGAATTGACTATTGATGAGATTGTTGATTTTTTAGGATTTTATGATAAAGCCTATTTTTGCAAAATGTTCAAAGAAAAAACCGAAGTGACGCCAAAAGAATACAGGGGAAAATCCATTCACACGAAACTTTGTTAAACGAATAGATATCTCTAGGGATAGGTCTTGCACCTATCCCTACAGTTGTATTTAGTCTATTGACCTTTAAATGAATTTATTAAAAACAAGAGGAAATATTTCATACTGAACTCAAAATAATTTTTAGCCAAGATTCATTTTGTCACTGCATAGTTATAATATTCTTTTGACACAATGGTATCATTTGACTATAGTTTGACCAAACAAATGCCTTAACCATTGCTGTTCCTTCAGGCATTGAAGTTTTCAAGTTATCTAAGGTAGTATCCTTCTCAATTTCTTTAATATCACTTAATTTAAGCTGTATCAATTTATTGTTGGCATCATAGAAAGCCAACCCTATACAATAGGTTAATCCTTCTATATCATAATTCCTTATACCTATCTCGCTAGATACAAAAGAATCTCCTTCTTTAAAAAGAAGTACAGCCGTATCCAACCATGAATAACTTGCAGTTGCTTCGGTTATGCTGTCCGTTACCGTTTGATCCACCAAATACATTGCAATCTTATATTCCTCTACATTGCCTAAAAACTTAAACGTAAATACATAAGATCCATCATTATTCAATGTGGCTTGATTAATATATCCAACAGCATTTTCCGTTAACCAATCACTCTCCTCTTTATACATTACCAATGTTACTTGTTTTCCGGCAAAGGCTTTGGGTAACTGACCTTTCACTATAATTCTACCTGTTAATTCATCCTTATATCTTGCTGTTTTCACTTTTATTGCTTCATCCACTACAAGCACTACAAGGCTTTTAGGAACATAAAACCTACCCTTTGAATATACTGCAACCTTTCCGTCTAGATCAAAAGGCCTACCATCTACTGTTGCAACCGATTGATTTGCTACAATACTTGTATCTTTATCCTTAAAAGTAAAAACGTTGTTTATTGGATTAAAAGTACCTAAATCGGTTACATCTACAAATAATTCCTCGGTAGCTGCTTCCAAGTCTAATCCCATTAAATTAGCAAGGTACGGTGCAATTTCTGTATTATCTATTACCTTCTGTCTATTTTCCGGAGTATCTCCTCGTGTAGTCGCCAAACCTTCTGGAGGCTTAATACCCTCTGGTGCATACATCCAAACACCGCATCTTCTATTGGTATGTCCTGTAGTTGTCCATGAAATACCTTTCGAACTATTTATACCATTCCGTACTTCCGCTACTGCATCGGCATAATCACTTGAATTTGTATTACCACCTACACTGTCAGCATTCGGAAGAATTAAACCACCGGTATCATGATCCGGCGCTACCATAATAATCGTATCTTTTCTTTCTGTTGCGTAGTCTAATGCTACCTTGAATGCCTCGTCAAATGCTATGTATTCGCTCACAGCCCTCACGATATCATTACTGTGACCCCCACTGTCTATTCTACTGCCTTCCACCATTAGGAAAAATCCTTCATCACTTCCGTCAAGTGCACGTATTGCCGCCTTTGTCATTTCTGCTAAGGTTGGTTCAGTAGCAGCTAAGTAAATGTCATCAGGAAAGCTTGAATTGCGATGATTCCCCCAAATTTTTGCACCTTGTGTCACGTTCTTTAAGTCTTCCTTACTTCTTGTAATAGTGTATCCTCGCTTCACTGCTTCGTCGATAGAACCCCATTGAGCAGCACCAAAACCTACACCTAAAACAACATCCAAACCCTGATTGACAATTTGCTCAGACAGAATTGCATGATTTTCTCTTGATTCATTGTGAGCAGTAAATGCTGCCGGTGTCGCATGAGACCATTGATAGGTTGCTACAATACCTGTCCTTTTCCCTGCTAATTGGGCAGCCTCCAGAATGGTAGCATGGGGTCTGCCTTTAGGATCTATACCTATGTAACCGTTATTTGTTTTGTAGCCTGATGATAATGCTGTTCCAGCTGCAGCAGAGTCTGTAGTCGCATTACTGGCAGAATGAGTGGTTTCGGTTCCGATTAAATAGTCTTTTAAATGCATATAATTTGCAGAGATTTTGGTCGAATTTTCGTACAATCCCTCACTAAATCCTCCTGCTTGCTTAACAGCATTCGCAAAATCGAAAAGAGCAAATCCACCACCATCGGGAATCATATAAATCACGTTTTTTATAACCGGTTTGCTTTCTGCGGAGACCAAAAACATTGAGCTTGAAATAACGGATACAGATAATATGGTTATTATCAGTAATAAACTAATTTTTCTTTTCATTTTTTATTTACATCCTTTCTATTTCGAAATCTTGTTGAATTGAAAATTACATCAGTCAATCAAGGGAGATGCGTAACATACATTATCAAATACAATTTAAGTTTGCAAACCCCCTCTTTGTTCTTTGACTGGCTCCATACTTATTAAATCTCGCCAAACCAATACCTTAATTTTGCATGTTTCACCTTCTATTTCTGGGATTTTTATAGAAAGCATTTCTTTAAATAATGTATTTGCCTTTTTGTCTAAAGGTAAAACAACAGGCTTAAGGTCATTAAGCCTGTTATCCATATACAATGCCACAAACATGGCCAAATCACCGGCTTCTTTCGAAAGCTGCTTTATCGTAATGTTTTCCAAAATCGCGCCGCTTGCGGCAATAGTGCATTCGACAGTTTCAATGGAATTCAACCATTTAACTGTCCCATCTGAAAACTCCAACGATGATACTACGTACTGATTACTGCCAACCTCTTTTACAGTGACATCATCAATATACCAAATGCATTCTGAATTTCCTTCTTTCTTTATGTCAATTTCTATAATTGATATACTGCCGTTATCCGTTCCGCTATCCGGATAATAAAAACTCATAGGAGTTGGATTAACTCTTACATTGTTTATATAGGCATCATACGTTCGTTCAGTGGTATTAACAATCATTGTAAAATCGAACCATTCATTAGTTGGAAAAGCATCTTTCTTTATGGTTATAGTCGAACCGCTCACCTCGTTTTTAAAGACTCTGTTTGCAGTAAAAAATGCCATAGCAAGAGGCTTTTTATTTTTATCCTTTGCACTGACAGTCAGGGCCGCAGATGATTTTTCGAGGAATATTCTTGTACTAATAATTATTTCTCCTGTAAGTTGCATTACAACACCATCTTTCTTAAGAACCTTATACGGTCTTTCGTTGATGGTATTTTTCGTCAAACGCATTAACTTCAGCACCTTGTTGGAACCTTGTGTGACTATTTCCGAAACCATGGTAGGAGGCTCGACAACATTTAAAAGACTCCAGTCATTTTGACCGTGAATTGAACCATTGGCATAATCATCAAAAGAATCGTAAGTATATACATATCCACTTCCCAGAACCGTAACTTCAAAGCACTTTGTGTATTGACTTCCCACAAATGCATAAAGTTTAACCCTTGTATCTAATCTTGGACGAGTCACCTTTCCATTTTCAGCAATAATGTTCATGTCTTCTGAGACCCAGACAATATTTGCAGCTTCACCGTTTGGAAGAGTGACAGTATCAGGCAAGGTTAAATCTTCAGTAACCCTGTAAATTGGCTCATTACTTATATGGGAAAACTCCAAAAAATCCGCATTGTTATCTTCCGGTCTTTTATTGTGTCTAAATACAATATCATCAACGTAAACTGAACCCATTCCATTCGTTTCAAATGATAAGCCGCCGGCTACTCCGTTGCTTTGTGGATTTACAGCAATATCGGATAAAACTGTAAGTCCGTCTATGGAAACATTATATACATTATCAATAATCTCAACAGCAATTTCAAAAATTTTATTAAGTTTTGAAGAAATGGAAAAGCTTTGTCCTTCACAAGTTACCGTGTTATCTTCGTTAAAATCCAGTCGTGCAAGTTGTACACCTTTTGTATCAGTTACTAAAATGCTAAAAGGCGAACTTCCGGAAGTATAAATACGTGTAGATACCCTTGCACTTCTGCCGGCACTTCTTCTGTTACCATCCATATCTGCAAATATTTTATCAACCCTTCCTGCTTTTCCATCGCCGATTTTTAGCATCTTATTTGCAGCTCTAAATGAAGTACCATCGCCGAACTCTGGTGATTTTTCCACACTCGATATATGAGTTGTATCACTGAAGTAGTTTATCCCATCAATACTCTGCCCCTCATACTCATCATCAAAGTCAAAGTGTTCTTCGTCTAAAATTTCAAAAGGACAGTTTATTTTATCTTCTTGTGTTACAGTAACATTCCAAAATACGGTATCGTCAAAAGTCTTTTCACTAACACTGCCGTTGTCATGCAAATAATCCGCCTGATAATATCCGTCGTACGGAAAATATTCAGGTATTTCTATTCCCTTTGCCGCAGCATATAAAGCGATAAGGGCATACGGATGCACAACATTAAAGGATGCATATTTATAGTTTTCTCCCTTTACAAAAAGTCCGTCCTTGAAATACGATGCAATCATATTATCCGCAATTCTTCTTCCCAATTCTAAAAATTCAGGGACCTTTGTTTCTTTGTATAAACTAACTACTCCAATAAGTATTTCCGGATTATTACAGGTTGTGTCAAGGTTTAATTCTCTGCCATGCCCGTTACTGGTCCCAATGTCTCCAAGACCATACCCTTTAGCTATTCCCCTTATAACATTCCATATTTGTTCACGTTCAGAAGCCAAGTCATTCCTACCTTTAGAAGCAAAATAGGCAATGGTATATGAATTAAGAAGTTTTGCATTTGCTGTAAAAGTGGTATAAACTTTACCTGCCTTTCCATAATATCCACTTCTATTGCGAATATAACCTGTTATTTTTGTGCCATCCGACCAAATAGGATGAAACTTGTTTTCCTCGGGAACATATGCGTACTGTGCATATGAAGCAAGAGATTTCACCGTTTCCGCTACAATTTCTCTCCCCTTATCTGAATTTATGCCTATAGTTTTTGCCAGATTCAAATCAACATAGACAGGATAAATCATTAAATCGCTGTCAAATACTACATTAGCCTCTCGTACCAAACCATTATCCTTCTGTTCTTGGGTAATAATGCCTTGTGCCAGCATATCATCCTCAAACTGATTTTTTGCTCTGTCCCCATATGTTGTATGAGTATAATAAGATGGCATTGGGTCAGCAGTCCACCAGGCATTTAACGGCTCCAATGTAGTCATTGGATCCTTCACCCCTGGTGCACCTTCTGCAGTTGTAAATTGAAGACCTCCTAAATGGGTATTAGGATCTCGCGCTGACATATATCTGTCCCATAAACGGGTTGCCCATATAAGAGCAGTTTCGTCTCCTGTATGTTTGTATAACGATGAAGCAAAATATATAAGATCATCTCCCGTACTGCGGAATGGAAGCATGGTTGAACTTTCAAGTCCTGTTTTAGGATAATATATATCGGTCTTGTTCCAAGTGTTTTCCGGATCAAATGTCGCTGTGGTTTTAGCGTGACGATTAAACAGCACGGTTGAAAAATCCGTCACATGGCCCATCCATACACTTTTTACCATAGAATGTGCCTTCATTTCATCCAAATTAAAAAACATATCCAAATATGGTAGGCTGTCTTTTAGTTCATGCATATTAGTATCACTTGGTGAAAAAACAGGCTCCTTTGTTATCAAATCAACAAATATATGGCCGCCCCACAGCAATAAATTGTTTGGTGCCATATATCTATTTAGATAGAGGTTATATATATCCTCCACACGTTTTTCGTATTTTGGATTATCCGTAACCGCTGAAAGAGCCATAAGCGAACGCATAAGATTGCTCTGTGTAGCTAAATTTGACACCACTGCACTGCTGCCGTCAGGAAATCGCCATGTAGCATATTCTCCGGTTATTATATTGATACCGTCTGCAATAAGAGGGCTGTCTCCAAACCGATCCCCTCCTCGATAGAGCACATTTTCGATGTGTGTAACAACTGTCCGGAGCCTTTCCTCGTCACCATTATCCAAAGCAGTTTCAGCCCTAGAGGCATATGGAACATTAGCCAGGATAAGAAGTAACGACAATATTAGGGATATGCACTTTTTCATTTTATCACCCACCTTTATTTATTATTTTACAATTTCAGATTTTCCATCTTTTGATACTCTGTACACATGAGAACAAAAGCCCCTACGCCATGCAAATCATTTTCAACTACAGGTCTGTTAATATAATGCGTATAATCACCAACCCCTGTACCTATACAAACATTTTTAATAATCAGATCTCCGTTATCTTCGTGTATGGCTTGGTGCAAAATTCCATTATACGCCATATTTGCATGCGATATATAAGAGTCATCAAGAAGTCCTCTGCGTATAAGATTGGCAAGCGAATAAGCAAATAAACACGAGCAGGAGGTTTCAAGCCAATTATCCGACATATGTCCCTTATCTATGACTTGGAACCACATTCCACTATTTTTGTCTTGAAACTTCACTATTGCCTTGATAAGATGAACTGCACAATCAGTAAAATCTTTCTTAAGAGGTTCACTATCGGGAAGCAATTCAGATATATCCGATGCTGCAACAACATACCATCCCATAGCTCTTCCCCAAAATTCCGGAGAGCACCCGGTTACCGGATTTGCCCACGGTGCCTTGCGTGACTCATCCCAAGCATGGTATAAAAGTCCGGTTTGTTCATCACGCATATTTTCCCACATTAACATAAGCTGCTTGTGAGCAAATACAATATAATCTCTGTTACCGGTAAGTATTCCATACTTTACTGCAATAGGGCCTGCCATATAAAAACCATCCAGCCACATTTGATTTGGATAACACATCTTATGCCAGCAGCCACCTTTCGAATTGCACTTCCATGTAAGAAACAGCGGCACGAGTTTATCCAATGCAATTTTATAACCTTCAATGCCTTGTGTTTGGTAATACCGCAACAAAAGATTGCTAGGCTGAATATCATCCAAAGTACCTGTATTAACTCCGGTAATCTCTCCATCTTCAGAAATATAGTTGTTAACCCACTTTTTTATATAATCATCATATTTTTTATCACCACATTGCAAATAAGTTCTTTCCATCCCTGAAAGAAAAACTCCACCATGATAACTCATTTTGTTAACAGGCGGAAGGTTTCCATCAGGAAACTTCCGCATTAAAGTATCACAGCATTTTTTTGCATAATCTAGCGGTTTCATATGATACAATCCTTTCAAATATGATTTTAAAGCAATCCCTGCATTATTGCCTCGTAAAGAATTTTTGCCGTTTCGGCACGTGTTGCCAGCTCGTTGGGAGCAAAATAGTTGTTTGCCTTCCCTTGAATAATGCCGTAATTTTTCAGTGCGTATACCGCATCCCTCGCATATTCGGCAATAGCATTCTCGTCATCAAAAGACTCCTTTTGTCTCGGTGCCATTAATTTTGAAGCCCGGAAAATCATAACAGCCAAATCCTGCCTTGATATTCCGTCACCCACGCCGAAAGTATTATCATTATAGCCATTGATAATACCGTTTTTGGCAGCAACTGTAATGTACGGTGCATACCAGGCATTGCTCTCCACATCGAAAAAAGTACATTCATCACTGTTTTCAAGTGGATACCCCTTTGCAAGAACAATCATTTTCACAAATTCCTCGCGTGTTACAAAGCGATGAGGTTCTATATAACCATCGCCCACTCCACTCATTATTTTGTTTTGCACAAGATGAGAAATAGCATTATAAGCCCAAAATTCTGTCGGGACATCAACAAACTCACTTTTAACAGGTTCGTCTGCAGAAGGTTGCTCAAGCACAATACCTGACTTTGCAATCGTACCTGCTCCATATACCACTCTGCTTTTTGGTTGTCTGCCGCCTAATGAAGTGCTTCCTGAATACTCACTGTTTTTTGCTATAATAATATTAACGTGCTGTTCATCGCAAACATCGTTGCGAGTGGCCGTAATTGTAAGAGTAACAGCTTGAGGTGTAGTTTTTCTTGTGATTTTCCCCTGATTTGACAAGCACGATGTATCTGAACTTGTATATGTAAACGTAGAACCATATTTACCTGTTTGGGGTAAATTAAGATCTTTTGTCAAATCAGACAGAAGATAATTGTTTTGCAAGTATTGAAGTATATCAGCTAAATCTGCAGCTACTGCTTCAGCATCTGTTATATTTCCTGTCTTCCCTACTACATTCAACACATATTGCTTAACATATTTTGAATCACCGTTGTCAAATGTTACAGACCAAATAACGGTTTCAGAATTTTCACCGCATACAACAACACCCTTGCTACTGACAATATCCGGCCTGCTGCTGGAATATGAAATAACTACATTATTGCTTGGGGACTTTGGAAGTATTAAATTTTTCGTTAAAGCACTAATATTGTTATTTGCCAGAAACTCACGCTCCCATATTTTACTCACTTCCAACTGCTCTTCGGTGTATTTATTTACCTTGTTTATATACATATCGTCAAAGAACACTTTAGAATTGCCTATACTAATTCTATATCCCTTCATGTTGATGTCAGTTGAAGGATTTTCATAATAATAGTAAGGAATTCCGGAAGTACTGTCAAATACGGTACCGTTTTGATATTTAACCATACCGTATTCGGTACAACATACATCGTTAATAAAAACATGATATTTCTTGGTTTCCGTATTAACTTCCACTCTCAAGTCAAACCATTCGCCTCTTTTATAAACTCCATTTCCAATAAACAAATTTGATTCAATGCCACCCATAAGTATTTTGGTTCTCAATTCCATTGTGGACGTATCAAATGTCAGCCGAACCTGTGCACCATTGCTTGACCTGCCTTCAATTAATACATAGGTGTTGTTATCTTCGGGAATATATACACGCATACCCAGTATTGCAAGAGCACTCACCGAGGCATTGTCAACATAATGCAGATATCCGGGCCACGCGGCCACAACTGTTTTGTCAAGTACAAGTACTTTGTTGTTTTCGTTTTCAGGATCTGCTGTTGCATAAGCCTCCGCTTCGGTATTAGGAGGACATGTCCATGTACCGGTTGCTGAAATAAATGAATTGTTTTCACTCCAACCGTCAAAATTTTCTTTCCATATTTCAGTGATAACTTCCATGTAATTTTTCTCTAAAATATTGATAAAAAATTTCTTTTCTATTTTGCTGTCATCAAATGAAATCTGTGCGTTTAAAACTGCGGCCACTTCGGTGGAACCCCACTCAGGCCGGGTAACAACAGCCTTACCGTCAGTAATATTTAAATATTCAGAATCCGTGCTCCAGTCAATACGTGTATTATATTTCCAGTCAGTTGGAAGCATAAGGTCCTTTGTAATCTTATCAATTGGCTCGTCACTAAGTGTAGAAAAACTCAGCGACAATGCTGCTTTTTCTAAAAGTTCCTCATTATTTGCAAAAGGTCGTACTGTAAATGTAAAATTCTTTACCCGTTTTGTATAGTTTTTGGAAATCTCCGCTGTTAGAATCACCTGAACCGGAGATTGACCGGGAAGTGGATTGTTAACCTCCCCACTTGGGGTAACAACCCATGGCTTATCAGAACTCCATAAGATTTTCGTGCCGTTTTCTGTTGAGAACGGTAATGATAAGTCCGAAAAAACATTTTCGTTGCTGTCCTTGCTGATTATGGAAAAATCAAGCCAATCCCATGTTTCATTGACTGCATCTTCATCAGATGGTTGGCGTAGAATTGTCACAAGGTAACTTTTCTGAGCCGTCATTCCCAAAAGAGCTGCATTCAATGTCAGTGTCAATGTAAGATCACCCTGCTCATAAAGAGGTCTATATACTTTGACTACATCTTCGTAAATAACAAGGTTTTCGCTTGGGGACAACCATGTAAACTCAGTACCGTACAGAACACCTGTCTTTGGCAGTACAAAGTCTTCGACCAGACTATCCCACCCACTTGTGTCAATTCTTTCAATATCCTTTGCAATCATACTTTCAACAGATGGCATAACAATGAAAACAAATTCCTTCTCACTTGTTACACCATCATAGGTAAAAATAGCTTTGAGAGTTACAGTTTCCTCATCGCTGCCGCAAGTTACCGTACCATCCTCAGCTATCACTCCAGGCTTATCGGATGACCAGCTTATGTCAACGTTATCTGAAAAACTTTTAGGTAAAATCAAATTGTCAGTAATCCGTTCCGGTGATTCTTTGGTCAGCGTATCGTATGTTATAGCATCCATAGCCGCTTTAAGTACATCTTGCGGAAATGGTTTTTTCAGTACCGTGTAGCTAAGCTGTACTTCTAAAATCGCTTCGTCCTTTTCCAAAGTAGCAGTTAATATAACTATCTGGTTTTCCGATTCCGGAGCCGGTCTTGTTACTTTTCCGTCAGGTGCAATGATCTCAGGCTTATCTGACTGCCATGTAATTTGGATACCATCAGGCGCCTCTGTAGGAAGCCCTATAAGGTTTTTTGTAATTTTATCGGGATGCTCTGTAGTAAATGCCTCTTCAAAAAGGTAAGCCGCTGCATATTCCCGGAGAATTGTTTCATTATCCGCTCCGTAAAAACGAGGAATGGTCAAATTAAAAGTTTTATCCAAATATACCCCATCAGCCTTAAAAATTCTTGCTGTAAGATTTACAGTCTGACTAAAGCTTTTGCGGTACACCTCTCCCGTATCGGAAAGAGCAATCTTATTATCACTGCTCCATTCAATTCGACAGCCGTTGATTTCCGTAATAAGCTGCAAATTTTCAGTAACAGCTGTAGAAAGTTCATTGCTTATTTTTTCAAAGGTTAGATTACTTGCTGCTTCCGTCAGTTCTTTTTCAAAATTCTTGTAGACATGAAGATCATCCACATACCATGTACCTTCCGACCAGCGGTTTATATCAAATATAACGCGCCGTACCCCCTTTTCCGATGTGGCACGTAATGCATCTTCAACAACTATGAGTTTCTCGTTTACCCATACGCTATAAGTGCCCGCACTGTTGCTGACTGCAATTTTATAGTCATTCCACTTTCCTATTTCACAGGCAGCCTTTATATTTCCACCTGCAAGATTAAGCTCTAACATGTTAAGACCGGATTCATTTTCTCCGTCACGCAGCATGAAAATAAAGGTTCCCTTGCCGTCAGCACTGTATCCCCTGAAAGTGAACACAAGATCTTCCGTATAATAACTATCAAAAACATAGTTTGGTCTTGAAGTTGTTCCTTGGGCAAATCTATGGAGTTTAAGCACAGTGTTTTTTCTGTTTGTCGGATCTATTTCAAGACCGAATGAAATTTCTTCCGGGGCATTGCCTTCCTTTATCCAGCCGTTAGGCATGGTACCCGGTTCACCGTCAAACGTGTCTGAATAGACCTCCTGCAGCATGTTGGAGCTTGCTGCCGCAGGAAACGGAATTTGTATTAAAACCAGGAGCACCGAGATAAAAACGGATATATATCTTTTCATATATTCCCTCCCTAATATTTCTTCGATTTTCTTTAAATATCTCACTCGTTCTTATATTTTT
>ENA-UPSB01001274-UPSB01001274.1-bioreactor-metagenome-genome-assembly--contig:-NODE-1274-length-30872-cov-6.325275_pt1 | contig 30872 bp, 31 predicted proteins | sample MGYA00238182_ERZ773286 | MGnify/ENA primary metagenome ERZ773286 (study PRJEB29026, sample SAMN07631240) | bioreactor metagenome | isolation source: Switchgrass digestor | place: USA: Dartmouth...
TCACGATATCTTACATCAAAATTTTGAGCTTACACAAAACTTGGGATACACCCCCCTTACCCCTTAGTTATTTCCCGATATCTTAATTAATTTTAAAGTTTATCTTGCTCTTGCTTTTGGTTTTGGTTTTATTGTTGCTCTTGTTCTGGTTCTTGTTCTTGCTTTTCTTCTTCAGGCTTAACCTTGATAGCGCCTACTGTAATGGCGCCAACCGCGGCAACCTTAGCCAAAGTTTTTACCCCTCGCAGGATCTTTTTATGATCCTTCTCTTTTACTCCTTCCAAGATCTCACCGCTGTTGTCGGCAATCGTCTTCACGTTGTGAATGAAATTGCCGACCACCTGGGTGCCGGCAGCCTTCAGTTCCTTCTTCCCTTTTTTGACTCTGCGCTCGCTTTTCTGTATCTTTCCGGATATCACGTTGGTCGCACCGCTGGCGATATCACCGGCAATTTGGCCGGTGAGAATGGTGGAATCCACGACGCTTTCTCCCAACTCGTCGAGGAATTTCTTTTTTGTGACTTTTCCGATGACGGACAGGGTTCCGCCTATTGCGCCGCCGACGACTGCCCCTGTAATAATGCCGGCTTTTTTGATCTTGTTCATCAATCTCATCTCCCTTTACCAAACATGTTGTTAATGCTTCACCGTCCAGGGCATGTTGAGCCTTGTCAACGGATGCTATCCTCAGTATACTATAAATCAGCAAAATGTGGTATATGAATCATTTCTTCAGAGGCTAGAGCAATGAGGCAAGCATTTAGAGCAGCTTTTCCGGTGACGATTCCCGTTCTTCTCGGATACTTTTCCATCGGGATTGCCTTTGGTCTTCTCTTTGAAAAGGCTGGATACAATTTCATATGGACATTTTTCATGAGCCTGACCGTTTACGCCGGCGCGATGCAGTTTATCGCCGTGAGCTTTTTTTACGGAGGCTACAGCTTGTTTCAGATCGCGGTGATGACGCTGGTTATCAATTTCAGGCATATTTTTTACGGTCTTTCTTTCTTGGACCGGTTTAAGGGCATGGGATGGAAAAAATGGTATATGGTCTTCGCGCTTACCGATGAGACCTATTCTTTGCTTTGCAGCAGAAAGGCTCCCGACGGAGCGGATGAAAAGAAATTTCTGCTCTGCATCGCGCTTTTGAACCAGGCCTACTGGGTTCTGGGCGGTGTCGTCGGCTCCCTTGCGGGTTCGTTGATCACCTTTAACACAAAAGGCATGGACTTTGCCATGACGGCGATGTTTGTCGTGATCTTTATCGATCAGTGGAAAGCCTATTCCTCTCATATCCCGGCCCTGGCGGGGATCGGAATTACGGTGGCGGTTCTGTTGATCGCCGGTCCGGATCAAGTCGTAATCCCGTCCATCATCCTGATCGTGCTCTCTTTCTTACTTGCGAGAAAACAGATCGAGGCAAAGATGACGGATTCCTCCGAACTGTTGAAAGAGGACGCTGAAACAGTAATGGATGATGTAAAAACGGAAGAGAAAGAAAAGGAAGGGGAGGGACGGAAATAATGATGCTAACCTTCGGAGAATCCGTCCTGATCATTCTGGTGATCGCCGCCATCACCTTCGGTCTGCGGGCTGCGCCGTTCATTCTGTTCAGCAGGACGGGCACAACGCCGCCTGTAATCACTTATCTCGGGAAAACGCTGCCGCCCGCAGTGATCGGAATGCTGATCGTCATCTGCCTGCGGGACGTGTCGGTCTTCGATGCGCCCCATGGCATTCCCGAATTGCTTTCCGTCGCGGCGGTCGCTATCCTTCATTTGTGGAGGCGGAACACCCTGCTGAGCATTTTAGGCGGAACGGTGCTTTACATGGTGCTGGTCCAGTTCGTCTTTGTCTAGCTTTAAATTTTCATGGACAGATCGGCAGACTAAAACCGCGCTTCAGTGAATGCAGAAGCGCGGTAAGCCATCGGGTTCAGTCGTTCATGACAAGGCGTGAAGCGATTCCGTCGCCCTGTGTTTAATCGATTTTGGTCGTCAGGAAGATAGGAAGCGTCATATGGGAAATCTGATCCTGAAGCTCTTCGATCTCATCCATATGGCGGTCTTCATCGTTCAGTATATGCTCCAGTATTTCGCGTGTTGCAAAGTCGCCCACTTCACCGGCCAGTTTAATGGCGTCGTTGTAAGCTTTGATCGCGCCCATCTCCGCCAGGCGATCGTTTTCAATCTGGGCCGGAATCTCCGCGCCGATATGGATATCCTTCAGATTGCTTACGATCGGAATGCCCTCCAGGAAAAGGATTCTTGCAATAAGCTGTTCCGCATGCTTCATTTCATCGATAGCCCGTTTCTCAAACGCGTTATGTAATTTGCCGTAACCCCAGTTCGCACACATTTCGGAATGGACAATATACTGGTTAATCGCGGTCAGTTCGTCGGAAAGCAATGAATTCAAAGCTTCTATTAATTTCGGATCCCCTTTCATCTTAAAACCTCCTTCTGAAAGAATTATGCAATATTTGTAAAAATAACATATCATCTTTTTGCCATTCATGCAATGCTACATTCTGTTCGTTGAAAAATAGCATTGACATGCTCCAGATCCTGTATTCTTATATTAGGAGAGAACTGTTAAGGAGATGATGGAAATGAATATAGGGATTATCGTCTACTCCCATACGGGACACACGCTGTCGGTGGCGCAAAAGCTTGAACGGGCATTGAAAGCCGCAGGACACACGGCGGAGATTGCACGGGTGGAACCGGTCACAGACAATCCGAATTCCTCCGGATCCGTAGAACTGAAGACGGCGCCGGATGTCGACCGGTATGACGCCGTGATATTTGCCTCCCCGGTGCATGCTTTTTCCTTGGCCGGGGCAATGCAGAAATATCTGTCACAGGTTTCCGACCTGAGTGGTAAAAAGGTTTGCTGCTTTGTGACGCAGGCCTTGAAATGGAAATGGATGGGAGGAAACAGGGCCCTGCGCCAGATCGAATCCGCCTGCAGGGCAAAAGGAGCGGAAATTATCGACAGCGGCGTCGTAAACTGGTCCAGCAAAATGCGCGAAAAACAAATCAAAGAAATCATTAGAAAGTTCAGCGCTATTTATTGACGGCCGCACAGGAACAGGCAACGGGGGAATTATAAAAGATTGATCATGTACCGTTTCAGAGCCGCCTTAATCAGACAGAGGGTGATAATGCCGGTTAAGGAGACCACGATCGAGACAGGAGGGCAGCCGTCCATAACCAGGCCCAAAGCCAGTGCAGCTGCAGGGGGGTGTTCGGAGTTGGTGACGACCATCAGGAATACCGAGAGCCCGACTGCAAGAGCTCCGAAAAAGATATGACAGGATATGTGAAATGCGATAAACTGCTGATTACCGACCAGCAAATAGAAAAGCGAGGAGCATATCCAGGCAGAGAGAATGCCTATGACATATCCGGCGATAAGGAACCGCGGGCTCGACGTATGCGCGTGCGGCATGGTAAATGCAATGAATGAGCTTGCGCCGAGGGAGGCCACGATTACCCTGTCTGATATGACGTCCATAAGAAGTAAAAGAATAAGAACGCATACGGTGGTCAAACCGCACTGAAGCATGTATCTTGCTTTGTGTTTTTTGAATTTTTCATCGATGAGTTTCACAATGAAGTTTCTCGCCATTTCTGTAATAACTGGATTGTATTTTAGCACAAAAACAGCCGCCGGACAAGGCGCCCGCACAGGCGACTGATTTGCAGGAGGTAAGCGGATATGCCGTATAAAATTTTAGCTATAAATCCGGGATCAACATCTACAAAAATTGCAGTTTATATTGATGAACAGGAGCTTTTTTCCGAGACCATCAATCATAGCGACGAGGAACTGGCAAAATGCGTTTCCTTAAGAGAACAATTCGAAATGAGGAAAAATCTTATTAGGGAAGTTTTTCACAGGCGGAAATTTGATACTGCCGAGCTTGACGCAGTAGTAGGAAGAGGGGGGCTGCTTCCGCCCGTCAAAGCGGGAGGATATTTGGTAAATGAAGCGATGAAAAGAAGGATCATCTATGGCCCGATCATAAGTCATGCTTCCAACCTGGGCGCGTTGCTGGCCGCCGCTGTGGCAAAGCCGTACGGAATACCGGCATATATTTATGATGCCGTATCCGCGGATGAACTTAAGCCTGTTGCAAAGATAACCGGCATACCGGAAATTGAAAGGCAAAGCTTCTGTCATGTTCTGAACAGCAAAGCGACGGCAAGAAAAGTGGCACAAGGTTTCGGGAAAAAGTATGAGGAAATGAATTTCATCGTGGCTCATCTGGGCGGAGGCATCTCAATCAGCGCTCATGAAAGAGGGAAGATAGTGGATGTCATATCGGATGATGCAGGGCCATTCTCGCCTGAGCGTTCGGGGAGCGTTCCGCTACATTATATTGTCGACATGTGCTACAGCGGAAAGTACAGTAAGCAGGAACTTCTAAAAAAGCTGCGGGGTATGGGAGGTCTTAAGGCGCATTTGGGCACACATGATTGCCAGGAAATCGAACGCATGATAGCAAACGGAGATGAAAAAGCGAAACTGGTTTATGAGGCGCAGGCTTACCAGGTGGCAAAAGGGATAGGAGAATTATCTCCCACAATTGACGGGGAAATAGACGGAATTATCCTGACTGGAGGAATGGCATATTCTGAAATGCTTACCTCTCTTATTTCTAAACGGGTTGATTTTATAGCGCCCGTATATGTTGTCCCCGGCGAAAATGAATTGGAGGCTCTGGCTCTTGGCGCATTGCGGATATTAAGGGGCGAGGAAGAATGCCATGAGTATATTGAAAAAGGCGAAAGCCGGGAAGAAATGTTTGTTTGAAGTTCATGCTCCTTTCGGGTTCGAATCCCTCTGGATTTGATAAAGAAAAACCAGGACCACCTAAAGGTGATCCTGGTCTTCTCAATGCGCCCAGAGGGATTCGAACCCCCGACCATCGCATTCGTAGTGCGCTACTCTATCCAGCTGAGCTATGGACGCGCATTTTAATCGAGCACGATGTAAATTATATAACATTTCAATGCTTATTGTCAAAGCAAATTATTATGTTTTTATTTTATCCTTGCGTTTAATAAAAAAATGCCCAGCTCATATGCATAAAGCCAATGGTCCAGGCATGTTTGGATATTCAGTTCTCCGGGCTCGGCAGCAGGGCGCTCGGCAGCAGGATGGTGGTCCTGGTTCCGATATTTTTGCGGCTGATCACTTCAATGGAGCCGCCGTGTCGATCGATAATCCATTTCATAATTGCGAGGCCGAGACCCGCTCCGCCGGTCTTTCTGGCCCTTGATTCATCGGACCGGTAAAACCGGTCAAAGATATAGGGCAGGTTTTGCGGATCGATGCCTATCCCGTTGTCCTGAACCGATACTCGGACCGTGCCGTCTTCCTCCTTAACGGAAACAAGGATCTCTCCGCCGTCCGGCGTATATTTGATGCTGTTGTCGATGAGAATTCGCAGCGCCTGCTTCATCAACTGGCGGTCCGCGTTTACAAAGGCCTTTGCGCTTTCCTTGATGCGGAAGGTGTGCGTCGTATCAATAAGCTGCGTTTCCTTGATGATTTCCTCGATCACTTCGGAAAAGTCAAAGACTTCAAGATCAAGACGGAGCGTTTCGTTATCTCCCCGTGCCAGGAACAGCAGCTGTTCCACGAGCTCCTTCATGTTTTCCGCTTCGCTCTTGATGGCATCAATGGCTTCCTGCATCGTTTCCGCATCGTTTTTTCCCCAGCGGTCCAGCAGATTGACATAGCCCTGGATGACCGAAATCGGTGTGCGCAGCTCGTGTGACGCGTCGGAGACGAAGCGCACCTGGGACCTATATGCCTCGTCAATGCGGTTGAGCATGCTGTTGATCGCATTGGCCAGGTCCTGCAGTTCACTGCTCGTTCCGTCCACCGCGATCCGTTTATGAAGCTTTGTTGCGTCAATATTGCTGATGGTCCCCGCCAGTTCCCGCAGCCGTTTTATTTCATCGGCGGGAATTCCCTTCGCCGACGCGCTGCTCAGGTTCTGCGCCTGCCTTGATATTTCCGTCAATGGGAGGAGGATGCGCCGGATGCTGCGCCGACCTTTTATGAGCCCCGATATGAGGATGAGTCCCTCCAGGACCAGCAGGCCGCAGAGAATGTACAGATATTCGTTGATCACTTCGCCGAGGTTATAAGTGACGGTCACCTTTTCCTCAAGGAAGGTCATCTGATATTTCAGCGCCGGCAGAAAATTATTATATTCCGGATCGGGATAGATTCTTCTAAGCACCGTAAAATCCGCAAGCGGAGTCTGTTCATGCAGCGGCTCAAAAAGCTTCGCCCCGGGAGGATTTTTTGCGGAAGGCTCGAAGGTATACTCCGTTATCGTTCCGTGATCCGGTGCCAGTTCTTTCATGATGGCGGCGGCACGGTCCTCCGCTTTCCAGAGGGTGAATGAAAGAACGGCAAGACATAACAGGATATTAACCGTTAATAATACCTTTAATGTATAGAAAACCGTATGCAGGTTAAGCCGCATGACCAGGGAAAAGCTCGGCTTGTTCGCGCCTTTCACGTTTTCCGCTCCTGCGCTTTTCGAGTTCTTCGCATTTCCTGAGCTTCCCGCGTTTCCCATGCCGCTTGCGGCGGCTGAGGCGCCTGTGCCGTCTGAAGCCACAGAGCTTCCCGCGCCGCTTACGTTGCCGCCTGCGTTGATATCATATCGGTCTTTGAACTGGTAGGAATTATTCACGAATGATATACCCCACTCCACGTATCGTCTGGATGAATTTTAATCCGAACGGTTCTTCAATCTTTGCCCGGAGATACCGGATATAGACGTCGACGGCGTTGGTTTCCCCTACGAAATCATAACCCCATACGCTGTCAAGCAAGCGTTCCCGGCTTATCACAACGCCCTTGTTCTGCATCAGATAGGCCAGGAGGTCGAATTCCTTTTTTGTCAGATCAACGGACACGTCGCCGACCCATACTTCTCTGCTGTCCAGATTCATGCGGAGCGATCCGGCTGAAAGGATGTTTTCCGCATGCTTTGCGCTTTCCTTTGCACTACTGCTGTTCCTCAGCACGGCGCGGATCCGGGCCAGCAGCTCTTCGATGGCAAAGGGTTTTGTAATGTAATCGTTGGCGCCGCCGTCCAGCCCGGCGACCTTGTCCATGGTATCGTCCCGGGCTGTAATCATAATAACAGGAACCGAGGATGTCTGGCGGATGCGTCTGAGCACTTCGAATCCGTTCAGGCCGGGCAACATGATATCCAGCGCAATGAGGTCAAAGTTCTTTGACTGCGCCAGGGCAAGTCCCGTCCTTCCGTCCGTCGCTTTTTCCACCACATAGCCTTCATAGGTAAGCTCCAACTCAATAAACCTTGCAAGTTTTTCTTCGTCCTCGATGATTAAAATACGTTCCTGCATTAAATTACCCCCTGGTTCAACCGGATTGCTTTATTTGAACGCGATCGCCGGTTCCGTTGAGAAACGGAGCCGGCGGCGTTTCATTTTTTGATATCATTTTTGATTTCCTCAGCGGCGTTGGCCACCGAGCCGATGACGTCGTTCACCTTGGTGGTTTTAATGTCCGGACCGCGGAAATAGTAGCGGAAGTTGAAAAATAATCCAACGACCATTAGCGGTACGACGATCCAGAAGACAAAGAAGAGCAGGATCACCAAAACGGTGATGGGCAGTTTCATGACTTCCAAGCCGTCTTTTTCTATGATCAGCGCATTGATATTTCCTTTATGGATCACTTCTCCCAGCCAGCGTAAGAATTTGCGCATATTGCGGCTGAACGCCGAACTGTCTTCCCTGTGATGCTTTGCATGATCGTTTGCGGGGTCCTTTTCGTTGTATTGCTGTTCTTTTTGATTTATGGATCCCGCAACGTTTCCGGAATTGTATTGACCTCCGCCCTGGGGCGGTTTCACTTTGCCCGCTCGTTCCAGATCGATCAGCGCCTGAAGGACATCCCCGCCTGCATTCTCCAACGCGGTCTTTGCCTCATCATAGGAAATGTTCGCGTGCTGGCGCAGCTTTTCCACCTGTTCCAATGTAACCATAACGATTTCCCTCCTTTAAGGTTGCAGGCACCGGTTTACGAATCGCAACCGGTTTCTGATTTATGGTTTCATTATAAGAAGCGATCCTTCAAAGCACTTTTGACGATCATTAAAATTTCATTAAAACAACTTTATCTTTTCCTCAGAATATCAGGAATCCATTGATCTTTCAAGGAAATGATGTATAATTAGAACGAAAACCCAAACCCGAAAAGAAAGGAAACCGTGCATGAGAATCGCAGTGGTTGACGGGCAGGGCGGCGGAATCGGCCGCGCAATCGTGGAAAAGATCAAGGCGGCTATGCCTGACGTGGAGGTCCTTGCGTTGGGTACGAATGCCGTGGCCACCGGACAGATGCTCCGCGCCGGGGCGGACGACGGGGCGACGGGGGAAAATGCCATCGTGCATAACATGAAGTATGTCGATATTGTCGTCGGCGTTATTGCGATCATCAACGCCAATTCCATGCTGGGGGAATTGAGTCCGAGGATGGCGCAGGCTATCGGCGAGAGCAGGGCCTATAAAGTGCTGCTGCCGATCAATCGCTGCAACATCCATGTGGTCAGCGTGGAGGACGCGCCGCTTTCCGTACATCTTGATAATGCGGTAAAGGCCATTGAAGCCTATGTGAAACAAGCCCGATCAATAATCAATAAATAAAAACATCCCAGCCAATAAAAAATTCAGCCAATAGAATATCCATTCAATATAGAAATATCCAGCTAATAGTAACATTGAGTCAAAAGAAACATCCGGTCAAAAGAATACGGCAGCCTCGGGGCTGCCGTTGTTTTATAATATGGCCTGCGGGTGGTGCGCCGCACAGGAGTTTCAATTTTCTAAAGCAGTGTACCGAATAAAGTACAGGTTCCCTAAACAGTGCTCCTGACGGGAACTACAGGTCCCTGAAGTGGAAGGATTTTCTGCCTTCCGCATAGTCGCCTACGATATGGCCGTTTCCGTAGAGCTTGTATTTATAGGTCACAAGCCCTTCAAGCCCCACCGGGCCCCGGGCATGCAGCTTGCCCGTGCTGATGCCTACTTCGGCGCCGAGTCCGTAGCGGTATCCGTCGGCGAATCTGGTGGAACAATTATGATAAACCCCCGCGGAATCCACCAGCAGCATGAACTTTTCCGCGGCGTCGGGATCTTCCGTGGCAATGCTGTCCGTATGGTGTGACCCGTACCTGTTGATGTGATAAATGGCCTCGTCCAGCGAATCGACAACCTTTACGGAAATGATGAAATCCAGGTACTCCTTGCCGAAATCCTCTTCCGATGCGGGCTCGCAGGTTATGATCTTTTGGGTTTCCTCGCAGCCCCGAATGACGACCGCTTTTTCGTCCAGCGCCTTTTTCAGAACGGGCAGGAGCTTTGCCGCCGCGGCTTTATGGACCAATAGGGTCTCGGCCGCATTGCAGGCCGCCGCATATTGCGTTTTGGCGTCCACGACGATGGAAACCGCCTTTTCTATGTCGGCGCTCTCGTCGACATAGACGTGGCAGACGCCGTCGGCATGGCCCATGACCGGAATCTTGGAATGGGACATGATATACTGGACGAATTCGTTGGAACCCCTGGGAATCAGCAGATCGATGGTGTCGTGGCACTTAAGGAGCTCGTCAATTTCGGCGCGGCTTTCGATCAGCGTTAAAAATCCGGCGGGAACTCCGGCATTGACGCCGGCCTCATGAATGATTTCAAACAGGGCTTTGTTTGTATTGGCCGCCTCGCTGCCGCCCTTCAGGATTGCGCAATTTCCGCTTTTGAGGCAGAGGGACGCAATCTGGACCAGCGCGTCGGGGCGGGACTCAAAGATGACGCCTATGACTCCGATGGGGCAGGTCACTCGATACAGCGTGAGGCCGCTGTCAAGTTCCCTGGCAAGCTGTTTGTTCCAGAGGGGATCGGCAAGGCCGGTAAGATCCCGGATCCCGTTAATGACGTCGGAAAGCTTTTGCTCGTCGAATTTCAGGCGCTTTACGATGGGGGACGGAAGTCCCGCCTCGGCCGCCTTGTCTAAATCCGTTCTGTTCGCTTCGAATATTCGGTTCTTCTTTTTCTGAAGATTGTCGGCAATGGCTTCCAGCGCGCGGTTTCTTATTTCACCGCCAAGCAGACTCATCTGAAAGCTGTCCGCCTTGACCTTTTTTGTGATTTCATATACGCCTGCCATGAATACATCCTCCATTCTCTGCGCCTGTTAAACGCATTTCTTTTTCTTATTGTTCCCGTTTCCGTTGGGTCTTGCCTTCAGCTGCTCGGCATTTGACCGGAAGTTTGCAATGGGCTCCGGGCCCCGAAGCAGCGTGCGCTTGATATATACGGTGCCGTCTTTTTTGCTGTGCATATTCCAGGAAACGAGCATGATTTTGCCGTACATCAGCTCGAGACAGGTCACGCCCCGCGGATGGATGCAGCACCCCGTGTTGAAATAGGACGGTTCTCCGGCGGCGGGGAACTTCGGCCTGTGGGTATGGCCGCAGATGATCATGATGTCCCGCCTCGTGTTCCATTTCGTATAGCTCTTTTCGATCTTGTGGCGTTTCTGTCTGTTTTTTGCAGGACTTGCCGCATATTTCACGCCTATGACATGCAGAAACCTCCATACGTACCGGATCAGCGCATAGGACACCCTCCAGAGCTGGTCGTTGATGAGATCGCCCTGATGCCCGTGCACGACGAATATCTCCTGATTCGTTACGCGGTGTTTCAAAATAAGGCCCTCATGCACGACAAGCCCGGGAAACAGATCTTCCTTGACGTCGTTGTATTCGTCATAAATATGATACAGATTTTCTTTGACATAATGCGGATTCCGAAGCTGCATATTATGATTGCCGTAAAGCATGATCAGGCGGTTCGCCTTATGGAAGTTTTTCAGCATTTCAAACACGGCAACGTGGGCCGAGCGGATATGCTCGTAATGCGGATGTTCCCAAAGCTCGTCACCGTCGCCCACCTCGACGTAGGTAAAATCGTTCTGATAGTAATAATTCAGCGCATGATAATAGATATGACGGTTTCTGCCGAATTCGTCGGACAGGCTGTCATCTCCTCTATGTACATCACCGAAAAAAACAAACTTCGATCCGTCGTCAAAGGGTATCGGAAATGCTCTTTCCAGTACTTGATCCAGTCTGGTGCGTGTTCTCATTGATTAAAAATCCCTCATAAAATGTTCTGCGTAACCTTATTCGTATTCCGAACAACCTTTTAATTCAATTCGCGCAAATAAAATAAATTCCCTGCGCAACCTGCTTGTTAATTCTCCGGAATTTCCGGATTGTATTTTATCATATTTCCTTCAGTATTTCGATTAGCAATATTTTGATAAGATGATTGATCTCCGCATAGCTGACCTCGCCGCCGCTTCTGGCCAGGAGGTAGCCGGCTTCAAATCCGGGATATTTCTCCAGGACGGAGCAGTCATAAGGGAATTCTTCTAAATCTATGTAAGAACAGTTCTTTTTATTCCTCCAGGGAATGCGAAGGGTAAAGGTTCGGTGTTTTACGCAGAAAGAAGCTTCATGACTGTTTTGCCAGCACCGGTAATCCATCGGAACGTTTTTATGGACGCCCGACACATAGACGGAATCCTTTCTAAGCCAAATGTTCTGTATGTACGCCCTTTTGTCCAGATGGGGCACGATAAAACCGCTGTGAAACATGATTTTGTGAAGGTCCAGCTTTTCAAAGACCTTTATCAGCCTTGAGAGCTGCAGGATGTCATCCTTGTTATGCAGCAGGATGATGTCCCTGATGGCGGGATCTCCCGTCCTCAGATACTCATGATAAAGCACCACGCTGTCGGCTCCGGATATCTCGTCGGTCCTGTTCGCCCACAGTCCCAGGAATTCCTCCACCGTTTTCTGCTTTAAGTTGGGCAGAATCTTTCTGAAGTTGGAATACCTGTCCAGAATACGGTAAAGATCCAGACTCTGATAAAACGGGAGTTCCTCCGTCGGAATCCGGTTGAGCCTGAGCCTTTTGTACAGGAAGGGAAGATCAAAGTGATCCCCGTTATAGCTGATGAGAACATCCAGGTCCTTCAGTTCGGAAAGAAAGGAGCGGATCAGAGGAATCTCCTCTTCTTTGGATTCCGCGAGGATCTGATAGAAGGATTTGCCCCGGGCGTCCGGCGTTACAAGGCCGCCCAGCACAAAACGGCTGCGGCCGGGGTCGAGACCGGTCGTCTCGATATCGATAACGCCGGGCTTCAATCCGTCAAAATAAAAACGGAAAATATTGGATTGATAAAACTCTTCCGGGTAACTCTCCCTCACGCAGAACATAATCGCGGCTCCTTGCGGAAATTTCCAGTGCGATCCCGCCTTTTTCCGTTGTATTATAACACAAAGAAACATTCTTCGCTATGGCGCAAAAAACAAAACAAACTGCAGGGGAGCAGTTTGTTTTGTTCAAAAGGGGTATTGGGATTAGAGATTAATGAGGTTATCAGGGGGATAACCACGGATACATTATAACTAATTACGCTATGAAATGCAACACTTCGACAAAAATTATTGAAAAAATTTTTTTCTGTCGAACGATTCTTTTAATAAAAAAAAAGGAAAAAGCTGGCCGGAAAAGAATATAATAGGACAAACCTATTCAAAAGGGTATTTACAAAGATTTAGGGAGGTTACAACAATGGAAGTCTTAAAGGTATCAGCGAAGTCAAATCCTAACTCAGTAGCAGGAGCTTTGGCAGGCGTCTTGAGGGAAAAAGGGGGGGCTGAAATTCAAGCGATCGGAGCAGGGGCACTGAATCAGGCGATAAAGGCGGTTGCTATCGCCAGGGGCTTTGTTGCACCAAGCGGCATCGACCTGGTATGCATACCGGCCTTTACCGACATTCTGATTGACGGTGAAGAAAGGACTGCGATTAAGCTTATCATCGAACCCAGATAGACTGGGCTAGCCGGATATATGTGATTAATAAGTGATTCATAAGAGACTGTGTGCCGTGCACGGTCTCTTTTATTAATTATCGGCTCGGGACCCTCCGTTCTTGATTTTGCTGCCGAACGGGTATATAATTTAGTGGTTGCTGAAGGAGGAGGGAAAATTTTCATGAGTAAGGATAGATATGAAAATCCGTTGATTACACGATATGCCAGCGAGGAAATGGTCCGCATATTTTCCCCGGATGTCAAGTTTAAGACCTGGCGGGCTCTGTGGATCGCGTTGGCCGAAGCGGAAAAAGAGTTGGGGCTGTCCATCAGCGACGAACAGATTGACGAAATGAAGCGGTTTAAAGATCAGATCAACTACGAGGAGGCGGAAAAACGGGAACGGGAAACGCGGCACGATGTCATGGCCCACGTTTATGCCTACGGCCTCCAGTGTCCCAAGGCAAAACCGATCATCCACCTTGGGGCAACCAGCGCCTACGTCGGCGACAATACGGACATTATCGTGATGAAGCAGGCGCTTATGCTCATCCGGGACAAATTGGTGGATCTGATGCACCGGCTCGGCAATTTTGCGCTGAAATACAAATCCCTGCCCACCCTGGGCTTTACCCATTTTCAGGCGGCCCAGCCGACTACGGTCGGGAAACGGGCTTCACTCTGGCTTCAGGATTTCTACTTTGATTTTCTTGCCTGCGAGAGGCTGATCGAGGAATTGCCGCTTCTCGGCGTAAAGGGGACCACGGGGACACAGGCAAGCTTTGTGGAACTCTTTGAAGACGACATGGAAAAGGTCAAAAAGCTGGACCAAATTGTGGTTGAAAAGATGGGCTTTAAAAAAGCCGTGGCCGTTTCGGGACAAACCTATACGAGGAAAATCGATTTCACGGTTCTGTCCATGCTGAGCGGCATCGGGCAGAGCGTACACAAGATGACCAATGATATTCGGCTCCTTCAGCATCTGAAAGAAGTGGAAGAGCCCTTTGAATCCAAGCAGATCGGGTCTTCAGCCATGGCTTACAAGAGAAACCCCATGCGTAGCGAACGGGCGGCGTCTTTGGCGCGGTTCGTCATCAATCTGGCCGGCAATGCGGCGGATACAGCCAGCACCCAGTGGTTTGAGAGGACTCTGGATGATTCGGCGAACAGAAGGATCGTCATTCCCCAGGCATTTATGGCGGCGGACGGCATGCTGGACATCTGCAGGAATATTGCAGCGGGTCTCGTGGTTCACGAAAAGGTAATCAACCAGCATATCATGAGCGAAATTCCCTTTATGGCAACCGAGAACATTCTCATGGAAGCGGTGAAAAAGGGAGGAGACAGGCAGGAACTGCACGAGAGGATCCGCCAGCATTCCATGGCGGCGGGCAGCAGAGTCAAGGACGAAGGTCTTGATAACGACCTGCTTTTACGGATCGCAGAAGACGAGGCATTCGGGCTGACCCTTGACGACATCAAGGACCTGCTTAAGCCGGAGAATTACGTCGGACGCGCTCCGGAACAAACACAGGAATTCATTGAAGACTATATCAAGCCGGTTATTGAAAAATACAAGGACAGGATCGGCGGAGAGGCGGAATTAAGGGTTTGACAATGGACGGAATTGGAGAAATGAACGGAATAGGAGAATTAATTCAAAACAGCAGAAAGATCGTCATCAAAATCGGAAGCAATGTTCTGTCAGGAAGCGACGGAGCTGTCAATAAGGAAAGGATGCGCAGCATTGTCGATCAGATTACGGAGCTGATCAGCCAGGGGAAGCAGATCATCATCGTATCATCGGGCGCCGGCATCTGCGGCGTTGCCGCGATCAATAAATGGAGCAGAAGAGGGGATATTAACTATAAGCAGGCGTTATGCGCCATCGGGCAGGTGGAGCTGATGAACGCCTACAAGGAATTCTTCGGACAGCATGGCATCCATGTGGGGCAGATGCTTTTAACAAGGGAGGATTTCGAAGATCATATCCGGACGCTGAATATCCGCAACACACTTTTCACTCTGGTGGACGAGGGCGTTGTTCCTGTCATCAATGAAAATGACAGCGTCAGCGTGGAAGAAATCAAGATCGGCGACAACGACACCCTGGGAGCGCTGACGGCAAACCTTTGGAATGCGGATCTTCTCATTATCATGAGCGATATCGACGGGGTGTATGACAGAAATCCGAAAAATGATAAAAACGCGGAACTCATCGAGGAGGTCCATGACGCGGAAGGGCTGCTTTCGGAAATCGATTCCGAAGGAACGAGCAGCTTCGGAACCGGCGGAATCGTGACGAAGATCCAGGCTGCCAAACTGGTCAACCAATACGGCATTCCGATGCTTTTGATCAACGGAAAGAGGAAGGACATCCTAACCAATGCGGCGGCCGGGCGCGAAAGGGGAACTATTTTTTACAGCGGCAGGAGGTAAAGAATGAAATTCGGATTTCTCGGAACCGGCAATATGGGCGGAGCCATCATCAGAGGCTATCTTGCGGCCCATCCGGACGAAAGGAAGAATATCTTCGCCTACGATGCGGACGAGGATAAATTGAAGGCATTTTCCGATGAAACAGGCATCGCCGCCTGCGGCAGCATTGAGGAGCTTGTACGGCAAAGCGATGCGGTGGTATTGGCCATCAAACCGTTCATATTCGACGAGGTCGTGCCGAAGCTTGCCGCGTTTTACACGGCGGACAAGGCGCTCGTTTCCATTGCCGCCGGAATCAGCATGGGATATATCGAGAAGCTGATCGGAAAAGGAGGGGCTAAAGTCGTCCGGGTCATGCCGAATACTCCCGCCATGGTCAATGCGGGCATGAGCGCGCTTTCCAGAAACCGGCATATTGCTGACGAAGAGTTTCAGCAGGTGCTGGAGCTGTTCCGTTCCGTCGGGAAAGCAGAAGTAATTCCCGAGTCGCTCATGGATACGGTGATCGGCGTAAGCGGAAGCTGCCCGGCCTATACCTACATGTTCATTGAAGCCCTGGTGGACGCGGCGGAAGCGAACGGCATGGATCGGGAGCAGGCGAAGATCTTTGCTGCGCAAACCGTTCTGGGTTCGGCGAAGATGGTGCTTGAAACAGGGGTGGATCTCGCTACCCTTCGGCAAAACGTGTGCTCCCCGGGCGGAACCACCATTGAAGCGGTGACCGTTCTGCAGAACAACGGATTCCATGACAACATCGCGGAAGCCTTCAATGCGGCGGTCAAGAAATCAAAACTGATCACAAAGTAAATTCAACCCGAAGAGCGAAACGGGCGGATTGAGAGGCATCCCATGGTAGTTGAAGAAAAAACGATAGCCACTGAAAGAATATATGAAGGCAGGATCATAAACCTGCGCAAGGACAAGGTCACCGTCAAGGACGGACAGACATCCTGGAGGGAAATTGTCGAGCATAACGGCGGAGTGGCTCTGGCGGCGGTGACGCGGTCGGGGAAAATGGTCATGGTCCGCCAGTATCGCAAGGCGGCCGAAAAGGCGGTTCTTGAAGTTCCTGCGGGAAAGATCGAGAAGGATGAAGACCACCGGCTCACCGCGGAGCGGGAGCTGAAAGAAGAGACGGGATATACCGCAGGACGCATCGAATACCTCACATCCTTTTATACCTCCATCGGATATTCCACGGAAGTGATCCATCTATATCTTGCGACGGAACTGACGCCCGGTGAGACGGATTTCGACGACAACGAAGCAATCGAGATCGAGGAATATGAATTGCCGGAGCTGAAAAAAATGGTGCTGAGCGGCGAAATCGAAGACGCCAAGACCATCGTCGCTATATTATTAACCGAGTCAATAATGGGGACAGAAAGGACTCGATAAAACAACCGACCAGAATCGCCGCGGCGAGAGTCGCGTTTATGAAAAGATAAGGGCCCGAGCTTTCCGCCAGGCTCTTTTTGATTCCGAATTTCCGGTTGGATATGGTGTGAAAAGCCACGTTGAGAGCGGCTACTCCTGCGATGAGGACGGCGGGGATGATGATGAGATTCTGGGGAACCATGGACGTAAATACAATGGCGACTCCCTTGAACGACATTGAATCTACCAGCAGCGCGGCGGAAAAACCCAGGGCCATCCCCTTATATATCAGCGCCGCCAGCGCGGCCGGAAATCCTATGGCGGTTATGCCCGACAGGATTATGATAAAGAGCAGCCCCAGATTGTTTCCCGCCGATTGCATGAAAATCTCGGAGAAGGAGAGTTCGCTGGGATCGGTGAGCAGAAAGTACTTGTCGAGGTAGGCGATCATGCCTTCTTTTTCTTCGCTGGACATCATCAGTTCGGTAAAGACGCCCGCCGATACGCCAAGGATAAAGAAGAACAGCGCGGCGGTAAAACTCGCCCTGCTGGACGTTATAAGCGCGGAAGCTTTGTACATATTACGTTTCATAAGAAACCTCCTTTGTACTTCAATACAGGGTATGAAGCAGCGAATAAATTTAGTACAGGTTTTTCAGCCGGCCGAAAGGCGGCTTTTATAATGCCGGCGAAATGCGCAGAGAATTTGACGGCTTGGCAAAAAATGAAGCGAAAAAAGGAAATAAAAAAAAACGGGGAGCATATAAAACATTATTGTAAACAGACCGTTCTTAAGATATAATAATTCCTGCGATTAAGCTCGCGCAGCGAGAACCTATGGCGGGAGAACTTGAATGGATAGTGTTTTGAACGGCTTTATCAACTATCTGGCTTCGGAAAAAAAGATGGCGCAGAACTCTCTTGAGGCGTATAAAAGAGATGTTCTTGAATTTTCTGAAATGATACGGGAGAAAAAGAATCTATCCCTGAGCGAAGCCAGCAATACGGAGATTGTCGCCTATCTTTTAAAGCTGAAGAACGACGGGAAATCTGCGGCTACGGTCAACCGCAAGATCGCATCCCTGAGGGCGTTTTACAATTATCTCACGGCGCAGAAGCTAGTTTCCGCCAATCCCACCGTCAATATCAAATCTCCGAAGATCGAGCGCAAGAGCATCGAGTACCTGACCATCGAGGAAGTTGAAACGCTTCTGAATTTACCCGACCGGTCGCTGAAAGGTCTGAGAGACCGTGCGATCCTCGAATTGCTGTATGCAACCGGGATCAGGGTTAGCGAGATCGTGGAAATGGACCTGGAGGACGTCAATCTGAGAATGGGCTTTGTCACCTGCACCGGAGAGCATGGGAAAGCCAGGATCATCCCGATGGGGAGGCCGTCCAGGGTTGCCGTGGAAGAGTACATATATGAAGCGAGACCAAAATTCCTCAGAGATGCGGACAAAGCGGAAAAAGCCCTGTTCCTCAATTATTCGGGAAGCCGCCTCACCAGGCAGGGCCTTTGGAAGCTGCTGAAGGAGTATGCGAAGCTGGCCGGGCTTGAGCACAAACTGACGCCGCAGACGCTGAGAAACTCCTTTGCGGTGCACATGATCCAAAACGGCGCCGATTTGAAATCGCTGCAGGAACTGTTGGGCCATGAGGATATCAGCGCAACCCAGATCTATTTGACCGTGTCGAAGAACAGGATCAAGGAAGTGTATGACAAATCGCATCCCCGGGCATAGTATTGACGGAACGATTTCAAAACAGTATATAACGCTGGCCGGAGCTGAAAATATCGCTTGATTTATAAATCCGGCTATGCTAATATATTATTCGATTGATTACGGGCGGTCCTCTGGCTAGAGCGCACGGGCGTGCGCGTTTGGATACCAAGAACGTCTATGAGGGAAGGAGGGGCATAACGATGGATGTAATGAAAGTTATTGCACAGGAATACATGAGAAATGATATCCCGAAGTTCAATGTTGGCGATACGGTAAGAGTGCATATAAAGATCAAGGAAGGTTCAAGAGAAAGAATCCAGGTTTTTGAAGGTTTTGTCCTCAAGCGGCAGAACGGCGGACTCGGCGAGACCTTCACGGTCAGAAGGATTGCTTCCGGCGTCGGCGTTGAAAAGACATTCCCGCTTCATTCTCCCAGAATTGACAAGATTGAAGTGGTGAGAACCGGTGAAATTAAAAGAGCGAAGCTTAATTATATGCGCGAGAGAACCGGTAAAGCGGCTAAGATTAAGAGCAAAGAGAATTAATAAAACGAGTGAAGGGGAGCCGGCAGGGTTCCCTTTTTTATTTGATTGAAAAAACCGGACAGCGGCCGGGAGTTAACCGTTTTGAATGAAACACCGGCTCGCAGCCGAGACTATACTTACAAGAAACCCTGACAAGGGGGAAGCACAGCAATGGAGCATATCAACTGGTACCCGGGCCATATGAAAAAAACCAGGGAACTCATACAGGAAAACCTAAAGCTCGTGGACGTCGTCATCGAGGTGGTCGACGCGCGCATTCCCGTTTCCAGCCGAAACCCGGTCATCGATGAGCTGGTGAAAAACAAGAGAAGGATCCTGGTCCTGAATAAGAGCGATCTGGCCGACGGGGGCGCCAACGAGGCCTGGGCCGAATACTTCGGGGAGAAAGGCTATGATACGCTCCTGCTGAACTGCATGACGGGGCATGGCGTTTCCCAGCTGAACAAACTGCTTGCCTCCATTCAGGAGGAAAAGAACAGGGAAAAGGTCAGGAAGAGACCCCTGCGGATGATGATCGTCGGCGTTCCCAACGTGGGGAAATCCTCGCTGATCAACCGGCTGATCGGGAAAAAGAGCGCCAAAACAGGCAATAAACCCGGCGTTACAAGAGGAAAACAGTGGCTCGATCTTGAAAACGGAATGCAGCTTTTAGACACCCCCGGAATCCTCTGGCCAAAGTTTGAAAATCCGAAGACAGGGCTGAATCTGGCCTTCTGTGGGTCTATAAAGGACGAGATCCTGGACACGGCCTCCCTGGCTCTGGAACTGATCAAGGTTTTGCAGGCCGATTATCCGGAGCTGCTGAAGGAAAGGTACAGGCTTGAAGGTCTGGGTGAAACGCCTCTTTCCACCATGGAACGGATTGCTGAAAAGAGAGGCTTTATCCGGTCGGGGAAACAGATCGACTATGAGAGAACCGCGCGGACGGTACTGGATGAATTCCGCGCCGGCATCATCGGGAAAATCACATTGGAAAAACCGCGGCGGGCTCTTTCGTGAGCCGGCCCGATTTGAAATCTCTTCTTTATGGAGGCTGAAATGAAGAAGGAAGAGCGGGAACGGAAGGCCATGCTGAGGCTTGCCGAAATGAAGAAGATCGAGGAGGAGCTGTATTCGGCAGGCTATCGCTACATTGCGGGAGTGGACGAGGTCGGCCGAGGTCCGTTGGCGGGACCGGTCGTCGCCGCGGCGGTGATCCTTCCGGAGGGATTTGACATCCCGGGGGTTGACGATTCGAAAAAGCTGACCGAAAAGAAACGGGAAGCCCTCTTCAAAAAAATCGTTGATTGCGCCGTCGCATACGGAGTCGGCGTCGTGGACAATTACATAATCGACAGGATCAACATACTGCAGGCGACAAAGCTCGCAATGAAGCGGGCAGTTGAAGCGCTGGAGCCGAAGCCCGATTACATACTGATCGACGCGCTGACATTGAAAGATATCGCAATTCCGCAGAGAGGCATCATCAAGGGAGACAGCCAAAGCGTCTCCATCGCCGCAGCGTCCATTATCGCCAAGGTGACAAGGGACAGGATGATGACGGAGTTTCACGAAAGGTTTCCCCAGTACGCCTTCGATCAGAACAAAGGCTATGCGACAAGAACTCATATCGAGGGGATCAAATGCTACGGTCCGTGTCTGCTGCACCGCATGTCATTTCTGAAGAGCTTTACGCAGGACCCGGAAGAAGTCAACGAGCAGATTTCATTGGTTTTTGAATAGTCGGGGGGTATTAACGGAGGAACAAGTTCAGCGAAAGGTCGCGAAAAAGCTATAACCACACTCCGGAGGAAATCATTGAAGTATTTGAAAGAGCAGGATTTATGAAGGTGAAGACCGCAATAAACGGCCATATCCAGATCGTGGTACTGCAGAAAACACGACATTGACAGAAATTAACGTAACAGCTATAATAAATGATATCGAACGTGTCATGAAGACGCTTCCCGTATCAGAAGATACATAAGTCTTGAATACATAAATAAAATAATATAGATATAGTGAATCTTTCGCAGTTTAGCGAATGCTACGGTGCCATGAAGGCGCAAGATAGTACCAAAAGAATTGGTCTTCCGCCCATGGTATTTTTTATTGGAAAAGAAAGGAGTGCATACCATGCATATGGCAGACGCCCTGATCTCGCCTGCCGTCGGCGGCGTTATGATGGCCGCAAGCGCGGGGGCGATCGGATATTCGGTCAAGAAAGTTAAAGAGGAATTGGATGAAAAAAAGGTTCCCCTTATGGGAGTTATGGGCGCCTTTGTCTTCGCGGGACAGATGATCAACTTCACGATCCCGGCGACAGGCTCCAGCGGCCATATCGGCGGGGGCATCCTGCTGGCGGCGTTATTGGGACCTCACGCGGCATTTTTGGTTCTTTCGTCCGTCTTGCTGATCCAGGCGCTGTTCTTCGCCGACGGCGGGCTGCTGGCATTGGGCTGCAATATTTTCAATCTGGGCTTCTATGCCTGCTTCATAGCATACCCGCTAATTTATAAAAAGATAGTAAAAAATAGGTTCACTGTGAAGAATATTACCATTGGAACGATACTCGCGGTGGTGGCGGGGCTGCAGCTGGGTGCTTTTTCCGTGGTCATGGAAACGTTGATCTCGGGAGTCACGGAATTGCCCTTTGCATCTTTTGTTCTGCTGATGCAGCCGATCCACCTGGCCATCGGGATCGGAGAGGGAATCGCTACGGCGGCGGTCCTGTGCTTCGTGCTGAAATCGAACCCTTTGCTGCTTGACGGATATGCCGCGGTTGACGGCGATAAGGGCCGGCTGGCAAGTAAAAAAGTAGTTACTGTGCTGCTTGTTGCGGCAATCATAATCGGAGGTTTTGTTTCCTGGTACGCCTCGGGTTATCCGGACGGCCTTGAGTGGTCGCTGGAACGCGTTGCGGGTACGGCGGAACTGGAGGCAGACGGGAGTGCATATCGCGCGGCAGCGGGAATCCAGAAGAGCACGTCGTTCCTGCCGGACTACGGATTTAAAAACGGCGGCGAGTCAAGCGCAAGAGCGGGGACGTCGGCTTCGGGCATCGTCGGCGGCGGGATTACGCTGGGGCTAGCCTGCCTGTTGGGATATATCATTTCGTATTCAAAGAAGAAGTTAAATGTCAAAGCTAACAACGTCAATCAATAAGATACGGTCGCTGGAGGAACTGGCGGAGGGCGGCACGGCCGTTCACCGCCTTCATCCGATGGCCAAGCTGATTACAACCTTCGTTTATCTGCTGGCTGTAATCTCATTTGACAAATACAATATCAGCGGATTGATGCCCTTTTTCATCTATCCCGTTCTTATGATGTCTTTGGGCGAGATCCCGTATCGAGCGGTGCTGTCACGACTGCTGATTGCACTGCCGTTCTCTTTTTTTGCCGGATTGGCAAATCCGTTTCTCGACAGGGGGACCGCATTATATCTGGCGGGCGTCCCTGTTTCCTGGGGGCTTTTGTCTTTTTTTTCGCTTATGCTCAAAACGGTTCTGACTGTTTCCGCGGTGCTGATTCTGATTGCGGCGACTCCTATGGACAGGCTGGCCGGACAGCTGACCCGGATTAAAGTGCCGAAAATATTCGTCATGCAGCTCATGCTTACCTATCGGTACCTTACACTTCTGACTTCCGAGGCTGCGAGCATGATGACGGCATATCATCTTCGCTCGAAAGAACAGAAGGGGATCCAGCTAAGAGATGTCGGAACTTTTTTAGGGCAGCTTTTATTGCGCAGCTTCGGCCGCGCCGAACGCGTATATTACGCAATGAAATGCAGGGGCTATAGCGGGGAGTATCAATTTGCGGCCGGGGATAAAATGAAGCCCGGCGATTATATATACGCGATTTCCGTATGCGCTGTTTTCCTTCTGCTCAGGCGGTATAACATCAGCGTGATCATCGGAAGCCTTATCGAAGGGGGAATACTGTGATACAGGTCAAGAACATAAGCTTTTCCTATCCGGACGGCAACAGGGCCCTGTCAAACGTAAGCTTCAAAATAGATGAAGGGAGCACCGTTGCGGTGGTGGGAGCAAACGGCGCCGGGAAATCGACGCTCCTATCGCTGATGGTCGGAATCCTTGCGGCGGACGACGGGATCATCGAAATCGGAGGCATTCCCGTCGTTAAAACCAGGTTGGAGGAAATCCGGAGGAAGGTCGGTTTTGTCTTTCAGAACCCGGACGACCAGCTCTTTACGGCGCGGGTTTACGATGATATCGCATTCGGTCCGCGGAATTTCGGATACAGTGCAAAAGAGGTCGGAGAAATGGCTGAAAACGCCATGGAGATGATGAAAATACAGCATTTGAAGGACCGTGCGCCCCACAGGCTTTCCGGCGGGGAGAAGCGAAACGTCGCCATCGCGGCAGTTCTTGCGATGAATCCCCAGGTGCTGCTCCTGGATGAACCGAGCTCTTTTCTGGATCCGAAAAGCCGGCGGAATTTCATCAGCGCAATGTCGGAGCTGCCGCATACCAAGGTCATCGCGACCCACGATCTTGAGCTGGTCCTGGATCTTTGCCGGAGGGTGATCATTCTCAGAAACGGCGAAGTTTTTGCGGACGGTGACCCGGCTGAGCTGTTTCGAAACGGAGAACTTATGGAAGCAGCGGGCCTGGAGGTTCCTCCGAGCCTGCAAAACAGGCAAATTTCCAGGGGAACGCCGGCTGAATAAGATAGATATTTTTTGACATTTCAGGCGTTTTCATATAAACTAAGATTCAGTTCAGCGGCTTTTTCGCTGCATGCTGGACTTGTTATCCAGCGGTCTGACCGCTTTATATTAGAGCGTTTAGACCGTCGGATAAATTTCTGACACGGAGAGGACGGAGTGGATGATGGACCAGTCCTATTTACTGGATATTTTGAATCAGGTCGCGGAAAGCAAAATGGATCCCCGTGAGGCGGTGGAGAAGCTGAAGGATCTGCCGTTTCAGGATCTTGGCTTTGCAAACATAGATCAGCATAGGAACATCAGAACCGGCTGTTCCGAAACCATTTACTGCGCGGGGAAGACGCCGGAGCAGGTTGCGGCAATTGTGGAAAAGATGAAGGAAAACAACTCCCGCATCCTCTGCACCAGGGCTTCCCAAGAGGTTTATGAAAAGGTGAGGGAAGCGGCTCCGGAAGCGGTTTACCACCCGGTTGCAAGGCTGATCGTCATCAAACAAAACGAAGACGTCGTTTCCGAAAAAACCATTGCGGTGGTTACGGCGGGAACCTCCGACATGCCGGTAGCCGAGGAAGCGGCCATAACGGCCGAGTTCATGGGAAACCGGGTGGACAGGATCTATGACGTGGGAGTGGCTGGGATCCATCGTTTATTCGCGAGACTGGACCGTATCCGTTCCGCGAATGTGGTCATCGCTGTAGCGGGGATGGAAGGCGCCCTGGCCAGCGTGATCGGCGGCCTTGTGGACAAGCCGGTGATCGCGGTTCCGACAAGTGTAGGTTACGGCGCCAGCTTCGGCGGCCTGTCGGCGCTGCTGACCATGCTCAACAGCTGTTCGGCAGGGATCGCGGTGGTGAACATCGACAACGGATACGGCGCGGGCTATCTTGCTTCAAAGATCAACCAATTATAAATATGCGGTACGGAATTTTCACAAGCAGGACAGGAGATTATAAAAATGGAGAGAATCCTATACTTTGACTGCTTTGCGGGTATAAGCGGGGATATGTGCCTCGGCGCTTTGATGGATCTGGGCCTCGAACCTGCCGCCGTCGTGGAAGAGTTGAAAAAGCTCGGACTTAAAGGTTATGATATCGATATAAAAAAGACGGAACGGTTTTCCATCAGCGGCACCGATGTAACGGTTACGCTGAACGGAGATACGGACTGCGAGCATGAACATGGGGATAAGGCTTTAGACCATGACGAGGAACACATGCGTAGCCCGGATGATTGTGCGCAAAGCCACAGCCATGGACATGCGCATACCCACTGCCACGGACATGGACACGGCCATGGGCACGGGCACAGCCATGGACATGGGCACAGCCACCACCATGATGAAAAGGAAAGAAGCCTGTCAAGCATCGTCCATATCATCCGCAACAGCGGCATCAGCGAAAAGGCAAAGAAACTGTCCATTTCCATCTTTGGGGAAATAGCGAAAGCGGAAGCAGCGGTGCACGGAAAGCTGCTCAGCGAAGTGCATTTTCATGAGGTCGGCGCCATCGATTCCATCGTGGACATCGTCGGAACCGCAATTTGCATCGACATGCTCAATGTGGACCGGATCATCTGCTCGCCGGTGCATGAAGGCCAGGGCTTCGTGAATTGCCAGCACGGAAGGCTTCCGGTTCCGGTGCCGGCCGTAGTCAAGATGCTGGAAGGAAGCGGAATCACCCTCGTCACAGAGGATATCCAGGCCGAGCTGGTTACTCCCACAGGCTTCGGAATTCTGAAGACCGTCTCGGATTATTGCGGGAAAATTCCGGAAATGCGGGTGGAACGCGTAGGCTATGGCTTCGGCAAAACCCATACGGGCAGGCTTAACGCTCTCCGCGTGATTCTGGGAACCGCGGACAAGTCCGGCGCATCCGAAGACGATACCGGAGACGCGAATCCGGACCGGGGCGATGCCGCGGCACAGGGGACCGCAATCGCCAGGGACAGGGTGTCCATGCTCGAAACCAACATCGACAACACCTCCGGCGAAGCGCTGGGTTATGTCATGGACCGGCTGTTTGCGGCGGGCGCTCTGGATGTTTTTTTCACACCGATTCAAATGAAGAAGAACCGGCCGGCCGTCATACTGTCCGCCTTATGCAACTCCAAAGATGCGGAGAGGCTTTCCGAAATCATATTCATGGAAACCTCGACCATAGGAGTCCGCATCCGCGAGCTTGAGCGGATCACCCTGAAAAGAGAGATCCGAACCGTGAAAACGGAGCTGGGAGAAGTTCGGGTGAAGTCTGTCAATGTACGCGGGCTGGAGAGAGTCCAGCCGGAATACGAAGACTGCGCAAGGATCGCAGCGGATAAAAATCTTTCTTTAAACGAAGTCTATGAAATTGTGAAAGGGAACTGCCATGGAAAGGAATTTAGCGAAGACATATAATCCAAAGGATTTTGAAGATAGAATTTATGAAAAATGGGAGAAGAGCGGGGCGTTTACAGCAAAGCGGGATCCGGACAAGAAGCCGTTCACCATCGTGATGCCGCCGCCCAACATCACAGGCCAACTGCATATGGGTCACGCCCTGGACCAGACTCTGCAGGACGTCCTGACGCGGTGGAAACGGATGCAGGGCTACAGCGCGCTGTGGCTGCCGGGGACGGACCATGCCAGCATCGCCACCGAGGTAAAGGTGGTGGACAAGATCCGCAGCGAAGAGGGGCTCACCAAGGAAGAGCTGGGAAGAGAGGAATTCCTGAAAAGGGCCTGGGAGTGGAAGCGGGTCTACGGAGGAAAGATCACCCAGCAGGCGCGGAAGCTCGGCAATTCCTGCGACTGGGACCGGGAACGCTTTACCATGGACGAGGGCTGCAGCAAGGCGGTCATCGAATTCTTCATAAGGCTTTATGAAAAAGGCCTGATTTATAGGGGAAACCGGCTGATTAACTGGTGTCCGAGCTGCCGCACGTCGCTGTCCGACGCCGAGGTGGAGCATGAGGATAAGCCCGGGAAGTATTACTATTTCCGGTATCCCGGAACAGACGGCAGTGAAGGGATCACTGTCGCCACATCCAGGCCGGAGACCATGTTTGCCGACGTTGCCGTGGCAGTTCACCCCGACGATGAAAGATACAAGCATCTTGTCGGCAAGACGGTGTTTATCCCGCTGACCGACAAAGCGATCCCCATCATTGCGGACCCCTATCCCGATCCGGAAAAGGGTACCGGAGCGGTGAAGATCACGCCTGCCCACGACGCCAACGACTTTGAGGTGGGCGAACGGCATCATCTGGATAGTCCTTCCTGCATCAACCCCGACGCCACGATGAACAGCCTGGCCGGAAAATATGAAGGCATGGACCGCTTTGAATGCCGCAAAGCATGGGTCAAGGAACTGGAGGAAGCGGGCTATCTGGTTAAAATTGAGGAGAAATTAATTCCGCTGGGCGGCTGCTACCGCTGCGATACGGTCATTGAGCCCATGCTTTCCGACCAATGGTTTGTGAGGATGCACGAACTGGCGCGGCCGGCCATCGAAGCGGCAAAAAAGAAGGACCTGATCCACGTGCCCGAACGCTTTGAAAAGATCTATCTGCATTGGCTCGAGAATATCAAGGACTGGTGCATTTCCAGACAGCTCTGGTGGGGGCACCGGATTCCGGCCTACTATTGCCTTGATTGCGGAGAAATCGTAGTCGCCGCGGCGCCGCCGGAAAAGTGCAGCAAGTGCGGGAGCGGCAGCTTCAAACAGGACGAGGACGTCCTGGATACCTGGTTCAGTTCCGCCCTTTGGCCGTTTTCGACCCTGGGATGGCCGGAGGAGACGGAGGACCTCAAGTATTTCTTCCCGACAGACGTCCTGGTCACAGGCTATGACATCATCTTCTTCTGGGTGGTGAGAATGGTCTTCTCCAGCCTTGAGGCGATGGGAGAAGTTCCGTTTAAATACGTTTATGTCCACGGCCTTGTCCGCGACGCGGAGGGACGGAAGATGAGCAAGTCCCTGGGCAACGGTGTCGATCCCCTTGAAGTCATCGAACAATACGGGGCGGACGCGCTGCGGTTTATGCTGATGACCGGCATCACCCCGGGCAACGACCTGCGGTTCAAGATGGACAAGCTGGAAGCCTGCAGAAACTTCGCCAACAAGCTCTGGAACGCTTCCCGGTTTGTGATCATGAATCTCCAGGATGAAAACGGTGATTTCAGGCCGATGGCCGACGACGGGCAGGGAATCGACAAGCTGGTCTTAAAGGATGAAGATAAATGGATTCTCGCCAAGGTGAATGAAGCCGTGGGCGAAATCACCGGCAATATGGAAAAATTTGAGTTGGCCCTGGCGGCCCAGAAGGTATATGAGCTCATCTGGAACGAGTTCTGCGACTGGTACATCGAGCTTGTGAAGTCCAGGCTGTACGGAGACGACGAAGAGGACAAGAAGGTCGCAAGATATGTGCTGGTAAGAGTGTTGAAGGATATGCTGAAGCTTTTGCATCCCTTCATGCCCTTTATCACGGAGGAGATCTGGAGCTTCCTGCCGAAAGAAAAGTCCAAACAGGCCGACGACGAAAACCCGGAAGGCTTTCTGATCAAGGAAAGCTGGCCGGTCTATGAAAGCTCCCTGACCTATCCGGCGGAGGTGAAAAAGCTGGAGCTTGCAATGGAAGCCATTCGCAGCATCCGGAACATCCGCGCCGAGGCGGAGGCGGCTCCGACCCGGAAGCTGACGGCCGTGATCCGGTCCTCCGGAAGGGACCTGGAAGACATCAAAGGCGCCGAACGGTATATCAGGAACCTGGCCAATGTTGCCGACATCCGGTTCATTACCGATAAAAACGACGTTCCGGAGGAAGTCATGTCCGCCGTAATTGGCAATGTGGAGATCTATATCCCGCTGGATGATCTGCTGGACTACAAGGCGGAATATGAGCGTCTGCAGAAGGAAAAGGACAGACTGACGGCGGAAGTGCAGCGCGTGGGAGATAAATTGGACAACGCGAACTTTGTCAGCAAGGCGCCGGAGAAAGTCGTCGCCGCTGAACGCGAAAAACTGGAGAAATATAAGGATATGCTGGTCAAAATCACGGAGCGCCTTGCGCTGGTGGAGAAAAAACTCTAACGAACAAGCTGATATGAAGGATATTGAGATATGACATATGAAGAAACTCTGGACCGGATTCACAGTTTTCAGAAATTCGGAAGCAGGCTGGGTCTGGAGCGAATGACGAGGCTGACGGAGCTCCTGGGCAACCCCCAGGAGCGCATGAAAGTGATCCATGTGGCCGGGACCAACGGAAAAGGCTCGGTTTGCAGGTATCTGTATTCCGTGCTTCGGGAAAACGGCTATCGGACGGGTCTTTATACCTCTCCGTATCTGGAGCGTTTTACCGAGAGAATCGAGTGCAACGGCTCCGAGATTTCCGAGGAGGATCTGATCCGCTATACGGAGCGGGTGCTGGAAAAGGTGGATCTCATGATGGCGGAAGGGCTGGAATCCCCGACGGAATTCGAGCTGGTAACCGCCATCGCTTTTCTGTATTTTGCGGAGCAAGACATTGATTATCTGGTGCTGGAGGTCGGTCTCGGCGGCAGGGGGGACTCGACCAATGTGGTGAGCAGGCCCCTCGCATCGGTCATTACTTCCATTTCCTTCGACCACATGGAATATCTCGGCGATACGCTGGAAAAAATAGCCGTTAACAAAGCGGGGATCATAAAACCCGGCGTCCCGGTGATCTTCAATGTGGAGGACCAAGCAGCGGCGTCCGTCATCAGGCGGGAGGCCGCTTGGAAGGGCTGCAAAATCTATGATGTCCGGGATCTCGAATATCAGATGACGAATCGATCCCTTGACGGATATACCTTTGACGCCGTCATCGGGGAAACGGAGTACCGGGACCTTTCCATTTCCATGATCGGGGCGCATCAGGTCGAGAACGCTCTCTGCGCGCTGACCGTTCTGGAGGTTCTGAGAAACGAAAACCTCCTCAAACTGGATCGGGACAAGCTTTATGCCGGTTTCCGGAAGGCTAAGCAAACCGGCAGGTTTGAAATTCTGCATAGGGATCCCTGGGTGATCATCGACGGGGCTCATAACGAAGCCGGGGCCGATGCCCTGCGGGCCGCCATGGACGAACATTTTCCGGACAGCAGGATCATCATGGTAACAGGCATGCTGGCGGACAAGAAAATAGACGCGCTGCTGGATCGGTTTGAAAAGATTGCCGGCGAGTTCATCGCAACGGAGCCGGATAATCCGAGAAAACTGTCTGCTTCAGAGCTGTGCGGACGAATCAGGAAAAGAGGAAGGAAATGCGTTGCCGTTGAGGATCCCGAGGAAGCATGCAGGTATGCAGCCGCCCGGCCCGGATGGGGTGCGATGGTGGTGGCGGGATCATTGTACCTGATCGGAAAGGTAAGGGGATTATTGTCAGGGGGATTTTTGGCCGAAAGGCGTGCAGGCGGCGGGAACACCGCGGCGGAAGCACCGCCGGAAAACGATTTCCGGGAGACAGAATTGCAGTCGGAGGGGGATTGATCCATGAGAAAGAATAAGGTGCTTCTATTTTATAATCCTTGCGCGGGAAACGGATTGATCAAGAACCACCTGGATCTGATCATTGAGCGGTTCCAAAAAAGGAGGCTGTACATCGTTCCGGTACGCGCGGACCGCAAGGGAGTCCTGAATGAATTCATGCGCGACATGGACCCTGAAGAATACAAAAAGGTCATTGTGGCCGGCGGCGACGGAACCATCAATATCCTGGTCAACGCGATGATGCAGAACAATATTGATCTTCCCATCGCGATCTTCCCGTCGGGAACGGCCAATGATTTCGCCTATTATTTTGACTTGCCCCACGATATCGACAGCATGATCAAAATCGCCCTGGAGGAACGCTATACCTATACCGATATCGGGAAGACCAACGACAAATACTTTGTCAATGTTGCGGCCATGGGCTTTCTGGTGGACGTGAGCCAGAAAACAGATCCCAATATCAAGAGCACGCTGGGGATTATTTCCTACTATTTAAAAGGAGTTGCGGAAATTCCTAACCTGAGGCCGATCCCCGTAAAAATAACCAGTGAGGAATATACCGCGGAGGAGAAAATCTATTTCATGGTAGTCATGAACGGCCGCTCCGCGGGCGGGTTCAGAAGGATCGCGCCGCTGGCCGAGGTCAACGACGGTCTTCTGGACGTCATGATGAT
>ENA-UPSB01001275-UPSB01001275.1-bioreactor-metagenome-genome-assembly--contig:-NODE-1275-length-30864-cov-5.931319_pt1 | contig 30864 bp, 26 predicted proteins | sample MGYA00238182_ERZ773286 | MGnify/ENA primary metagenome ERZ773286 (study PRJEB29026, sample SAMN07631240) | bioreactor metagenome | isolation source: Switchgrass digestor | place: USA: Dartmouth...
GGGCATTCAAATTTATCAGCCACTTCAGGATGTATCTGTCCTATAGTTCCTATTTTCTGTCCTTTTATCAAAACAGAAGCAGTTCTTCCCGGATGAAATGTTGGATCATTGCTTTCGGGCAGGAAATTCACACGTCTTATTCCCAGAGCATCCAGAAGTTCTTCAACCACTCCTTTTAAATCGTAAAAGTCTGCATTTCCATACATGCCAAGAGTAAGAATCTCTTTCTCATACGGCAGCTTTGTAACAGGCAGGCTTTCAGGAATGTATACATATGACATTTCAAACAGCCTTGCTCCATCTACTCTCCTGTTATAGTTTCTGCTTATCGCATCAAGCATGTCAGGTATGGTTGTAGTCCTCATAATGCTGTAATCCTCACCCAGTGGATTGGAAATAACCACTGCTTTGCGCAGTTCACTGTCTTCAGGTATATTCAATGCATCTAAAACCTTTGGACTTGTAAATGAATACGTGTATATTTCATACATTCCACACGAAATCATAGTGTCCTTTATGAGATCCTCCAGTTTCTGCTTGTAGCTTTTTTTACCTAATGTTGCAGATTTTCCTTCCAGAAGTGTTGCCTTAATATTGTTATATCCATAGAACCTTGCAATTTCCTCGGCCAAATCCGCTTCTCTTTCAACATCAAGCCTGAAACTCGGTACTGTAACTGTCATATTATTTTCATCAACGTCAAACTCCAAATCCCGCAGGGTTTTCACCATATATTCCGTGGAAATGGATGTACCCAGGAATGCATTAATCCTGTCAGGTCTAAATTTTATAGTTTTTCTCTCAGCTTTATGGGGATAGCAGTCAATAATTCCGCTGCACACTTTTGCAGCCCCCATCTCTACCGCAAGCTGGGAAGCTCTGTTTATAGCAGTAATTACATTTTCAACATCAAGTCCTTTTTCAAAACGGCTGGAAGCTTCAGTTCTCATACCGAGTTTTTTGGCGGTAAGCCTTACAGAGATACCGTCAAAATTTGCACACTCCAATAATATTGTTTTAGTGGTTTCCTTTATTTCAGAATTTGCACCACCCATAACTCCGGCTACTCCCAAAGGTTTTACAGCATCCGCTATTACAAGCATTGAGGAATCAAGCTTTCTGTCCTGGTCATCCAAAGTCTTCAGGATTTCTCCGTCAACAGCTCTTCTTGCAATAATCTTGCCTCCTTCAATATTTTCCAGATCATAAGCGTGCATGGGCTGTCCAAGTTCCAGCATGACATAGTTGGTTATATCCACTATATTATTAATAGGTCTGATACCTGCGGCCTTAAGCCTGTTTCTCATCCATTCCGGCGAAGGTTCTATTTTAACATCCTTGAGTATTCTTGCAGCAAATCTGGCACAGAGGTCAGTATCCTTGATTTCTACTGAAGCATACTTTTCTGCGCTGTCATCTTCCTCTTTTACAATTATCTCAGGTTTTCTGATTGGTTTTCCCAGAGTTACTGCTGCCTCTCTCGCAATGCCCAGTACACTCAGACAGTCCGGCCTGTTGGAAGTTATTTCAAAATCAATTACAACCTCATTGAGTCCAAGGACATCTTTTATATCTGTTCCCGGGATAACATCAGGATTTAAAATAAAAATTCCGTCTTCACAGGCTTCAGGGTAATCGTCTTTAGAAAGGTTCAACTCACCTATTGAACACATCATGCCGTTTGATTCAAGTCCTCTCATTTTCCCTTTCTTTATCTTTATCCCACCTGGAAGAGTGGATCCGTCAAGGGCAACAGGAACAACATCCCCGGCTTTTACATTCTTTGCTCCGGTCAGAACCTGAATAGTTTCATCTCCTACATCAACCTGACATACTAAAAGCTTGTCTGCATTGGGATGTTTCTCCACTTGAAGAATTTTACCGGCGACAACTCTTGAAATTTCCTGTCCGGGGCTCTCAATTCCCTCAACCTTTGATCCTGACATAGTCATAGCTTCAACAAGCTCTTCAATTTCAACATCTATATCAACAAAGTCCTTTAGCCAATTTACAGGCACTTTCATCATCATTCACTCCATTCATATTTAATTTCACTAAATCTGCTAAAACAGATTCATTTCACTACATAACTGATTCATTTTGCTACAATACTGATTCATTCCACTGAACATATAAATTGTTTCATTTGGCTTTATCTTCTAAAACTGTCTCAAAAATATCAGTTAAAATTGTTTCAAAAATCTAATGTCGTTTTCGTAGAGCAGCCTCATATCATCTATATTGAACTTGCCCATAACCGTTCTTTCCGCTCCTATGCCAAATGCAAATCCGCTGTAAACTTCCGGATCTATTCCGCAGATTTCAAGAACTTTAGGATGTACCATTCCGGCTCCGAGTATTTCTATCCATCCCTCATTCTTGCATACACGGCATCCTTTTCCGCCGCATGTCCAGCAGGATACATCCACCTCCGCGCTGGGTTCAGTAAATGGGAAGTGGTGAGGTCTTAATCTGATGCTGGAATTTTCACCAAACAGGCTTTTTGCAAAAACCTGCAGTGTACCGATCAGGTCTCCCATTGTCACTCCCTTGTCCACTACAAGTCCCTCTATCTGATGGAAGATGGGAGAATGAGTGGCGTCAACTGCGTCAGAACGGTAAACCCTGCCAGGACATATTACTTTTATCGGGGGTTTTTTATTCTCCATTACCCTTATCTGAACAGGTGATGTCTGCGTCCTTAGAAGAATGTTTTCGTTGATGTAGAAAGTATCCTGGGTATCTCTTGCAGGATGTCCTTTGGGTATGTTAAGCGCCTCAAAATTGTAGTAGTCCAATTCAACCTCAGGACCCTCGGCAATTTCATAGCCCATACCGATAAATACTTCCTTGATTTGATCAATTGCGATTGTCAATGGATGCCTGCTTCCCAGGAACCTCCTTTTACCGGGAATGGTAACATCTATAACCTCCCGCGCTAGTTTCCTTGACCGTTCCAATTCAGCCAGTTTCTTTCCGGTCTCTTCGATCTTGCTTTCTAACAGCTTCCTTACTTCATTTGCAAGCTGACCGATAACCGGCCTTTCTTCAGGTGAAAGTGAGCCCATGCCTCTTAGCACCTGTGTCAATTCCCCTTTTTTGCCAAGGTATTTTACCCTAATGTTTTCTAAATCTTGAATTTGCTCTACTGAACTAAGTTCTTTTTCTGCACGTTCCCTGATGCTGTTCAGCTGTTCTCTCATATTTACTTCTCCTTTCATATGATAGTTCGCCTTAACTTCTTTTGCCAGCCTTTCGATAGCGCAACCAGCTATCATCGGGGACATTTTACATAATCATGGGCATTTTTCAACAATAAAGGAATACCCCCTGTTCAATAATAAGCGTCCCCTTGCCTTATAAATTAATAAAACCTCCATCCCTCACAGGGACGAAGGTTCAATCTTCGCGGTACCACCCGGTTTCCCGCAGCATACTGCGGGCTCTCATACAGCAACTTACCTGTACGGCTTATTGCTTCTTACTTTAACGGGTTTGCTCCGGCATCGCCTACTACGCGAGTGTCTTGTTCTGCGATTCAGGATGCAGCTCCGGAGTGAACTTCAACGGTCGGATTCATAAAAACGCTTTCAGCCACCGGCGTTCTCTCTCTGTGATGTACCGGTTCCGTCTACTTTACTCCTTCACAGCTTTTAACATTAACTTTTGCGGCTATTATAACACAATTATGCAATAAAAACAATAAAAGTCTTATATGTATATACATCTTTTCCATTTGCCATCTGTTTTATAAATTTATTTTTTGGCGCAAATGCTTCACTACTGTACATATACTGATTCTGAGAGTTAATTAGTGTAACGCCTGTCTGGAGGTTTTATTATGTTCAATGATTATGTACAGGTAGCCAGAAAAATTATGTGGGAAACTGCTAACGGAAGCGATTCAATGGTAGGTGGCGGAATAATGCATCACGGCATAACCCAGTATAAAGACAGCAATATTGCACCGCCCCGATGGAAAGGAAGCGGAATTGACCACACCCATCAATTTTTAGTCGCAAGAGGTATATTAATATTAGAGAATGATAAGACGTGGAACGTTGCAAAGCATTTATATGAGGATAACGGGACAATGATATTAATGGAGTATTCCGACAAACCCGATGATGATGAAAAGGGGGTACTTTTCGCCGGACATTTTTACAATCCATATACAGGCCAAAATTTTTTGGGTCAGACAAGTCCTACAGCCAAAACAAACTTTCTGATGCATACCGAAAAAGCTGCAAACAATTTCCACAAAAATAAAACATTTGCATGGCAGGAGTTAGGAAGAGCTCTCCACTATCTGTCAGACATGAATCAACCTCACCATGCCTCTAATATGGTAGCAATACTTACCAATCATGTGGAATTTGAATATTGGGTGGATCAACGCAGAATAAAATATGGAGTTATAAGTAGTTCTAAATATAACGATTACCTTGAAGACTCCTTCGAAACCTATTGCAGCAAAATTGCGGATGACTCCGCAAAGAATGCCTATGCTTACAAAGATGCTGCTTCAGCTTCTTTTTCTTTATTTAAATATTATTATTATGATTTTGCAGCCAAAAACACACTGCCTTACACTCAACAGGTGATTGCCGCCTTTCTGTACAGGTTCCTGAAAACAGTTTAAACAATTTGGGAAAGCCTGTATGAAGCAGTAGGCCGGGGACGGCTCTTAGACCTGAAACATGGGGACGGTTCTGAAACATGGGGACGGTTCTGCATTTTCTGCAGTCAGCACCGCGACAACGACATGTTTAGCGCAGTCTGACGGTACTATGCTATGTGAGTACGGTATAAAACCGTCCCTGACGTACGTCGAACAGTCTCTGATACACATCCCCCGACAGCCCCAGCCTATATTTGACTTTTTTGATAATCATCATATGACCTTAATTCCTAATGCAGCAACATTATTTACAATAGCCTTCCACTCTGCTAACATTTGCTCTAAGTAAATTAAACCAGTCTGTGTAATACTGTAATATTTTCTCGGAGGTCCATTTAAAGAATTCTTTTTTGTTATTTGAGTGTAGCCTGAGGCGTTTAATCTGCGAAGAATTGTATATATTGATCCTTCATAAACATCAGGGAAAAATTGTCTTATGGACTTCATAAGTTCGTAACCGTAAAGCTCCTTGTCCTTAAGCCTATAAAGAATACACATTTCCAATACTCCTTTTTTCATTTGGGTATCCACGATATTGCCTCCTATACTTCCGCTATTATGGTACCGGACAGCATATCATGAAGTGCTCTATGCTCCCTTGTAAACAAAATTGTAAATATTGAGGCAATAGGAACTATTGGAATGGAATTCAGAAGAATTTTCCCTAAAAATTCCCGGTAAAAGATAGATTCTCTTGTTGCAGGGTCTGCATTCGACTTGCGGATCTTTATACGCATTAGTTTTTTACCAATAGTCTGTCCTTTAAGCAATAATGAACATACCAGTGAATAAAAAAGATAAAATGCAAGACCCAGACTTGAAAAAATATATCTTGGCAGCCTTGACTTAACACTGTATGTTGAATTAGTTTCACCAACAGTTTTTGTACTGCCGCTTTCTGCTACCACATATGTTTTTATTACTCCGGAGCTTGATTTTTCTGATAAATCTGTATAAGCAGAATAGCTCAAATATATTGAAGCTCCTGGTAAAGGACTTGGATAAGTTAAAAACATCATATATGGAAGTGCAAAAGCTCTGGACATAGTAAACACTATTACCAAAATAGGCAATACCGAAATCACCGCATCTATAACGTAAGCACATAAACGGCGTCCGGGATTGCTTATATGTTTATTCTGTTGTATTGTTTCCTTGGCAATGCGTTCTTCTAATAAAGATTTAGCCAAAAAAGCAGGAGAACCGAGCTCTTCAGATATTTCATCATCACTTTTTCCTTCTTCTCTGCCGGATACAAAAAAACTTTCGTAATCCAATAGTATATCCTCCAATTCTTCAGGTGATATGCGGGATTCCAGATTTTCTTTCAGCTCACGAAGATATTCTCGCTGTTTCATTTACTTTACCTCCAGTACTAATTATTAATTAGTAGTTTTAGTTATATTTTACCACTCTACTATTCAATAATCAATAGTGGAACAAATATCTTCATTCCCCCGCTTTACTTGCACTAAAAAACTTTCAGGACTATAATAAAAGCATAATTCCAATAAGACTTTTGTTCCCGGAGGTTAGCAATGAATAATATAAGCATGAATTACATAACCAAAACTATTCTCCCAATTCTATTAATAATAGCCGCTTTTATTTTTAATAAATATGCCGGCTTAGTATGCCTGATAGCATATATAATACTAATATGCTACACTTCCCGAAGCATTTTTTACAAATTAATCGCTAACATAAACTACGGAAAGGGAGATATGGATAAATCGCTGTACTGGTACAGTAAAGCTTATGAAATCAACAAAGCAAAAGCCGGAACTGCTATTACATACGCATATCTTCTGCTTAAAGGCGGAAATATAGAAGAATCAGAAAAAGTATTCAAACATATTTTTGAATTAAATCTTGGACAGGATGAAAAAATGCTGGCAAAATCCAATTACGCCCTTCTTCTGTGGAAAAAAGGAGACTTGGACGGAGCCGTAAATGTACTTGAAGAAGTCACTGAAAGTTATAAAACCACAACAACTTATGGAAGCCTTGGTTATTTGCTTATTCTGAAAGGTGACCTGGACAGGGCTCTTGAGTTTAACCTTGAGGCATATGATTACAATGATAAAAATCCAATTATTCTTGACAATCTCGGCCAAACATATTATTTAAGGGGTGAGCAGGACAAGGCTGTTGAAATATATGAAAAACTCATGCCCTTAAGTCCATCATTTCCTTCAGCGTATTATAATTACGGCCTGGTACTGTTAAAAAACGGTGACTATGATAAAGCTCTTGAGAATATGGAAAAAGCCCTTAATTTCAAATTTTCTCCTCTTAGCGCAATTAAGAAAAGTGAGATAGAAGCAAAAATAGAAGAAATAAAATGTAAAATAAAAGAAAGACAGCAAGCATAATCTATTGCTGCTGTCTACTCTAATATATTCTGTTCTATAAAACTTAATTATATAAGTTAAGTTTCTAATATACCTTCTGCAGTTCATCCAGAAGTTTTGCAGCGTGCCCGTTATCAGGGTCCAGCTGCAGTGTTGTCTCCAGCTCCTCTTTTGCACGCTCTGTATCATTTGTATTCAAGTAACTTAGTGCAAGCAGGTAGTGTCCCCTGGCTGCATCAAATTCGACAAGTGCCTGCGCGTATTCAATTGCTTCATCAAATTTGCCCTGATTTATAAGGGACGAAGCAAGAATATCAATAGCTAATGTCTCAATGTTCTGGCTTATCCTTTCCATATCAAGGACCTCTTTTGAAATTTGCTCTGCTCTGGAATAATCCTTATTTTTGAAACTGTCTATTGCTTCATTAATTATTTTTGAGGGAAGTACCTCCTCTTCATAATAATTTTTCAGCTCTATATTCTGCTCGCTGTTAAAACCTATATATATGCCTGTAAAAGCCATGGCAATTACAAGTGTGCAAGCTGTCAGTCTTGTGAGGACAGGTTTTCTTTCACCTGCAAGTCCTACCACCATCGCTGCAACAAATCCACCAATAAGTCCGCCAATATGCGCAAAATTATCTATCCTTTCGTTCATAAATCCGTAAACCAAATTGTACACAATAGTAATCACTATACCCGTGCCAAAAGAAGTTCTAAATATCCTTCTATCTTTTCTTATTAGATAGACAAGTGATCCAAGAAGTCCGAATATGGCTCCTGAAGCCCCGACAGAAATGTGGGGGGAAAAAGCAAAGCTCGCTATATTGCCCATTATACCTGCAATGAGATATATTGCAGCAAATTTTGCACTTCCAAATAAATCCTCTACCGTAGGCCCTATTGCATACAAAGAATACGAATTGAAAAAAACATGAACAATTCCACCGTGAAGAAATATTGGTGTTATAAGTCTCCAGTATTCACCACTCATAATGAGCGGATTGAATTTCGCTCCAAAAACAAGATTGCCATCTGTACCATATCTCTTGCTGTAGTACTCTGTGAAAAGCCACATAAGAATATTAACAGCAATAATTATATAAGAAAGGCGAATTCTTCGTCTGGGCCTCGAAGGCCTTATCGGGCGGTCATACCTCTCATTATAATTATTGCCATTATTGTAATTATAATTTTCATTATAATTGTTATAATTGTTGTCCCCATAATAGTTATCATTGTAAAAGTTGCTGTCTCCATTATAATTGTCATTATGAAAGTTGCTGCCACCGTAATAATTGTCATTATTTAAGTTGTTGCCACCGTCATAATTGTTTTCACGATAAAAATTGTTTGTATTCATACGTTGCTCCTAACATTATAAATAAATACATAATCCTAATAATATATATAAATATATAATATAAATATTAAAAATATATAAATTATATATAAAATTTTAAAAATATTTTATAAAAAAATTAAACTTGTGCAAGTATTCTCAAATGAGCAACTAATTTAACTTGAAAAAAATATACTCCATGGATATATACTTGGGGGGGTTGATGTAAAAGTCATCTCTTCTCGCAAAGTTGGGTGTTTGCATGTTATCTCTACAGCCCACAGAGCAATCTGATCAACATCTACGTCATGTTCTTTTCCATATTTCCTGTCACCATACAAAGGGTGTCCGCTGTGGGAAAACTGAACTCTTATTTGGTGTGGCCTGCCGGTAAGAAGATTTATTTTTACAAGACTTAAATTAGATCTTTCTCCCACGACATCATATTCTAAAACAGCCTTCAAGCTCTTGTCATTTCCGCTGCCTACAACCTTAACGGTATTGGTGGAGCTATCTTTTAAAAGATAATTTTCAAAGCGCCCATGTGACTTTTCAAAAGTACCGTGTACAACTGCCAGATACTTTTTCCCGAACTCATGCCGTCTTATCTGTTCTGACAGCCTTGAAGCAGACTTTGAAGTCTTTGCAAAAACCATTACACCACCTACCGGTCTGTCAAGCCTGTGGACGAGTCCAAGATAAACATTTCCCGGCTTATTGTACCGCTTTTTTATATCTGCTTTCAGCAAGGTCAGCATATCTGCGTCTCCGGTGTTATCTGACTGAGACAGCACATTTGGGGGCTTTTCTACTACCAACAGGTGATTATCTTCATATATAATTTTTATTTCCGCATTCCTTTCCTTTGTTCTGCTGCTCATTGAGCCTTATCCTCCTGAAACTTTACCTTTCCGGCGAATATCAACGTTTTGGCGTGCTTTATTCCACCTATACACTTTATTCTTTCCATGCGCTTTATTCTTTCGATACATTTGATTCTTTCGATGCATTTTTTCTCACTTCAGCCGCTACATATCCCAACGAGTCATTGTGCCTCCCAACGTCCAACAGAACCACACGGTAAAACGATCCCCGTCGAAGTAGCCGGCAACCCAATTTCATCGGCATAAACCCGTCCGCCGAATTTTTTTCTCAATGTAAGCATCAATATATTTTTTATCACAGTTGGTGAAAGCCCTGTTGTATAAGAATTTATAATGAAAAACAGAGGTTCATCCACAAGTATGTCCATGCACAATTCAACAAGCCCAAACAGCTCATCTTCCAGTTTCCACATTTCTCCGCGAGGCCCTCTCCCATATGACGGAGGATCCATTATAATAGCGTTGTACTGCCTATTGCGCCTTTTTTCACGCTGTACAAACTTAATAACATCATCGGTAATAAATCTGACGTACCTGTCCTGCAAACCAGAAAGAGCAATGTTTTCCTTTGCACGCGTCACCATGCCTTTTGCAGCATCAACATGGCACACTTCAGCACCCGCATATGCTGCCGCAACAGTTGCTCCGCCTGTATAAGCGAACAAGTTCAGCACATTTACTTTACCGTCATATGCCTTTATCTTATCAATTATCCAATTCCAGTTGACTGCCTGTTCCGGGAACAATCCTGTATGCTTAAACCCTGTAGGCTCAATGTAAAAGGTTAACTCTTTATAGCTTATAGTCCATCTTTCCGGCAAATTATGTACATACTCCCACTTGCCACCTCCGCTTTTGCTTCTGTGATAATGTGCATCCATATTGCGCCAACGCTTGTCATCACCGCTAATTGGCCATATAGCCTGCGGGTCCGGACGTCTCAATACATACTTTCCCCATCTTTCAAGCTTTTCACCGCCACCTGCATCTATCAGTTCATAATCTTTCCAGTCATCAGCAATCAGCATTTACACATGTACCTCCAAAATTAATGAATTACAGTATATATATTATTAACATATGAAGTCCTTCTTATTTTTCCCTTATAAATAAAAAAAGCTGTATTCATACTATTGGTATGATACAGCAGCTTATTACAAAATTCAATCCCCAAAGCCGTCAGGATTGTTTTTATGCCATTCCCAGGCAGTTTCAATTATTTTGTGCAATTCTCCGTATTTGGGCTGCCAATTCAGTTCCTTACGGATTTTATCAGATGAAGCAACCAACACAGCAGGATCTCCCGGTCTTCTTTCGGAAGTAACAGCCTTAATGTCAATCCCTGTAACTTCACGGGCTATTGAAATTACCTCCTTTACTGAGAAACCATGGCCGTTGCCAAGATTGTAAATACAACTTTCAGCATTGTTTCTCAGTTTTTCGAGAGCCAGAATATGTGCCTGTGCAAGGTCGGTAACATGTATATAATCTCGTATGCAGCTTCCGTCAGGTGTATCATAATCTTCGCCAAATATGCTTACTTCACTTCTTTTGCCCAGAGCTGCCTGTAATACTATAGGAATAAGGTGACTCTCAGGATTGTGATCCTCTCCTATTTTACCACTTATATGAGCACCTGCTGCATTAAAATACCTTAATGAAATATATTTTATACCATAGGCTTTATCAGCCCATTTCAGAGCCTTTTCCACCGAAAGTTTGGTTTCCCCATAAGGGTTTGTGGGAAGTGTCCTGTCAGTTTCAAGAATTGGTATATTCTCAGGCTCACCATAAGTTGCAGCGGTTGAAGAGAATACCAGTTTTTTTACTCCACAGTCTTTCATTTTAGTCAGAAGTTTCAGTGTAGAAACTACATTGTTATTGTAATATTTTAAGGGATCCTGGACACTTTCTCCTACCAGAGAATACGCGGCAAAGTGTATAACCGCTTCTATATCATTTTCTTTAAACACCTTATCCAGGAATTCGTCGTCTCTTATATCTCCTTCGTAGAATTTGCCTCCCAACACCGCTTTTTTGTGCCCCTTAGACAGGTTGTCAATAATTACAACTTCTTCAGAGGCATCCAGCAGCTCAGCAACAGTGTGACTGCCTATATATCCAGCCCCTCCTGTAACAAGAATGGCCATGTGTAATCCCCCTATGCAATTTATTTTCGACATTATTGCGGCTATTATGCATTATTACCGCTATTATGTGGTTATTTTGCATTAACCATGTGGTTATTATATATTAAGTCATGTAGTTATTCTGTATTAAGTTATCAAAAATTTTTTAATATCTTATACCAGGAAATTTATCCTGTTGTGCTGGGAATGAAATAGCATTGTGGAAGCTACATATAATTTACATCTGTATTTCCTTACCCCCATCTCCGATTTCCGATATATAGAACTCGGCTTTAATTCCTGTCTTTTCCTGATATGCTTTTCCAACCTGTTCAATAAAATTATCAACCGCATCTTCTCTCACAATGCTCACAGTGCAACCGCCAAAACCTGCGCCTGTCATACGGGAGCCTATCACTCCATCAATTTTAAGAGCTTCTTCCACCAGAGTATCAAGTTCCATGCCCGTTACCTCATAAAGATCTCTAAGGGAGTTGTGAGATTCGATCATGTATTTCCCGAATTTTTCGAATTCATTTCTCATAAGTGCCTCAGCTGACCTCAGAACTCTATCATCCTCGTATATAACATGTTCCACTCTTTTTCTTATAACATCATCTTCAATAGTGTGCTTGTATTGTTCAAACTGTTCTGCCGAAACATCACCCAGGCAGGTTATACCGGGTAATGATTTCTTCAATATTTCCAGGCCTTCTTCACATTCAGACCTTCTTTCGTTATACTTTACTGCGGCAAGACTTCTCTTCTTCTTGGTATTGGAAATTACAATCTTGAATCCCTTCAACTCAAGAGGAATATACTTATAACTTAAGTCCCTGCAATCCAGCAGTATAGCATGATCTTTCCTTCCCATAGCAGAGGCGAACTGGTCCATGATTCCACAGTTTACACCGATAAAATTATGCTCTGCCATTTGTGATATTTTCGCCACTTCTACCATATCTATTTCCCTGGATATGCCGAATGCTTCATTACCAAGAGTTATTAAAGCTATTGCTGTAACAACTTCGATTGCTGCAGAAGATGAGAGCCCGCTTCCAATGGGGACGGTATCGTGGAACAACATGTCACATCCCGTCAGCTTATAACCTGCCTTTTGCAGTTCATCTGCAACACCAAGCTGGTAGTTGCCCCATCTTATTTTTTTAAAATCAGACAATCTGTCAAGGGGTGCGCTGACCCTGTCATTCAGATCAGTGACAGCAAGGTTAATCAGACCATCCTTTCTGGGCCTTGCTATTACAGTTGAAGAAAGTGTCAGTGCTGCAGGAAATACATATCCTCCATTGTAATCGGTATGCTCTCCTATAAGATTTACCCGTCCGGGAGAAGAAAAAGCTCTTATCCCTTCTTCACCGCCTCCATAGATATCAAGAAAAATCTTTTTCAACTCATTTGTATTCAAACATAACCCCTCCCGTCATCTTATCGTTTATTATGCAACTATTCGCAAGGCACTTCCGGAAAATATTTGTTTCATAATGTTTTGTTACAATGTATCATAAATATCTTTTTATTTCACAAAATAAATATCTTTTAATTTTCATAATAATTTATCTCACAAAAATGTATTTTCCAGAATGATTTTATATGATCTCACTTTTATTTGTTCCCGGTTTTGAATTTTTCATATGCTATGCGCAATTCTTCCGCTTTTTCCTCCGGTTTGGTTGGATTGGCATGTGCCCATGCCCCTGTTTCGCTGGATGCATTAAATTTCTGCTTGTCCCTGGATCGCATTGGCGGGAAAAATTCTATATGAAAATGATAAAAGCTGCTGAAGTCCCCGCTATTAACAGGGTTCTGATGCATACACATCATATAGGGAAATTGGAATCCAAAAAGGGAATCAAGAGTTCCGGCAGTATCCCTTATGGTTCTTGCCAGATTGAGTTTCTCTGATTCACTGAATTGTGTCAGGTTCTGCTTATGTTTTTTGCTGGCAATGTACACTCCATAGGGGTATTCGCTAAAGAACGGGAGAAATACGATGAAATCTTCATCTTCAAATATAATTCTTTCACCAAAGCTTATTTCATCCTTTAACATATCACATATAAGACATGATCCTTTTGCATCATAATGTTCTTTGCACGCATCAATCTCAAGTTCAAGTTTTTTCGGAATGTAAGAATACCCGTATATCTGCCCGTGCGGATGAGGCATTGTAACGCCAACCATTTCACCGCGATTTTCAAAAATAAAAATATACTTGATTTTTTCGTCCTTACTAAGCTCTACAAACCTTTCTGTCCATAAATCCACAAGCTTCTTTACATGCTCCACCGGAAGCTGTGGAAGAGTCGTTGTATGTTCAGGTGAATACAATATTACTTCGCATTTTCCATATGCTTCTCTTGTTTTATAAATTTCCGTAGCAACATCGTCTGGTACGGGAGGATTTTGTGATAATGCAGGAAAGTCGTTGTCATATTTGTAGACATCATAACTGTCAGGAACCCTTCCTGAACCGGGACAAAAAGGACACCAGTCTTTAGGCATCTGTGGCCTGTTTTGGCGATGAGAAGCAATCATAACCCAATCCTTTATTAAAGGATGCCATCGTAATTCAGCCATAACTCATAACCTCCATTCTTAATAAATATTATATATTTCGCCCTATTAAAGTAAATGGTAGCATGTTAAGAGAATATGGTATAATGTTGTATGGTATAGCGTTGTATTTAAAAATATAAGAACATTGAGTGTGGTAAGTATGCTTGAGAAAATATATATAAATAACCCAAGTCATACTGACTTGAATATGTACCGATGTGGTATGGAAGACTGCTTGCCCGGACATTCCTGGGGCCCGGCGGTAAGGGATCATTATATAATTCACTATATCTTCAAGGGCAAAGGAATATACCAGGTAAATGATAAATTGTACAATTTGAAAAAAGGTGACGGTTTCCTTATCTGCCCAAACACAGTAATATATTACGAAGCTGACAATACCGATCCCTGGAGCTATGCATGGGTTGGATTTCATGGCCTTAAATCTGAAATGTATCTTAAACGCGCCGGCCTTACCATTGAAAACCCAATATTCAGATACGACAGAGACGATTTTTTGAAGGAATGTTTTATAAAGATGATAGACGCCAGGCATATGTACAATGCCTCAGAAATAAGGCTGCTGGGGTATTTATATATTTTTCTGTCACAGCTTATTGAAGTTTTTGAGTCAAAAAAGACTTCAGACAGTAACAGCTTAAAGGAAGAGTACGTCAGGAAAGCAATTGAATTTATTGCCATGAACTATTACCGCAAAATAACTGTAGCTGAAATTGCAAACCACATTGGTCTGGACAGGAGTTATCTTTATTCATTGTTTATAGAATTCCTGAATACCTCCCCGCAAAAATTCCTGATAGAATACAGGATTGAAAAAGCCTGCGAACTAATAAAAAACAACAATCTGTCTATAGGAGCCATAGCACGTTCAGTTGGCTATGATGACCCCCTGCTTTTCTCGAAAATATTCAAGAAAAATAAATCAATCTCTCCCAGAGAATACAGGAAAGCACTTGTTAATCAAGCTCCATGAACCGGAATTCCAGATAAATCAGATGCTCAGATTATTTGATTAAAAAATAAAGCATGTACTGTTTAAACAAAACTTCAATAACAATAAAAACAGACAGAAACAATAAAAAGCAGACAGATTAACTGACTGCTTTTATCTATTCCTTGTGGTGGTCGCTACTGGGGTCGAACCAGTGACCTCCACGATGTCAACGTGGCACTCTAACCAAGCTGAGCTAAGCGACCATACTATTTTTATTTTGTATGCACATCATATTATAAAGCTATATTTATAATATGTCAATAATCCATTGAAATTTAAAAAAATTAGACCGGAAAGGAGCAGGCTAACCCGCCCCTATTATATCCAGATTATCATAGAAAATCTGATATCCAGTATACCGGTCAAACAATTTTTACTGAATTGTATATAGTAATTGTATATAGTAATAAAATATTATTTATTTTCAGGTAATATTTTAGTTAATACCTATAGTATAAGCATATATCATATATGCCGGTTACTTTGTACTCGCCACCAATTCATTTATATTCTTTTCACCGTCTACAACTTCGATTTCCACATTAAAGTGCTTAACTTCACCCGGTTTAATAAATTGCAGTGTACCGTCTTTTCTGGCTTCTGCCCTTCCTTTTGTATGGCAGTTGCATGGTTCTATACCCATTACATATTCACCGGCACCCATCTGTTTCCACTGTGTAAGGTGGCTAAGCTGATTCTTATTAAATCGTATCGCAACCGCCAGATTTAAATCCGGATTTACAAGTGCGGCAAATGTCTTTCCTTCGCTGTCTGCTTTTAAATCATGGTAAAAGACATGCTCTAAGAATCCGTTTGTAGGCGGGAGACATTTGTTATATTCAGACAGGCCCTTTGCTGCTTCATCAGTGCTTGGCACAACTTCCAGAGAATTTGCCGCAAAAAATGAATTTTCTGAAAGCAGAGGATAACCAAGATTAATATGATATAGAATCATCAGCGGTTCCTCTCTGTAGCCAAGGTTTTCTACGGTATCGTTTATGTGAATTTTGTTTTCTCCGTATTTGCACACTATCTCACGGCTCAGTATGAGATTTTCCCCGAACACAATTGCTTCACGCATTTTACCTTTCACACGCATTACAGGGGTATCGCCTTCCCATTCACTGCCTGCATACACTTCCTCAGCAGGTATATTGGAAACACGTCCATGTAAACCAAGCTCTTGTCCATTATCCACACATGCTGCACCAACCTGTGTCATACCACATGTTGTAAGCATCCCGGCATAAAAGCTTCTCAGCCATTCAGTACCCCGGTCATTATAATACTGAGGGGCAACAACACCTGTCTTTGACAAATAACTTAAGTTTACACCTTTATAAGACAGGCAATATATATCAAGGCATCTGTCCGGCAAAACAGTAAATTCAAGACCTGTTCCATTTTTTACATCCACTGCTCTTACTCCGTCAGCTTTACCTCCTATCATACGGTAATCCTTTACGCCAAAAAGCTGTGATGTACAACCTACATACTTTAGTATTTCCCTTTTGTTGATACTGCTCATAAACCATCCTCCTCTGCATCAATTTATATAATGATTACTATGCTGTTTTGTTCCTACTTTAAATAATAACTTATTCTTAAAAATAAAAAAAGTCCCATAAAGAGCTTATCCACTATTAAAAGCTAATTTTTTTATTTTTATGCCTGCTATTATATGAGTATTTAACTTAAGAAAACGTCTCTGTTTTGATTTATATATCTTATACAATATAAACATTACACTTTTGCTTGATAAATTAAAAAAGCTCAAAATCACTTTTATCTAACCCATTTTATCTAACTATTACTTATAGTTATAATACTTATTTATAGTTTTGATACCTGCTTATGACACTTGCTTTTGTTAATTGCTTATGTTTATACTACATATCATTTATAGATTCTATTTTGATATTTAAATATATAATTTTTAAATATATATTTTTTAGTAATTATCTAATCATGCCTTTTATTCTCTTAGGAATGAATCTGGTGAGTTTTTTGGGCAGGATGTCCAGATCCCTGGCTGTAATTCCTCCTGTTATAATCATGTAAAGCGCGTATGTCACCATTCCTACAAATATAGATACAATTACCGACAAAGCATTTATAATGTACTCAGAATGAATAAAGGCAAGTATGCTATTAAGTAAATAATTTGTCAGGTACACAAACATTCCCATAATGACAGATGAAATAAACGGTTTAAAAGCAAGTTTCGGAAAATTAATATTGATTTTGACCCGTTTTTTTATAGCAATAGTGTTTAGTACCAGTGGAACACTATTGCCAACAAGGCTTCCTATAATAGTACCCAGAATATTAATAGACGGTATCGCAATAAAGATATAGTTTACCAGTATTTTTACTACAATACCAAGAACCTGGTTCAAGGTAACTGAATAAAGAAGTCCGGCTCCCTGCATGGTTATAGACTGTATCTGAACAATAGACATCAATACCAGCACAAAGGAACCATAAAGCATTATATACCATCCTCCGCCGAACTTCAGGAATTGATATATAGGACTGCTTAAAACTGATAACCCTACAGCAGCAGGTAGTGATATCATAAGGCACGTTCTAAACGCATAGTTCACTTTGCTGTTAACAGAATCTCTGTCGTTAGCAGCTACTGCTCCCGAAATTGCAGGCAGCACAGCTGCAGAAAGAGCAGATATTATTGAAAGAGGAGCATTTATAAGCTGTTGATATTTATGAAGATAACTATACAATTGTGTCGCGACTGAATCGCTGAAACCGGCAGCTAAAAGCCTTGACTTGGTATTCCACAAATCCACAAGGTTTCCTGCATACTGTAAACCAACACACAGTGTTATCGGAACACTGTAGTGCAGAATTTTCTTAAGCAGTTCCTTGTAAGAGTATCTTTTTACCTCTATATTACGGTAATTATTCGGTACCTTGATTTTTTTATTTTTGGAATAAAACATTAAAAGTACAACAACTGCAGCGAGTGCTCCAAGGGAAGTTCCTACCGTTCCTCCTGCACAGGCAGCCTCCAGGCTGTATTTTATAAAAACTGCAGCAAACACAAGCGTAAGCACTGTATTAACAATTTGCTCAATTACCTGGGAGACAGCTGTTGGCACCATATTTCCGCGGCCCTGGAAGTATCCTCTGTAAGCAGATGCAGTAGACGTAAAAAGCAATGTTGGAGACAACGCAAGTATTGCAAGGTATGACCTTTCAAAATGCAGCGCACGCGAAAGAGGTCTTGCCAAAAGAGCCATAATCAAAGACATAAAAATGCCGAGGACCAAAAGTAAAGCTCTGGCTATTTTGAAACTTCTTATTGCATCTTTATAATTTTTTACAGCTATAAGTTCCGACACAAGCTTTGATATGGCAACCGGCAAACCGGAATTTGTGAGCACGTAAATAAAAACATATACCTGGTATGCTGCGGCATATATTCCGTTCCCCTCCTCGCCGATGATTGCCAGCAATACAGGTACATAAAGTATCGATAATACTTTTACCAAAATAGTTGCCAATGATAAAACTGCAAATCCTTTTGATGTTGACTGCTCGCCCATAATTGCACCTCAAAACCTGCATAATGTAGTATTATACCAGATGTTATGAAAACAGTACAGAGCTATAATTTATTGCAAAATTTATGGATTTTTTTGAACAAAACCATGTTTTTCACTTAATTATAAACATTTGCTTGATATAAAAAACATAATTCACTCAAAAACTATCAAGCGAGGTGAAGAAAACAATGAAATTTTCAATAAAAAAAATATGCATTTCAACAGCACTTGTAACGATACTGCTTTCTTCAGGTGTCTTCGCACAGTCAACGGTATATACCGTAAAAGCCGGTGACAGTCTCTGGAAAATTGCAGTGAAATATGAAATAGGACTTAGTGAGATAATCTCAGCCAATCCGCAGATTAAAAATCCCTCACTAATTTATCCTGGCCAGAAAATCACAATTCCGCAAATTGATAATGTAAAATCACTGGAAAACGAGGTAATCAGACTAGTCAATATTGAAAGATCAAACAGAGGGCTTCAGCCACTTAAAGCAAACTGGCAGCTGTCAAGAGTCGCCAGGTATAAATCCCAGGACATGGCTAATAAAGGCTACTTTTCCCATACTTCACCAACGTATGGATCTCCGTTCAGAATGATGGAGGATTTTGGAATAAAATTTTCCGCCGCAGGGGAAAACATTGCATATGGGCAGAACACTCCTAAGGAAGTGATGAATGGCTGGATGAATTCACCTGGACACAAGGCAAATATACTTAGTGCTTCCTATAATGAAATAGGAGTCGGCCTCGCAACCGATAAAAATGGAAGAAAATACTGGACTCAAATGTTTATAAAATCGCTTAAATAGGACATTAAATTAACTTGTTGTACCGGCATTCCGATAGCAGTAGTTCAGAGCTTAAGAACTAATAATGATTCGCTCTGAAACTCTTCACAATGCCATCTCATTACCTGGTACAACAAATTTACTTATACGGCACATTAACTGACAATTACCTGTTGTATAAAGAGGCAATGGCAGTTAACATTCAAGCAAAGCTTGAGTATTAACTGCCATAATATCAGAATTAAATTCCTCTAAAAGGCTTTAAACGGGACTAAACTCCCATCAAAGGCTTTAAAAGGGACATTCACCTAAAATCACTATTTACAGATTTGTATAACGAATGTCCCCTATTATTTATTCTAATTAATATACGTACACCATGTTTCCTATTCTTGCCTTAATGGGTTTTGACCAGAGCCATTTATTTGTCGCACTGTCATCGAAATAGAACAGTGCTCCGTTAGACGGGTCTGCACCATTTAGTGCATCTTTTGCCGCCTGTATGCAATCCTGTGTTGCAGGCCTGTTTATCCATCCGTTTTCAACAGGTGTAAATTGATAGTAACCACCTATTTTCTCATAAATTACCCCACTTATTGTGTTGGCAAATTCAGAACTCTGAACCCTGTTTACAACAACAGCTGCCACCGCTACCTTAGCATTGTAAGGCTGGTTTTCAGCTTCAGACCTGACAAGCCTTGCTAAAAGATCAAGTTCACTTGCGGTATAGGATATAACAGCTTTAGAACTTTCTTTACTTGTCGTTTGCGGCTGCTGGCTTGAAGTAGTCCCCGCCGCAGGTATAGCAATTTTCTGACCGGGATAAATCATATTACTCAATCCATTATTAGCCTTTATCAAGGAATCTAGCGACACACCATGTTTCTTTGCTATAAGATACATGGTATCACCACTCTTAACCGTATAGGTCCCGGATGATACAGTTAATTTTTGTCCGGGATAAATCATATCACCGGAAATTCCATTGCTTTTTCTTATTGCATCAACTGTCGTTCCAAATAACTTGCTTATTTTATAAAGCGAGTCACCACTCTGAACCGTATAGGTTGCGGCGCTAGCGAAATTAGGTATCATAAGAGTCAGCGACAGTGCAACAATAAAAACTTTGACCTTCTTTGAAAAATTCATTTTTTGACCTCCTTTTGCCTTCGGGGTTAGTTGTCGGGTTCGGGTAGAGGGCACCCTACTCTATGCAGGAACTTCATTAGCTATATTAATGAAATCCATACCTTACAAGAGATTCACCCCAAAATTAAGTCCCCCGTACTCCTATTGGAGATTCGGCTTGATTTCGCATTGCATTGTAACAAAGTAAATTGTTTATGTCTACCTGAAATATATGGTAAAATCCTCTCAGCATTGACATTAAGCGCTTTGCAATGTAGTATTATTTCAACAGAAATTTTCATAATTATCTGAAATTCGTTGAAAGGTTTTGTTTGATTGTGGTATACAAAAATATTCAAAGAGCGGTTTTTCTGAAAAGACCGAACCGCTTTATAGCACATGTTAATATACAGGATAAAGGTGTTGAAATCGTACATGTAAAAAACACAGGCCGGTGTGCGGAAATACTTAAAGCCGGGACCCCGGTCATTCTTGAGAAATCCGGGAATGCTGACAGGAAAACAGCGTATTCTCTTATAGGCGCTTATAAAGGTGATTTACTTATAAACATTGATTCTCAAGCGCCAAACAGGGTTGTCTATGATGCCCTTATTGAAGGCAGGATAAAAGAGTTTCCAAATACAGATGTACTAAAGAGGGAAGCTACTTTTGGCAATTCCAGATTTGACCTCTATTTTGAAACGGTAAATGATAAAGGAAATACTGAAAAGGGATTCATTGAGGTTAAGGGGGTTACACTTGAAAACAATGGTGTAGCTATGTTTCCTGATGCTCCCACCACTCGGGGTACAAAGCATGTAAATGAGTTGATAGAAGCTCATAAACTGGGATATAGCTGTTTTGTGTTTTTTCTGGTGCAGATGAAAGGTGTAAATAGATTTATTCCCAACAGTTTTACTGACCCCTGTTTTGCATCCGCCCTGTTGGCTGCAAAGGAAGCAGGTGTTCAAATTATTGCCTATGATTCCATAGTAACTGAGAACAGCATAACAATAGGCGATCCTGTAAAAACCTTCTAACACATGACAATTGACAAGTAACTTCTGACTAATAACTTCTAACTAATAGGTACTTAGAACTGTAACCATTGTAAGATTTCTTCATTTTTATTGGAAATTACTTCAACATATGATAAAATAAATGAAATAAATTAAATAAATATCAAATACCCCAGAATAGTGGAATTTGTTGATGAACTTCCAAAAACTTTGTGCCAAAAACAGAATGGCTGAAGCGAGGGCTTAGTACCATTCTTATGAATAAAATTATATGCTTAAAAAGTTGGATTGGAGGTGACTTTCACATGGAACTAAAGTCAAAATTTTCAAAAGAGTATCAAGTTATGGTAAATGATGTAGATTTTATGAAAAAAATCAAATTAAGCGCCATCTTCAATTACTTTCAGGAAATTGCCGGACTGCATTCAGATGAATTGGGCATAGGATTCAATACCATCCAAAAAGATTATGGAGTTGTATGGGTGTTGATCCGCATCAGGGTAGATATTGTAAAGTATCCATTATGGAATGATGAGATTATTATTGAAACTTGGCCACAGCTTCCAAGAAAATTTGAATTTGACAGGGATTTTATAGTAAAGGACGTACAGGGCAATATTATTGCGCGGGCTGTATCAACATGGGTAATACTCGACGCAGAGAGCAGGAAATTGCAGAAATCCGAAGTTATCGCCATAGACTATCCGCCAATAATAAAGGAAAGAGCTATAAATTGCATTCTGGGCAAGCTCAAACCATACAGTGAGCCGAAACTTGCATATAAAAGAGTTATAGGCTGCAGTGATATTGATATGAACTGCCATTTGAACAATTCTAAATATGTTGACTTTATTATGGATTGTTTTACTATGGATGAACTAAAAAAATACCGTGCCAAGTCCATTCAGGTAAACTATATGGGCGAGGCCCTGCCCGGCACTACTATAGTCATGCGTAAATGCATAGAGTCGTATGCTCCAAATATCGTATACGTTGACGGCCTGGATGAAAGTACCAACAATACAATATTCAGAGCACTCATAGATGTTGTTCCCAACGAATAAACAAAACATTTTCTTTAGCAAGAACAGTTTCACAGGTAGAATTTCTTTTCACCCATGAGCAGCCAGCTACTTGCTCTCATTTTACATTCTCAAACTATATGTTACTATTATTTAACTAAATAATATTCATTTTTTAGCCATATAATATATTTATTTATATTTACTTTTAGCAGAAAATTAAAAATTCCACCTAAAAAATGTAATCCTATAAAAATGTAATCCTATCAGGCTATCGGTTCCACTCAAAGCATCTGTATTACACCACATGCCAACCTTTTGCCTGCATTACCGGATGGTTGTGTCCTGTAATCATCCGGATTTTCATGAATAATCACCGATTTACCAGCAACGTCCATAGGTTTGAATTTATTTGTAAAAAAGGACATCACAGCCAGGCCGTTATTAGAAAAAAGAACCGGAAAATCACCTGCATGATTACCATGTGGCTGGTTGGTTGGATTCCAATGTTGTCCTGCCTTATTGAATGGATCCTCGTGATTATCCACCTGACAGTTGCCAAATTCATGAATATGAAAACCATGAGGACCCACTGGCTGTTTTCCATTTGATGCAGGCTGGTATGGAGGAAGTCCAGTAACATAAACATAAACTGCCGTTCCACCGGGAACATCAATAAAGTAAACAACTCCCTGAATTTCCGGTGCCAGAGGTCCACCTCTGATCCTCGCCATAGCACTTCGACCTCTTCTGCCGAATTTAGGACACATCAGGTGCTGCATACCCGGCTGCATTCCCGGTTGTATCCCCACCAACGTTCCCGATGGTATTCCCTGTTGGAACCCGGCTTGCATATTATCCCATGTCTCCGGTATTGCATTGTTCCACGTCTCCGGTATAGCTCCGTCTAACTGCATTAATGGAATTACAGGCGTTCCCGAAGCTGCAGGCACCGATGGTATTCCCTGAACTCCCGGTGCTTCCGGCACTGCCAGGACAAGGGGCGATGTGTCAGGTATTGTCGGGCCTTGCGTTGCGTGTGAAATTACCCTCTTGTGCATACCGGTATAATCATATGGTTGCAAATAAGAATTATACATATAAAAACCCCCAGCTTAATTCATTCCAAATATACCATTCCTAATATATTATGTAAAACAGAGGGCATTTGTTAATAGTTGAGGATTTATTGATAATTGAGAATTTGATGTCAACCGAAAATTCGCTTACAGTTCAGAATTAGCTAACAGTCGGGGATTTGCTTACAATTAAGAATTTGCTGACAATTTATGACTTGCTGACAATTAATAATTCACTGGCAATTTATGACTTGCTGACAATTGAGGATTTGCCGGGAATAAGGGAACAGAGCAAAACTGTGCAATTTAATTATAACTGCACAATTTTGCCCCAGTCCTCTTTATTGTTTTTATGCGTATTCGCTGTTTTGCTTATGTATATTCGCTTATTTACCTATCTGTATTCATCAACTGCCTCAAACATTGCGGCAATATTTTCAGGTGGAACATCAGGCATAATGTTGTGTACAGTGTTAAATACAAAGCCTCCGCCAGGAGCAAGTGCTTCTATATTTCTTTTCACATGGTCTTTTACCTGTTCCGGGGTGCCTCTATTCAGAATATGACGGGTATCACATCCCCCTCCCCAGAAAGTAATGTCTTTACCAAATTCTCTTTTCAACCTTTCCGGGTTCATATCTTTTGAACTTATCTGTACCGGGTTAATAATATCATATCCTGCTTCAATCAGATCCGGAATAAGCTTGTATATTGAACCACATGAATGCAGAAATGTCTTCATATTGCTGTTCTTCTTGACATAGTCGCACAACATTGTATGCCGTGGCTTAAAGAATTTTCTATATATCTCCGGTGGCATAAAGGGTCCGCTGTCCATACCCAAATCGTCACCAAATCTTATAATATCTACCACATCACCCACTGCCTGGCATACCTTAGAGAGTGTTGCCAGATGAATTTCCATTAACTCATCCAACAACCGCTCCACTTCAACAGGGTTAAGCACCAGATCCATAAGAAAATTGTCAATGCGCCTCAAAAATGTGCCCCATTCAAATAAATTACATCCGCACACAATCATTATGGCGCGATCTGAAGTTTTCCTCAATTCTATTGCTTTTTCCCTCAGCTTTGTCCAGAAATCATTGACGTTTGTATTATCCCACGGGCTATGGGCAAGAGCCTGCCAATGCACTTTGTTCATGCTTTCAGCAAGGCCTTTATAGTCATCAGGATATCCATCCAGGAAAGGAAACAGCGTCTGGTCAAAAAAAGTTGCTCCTTTGGGCATTTTAGCTATAGTTTCTCCGTCTTTGGAGTATACAATAAATGAACCGTCATCCTGCAAAACAGGTTTGAACCAAACAGGATATTGTGCTTTACTGCCATCAGGCAGAAATGCCTCATACCAATCTTCTTCCCTGTCATTAAACATTCTTCCAATGTCCAGAACATCAATCTTAAACCAGTCCAGAACCTCTATTTCAGGCTGTGTTACCTGCTGCACCACATCATACACCCTGTTACGTGTATTAGCAATATTTAAGTGCTTTACAAGCTTATTGTACGCTATTGCAGATATGCCTGAACTTGGGGTTGAACCAAGATCAACTGCTATATGATCAGGTTCCTTATGGGCTATGGCGGTCAAAACTCTTTCTCTGCAATTCATAATCATCATCCTATTTTTGCTAAATTATGGTTTAATATTTTATGTTTTGATATTTATATTTTGGTATTTTATGCTTAAAAAAGCTTATCACTAAACTTTCATACTAGCTGCCATATTACTGCTTATTCTGCTATTTGTTACTATACGCTCTCACTATGCAAACTGGCATTTGCGAATAATATAAGAGCTCTGCTTTCATGTTAGTCCAGGTGGAAAACTTCTTCCATGTTAGCCCACCATTCGCCTTCCGCTCTCGTATCCAGAGGTTCCTGACAAGGTTTGCAAACATCCCACCACTTCTGTGTGACAGGGTCTGCTGCCATTTTTGCCATATCTGCCTCAAAGTCATTACCTACATATTCAAAGTATGCAAACAGATAACCGTCTTTATAATAAATTGAATAGTTGTTTATATTGCATTCCTTTATCATTTTCAGTACATCCGGCCACGGATTTGCGTGAAGTTTCTTATATTCCTCTAATTTTTCAGGTCTAACTTTTATTACCTGTCCATATCTTTTCATTTTATACGCCTCCTTGTAATACAATTTTGACCGATTTAGATTCTTAACCTTCAGCTGCTAACATCCATAACTTTTATCCAATAACTTTTAAATCAGTATTTACAGTTTTTTTATTTTCAGTCTTTCCAGTTCCTTTCTGATTCTATCCATGTCCAGAGGATAAGTACCATATTCCCGTAAAACATCAACTGCGTACTTGTAGCTTTCAGGGTCAACATCACTGCTTACCGAATGGTCGGATTGGAATATCCAGCCTCCTCCTTGTGCCGCTTGAAGTTTATAAAGCACTTGCTTTTTGATTTCATCAGTATTTCCGTCTTCCAGAACTCTTACGTCGATATTTCCTACAAAAGCAAGGCGGCTGCCATACTCTTTCTTTAATTCAACAGCGTCAAGGCCGGCTTTGGCTTCCAATGGATTATATCCATCCAGGCCAATCTCTGCAAAATCTTCATATATATTGGTTGCATTGCCGCATCCGTGGTATATCACCATTAGGTTGTTGGCATGGCACAAGTCTATCAAAGCCTTTACATGAGGCTTAAATATCTCTCTCCATGTATTGGGGTTAAAGAACATTCCATTTCGATATGCGACATCTCCCCATATATACATCCCTGAAAGTCTTCCCTTTCCCGCCTCAATCTGGGCCTTACATAATTCAAGATTAAACTTTCCTATCCTGTCAACAAAGTCTTTAAATAATTCAGGCTCCTCTGCCATCCAGCAAAGGGCATTGACAGTTCCTACTATTCTCCACAGATATTCGTATGGTTCACATACAGAACCAAATACTGCAAAATCTTCTACATAAGCATCAACTCTTTCATCCCATGAAGGAATATTTCTAAGCAAAGTATCCCCTACGCAATTTATCTGGTCATCTCCACCACTATAAAAACGTCTTGAATCTGCCGGATCATCAAATTTAAACTTTGCCATGTCCTCCGGACTGTTAATGGAAAAGCTCTCAAAATGCGGCATAGGCGCCGTTCCGGATCTTCTTATGATAGCTTCAAACCCTGTTTTGACGACTATGTCCTCTCCTTCTTCTTTAATAATCTCAAATGGCTTTATATGTGGATCCATATTTGGATTAATAACTATATAATCCAGGTCAAAAAATCTATATGGATCAAAATCCTGTCCCCATTTTTCCTTGCATTTTAGTACAAAACCTGTCCAAAAGAATTCACCTATCGGTACCCTGTCACCTTCCTTGTGAGAAAGTGCAAGACTCAGCCTTTTAATCTTTTCTTCAGCCTTACTCATCACAATTCCTCTCCTTCCATCAATATGTGCATTCCTTTGCTGCCTCTGCATATGCAATAAGATTCTCTTTTGGAGCATTGAAGAAATGATCACAGGTTGACATAATATATCCTCCACCTTTGCCAAAAGTCTCAAATAGCCTGTGAACCTCTTTTTTAATATCTTCCGGCTTACCTTTTTCTAAAAAGTTTATCTGATCCATTCCCCCGATAAGGGCAACTTTTCCGTGAAGTGCTTCGTATGCTTCAGGACCTTCAATGTTACCTCCTATACTTGCAGGAGACAAAGTCTCCGAAGCATCCGTGCCGGTAGCGACAATCAAATCAAATATTCCTTTCATTCCTCCACAGGTATGGTAGCTGGATATATGCCCAACATCATGAAGTGCATCGTGTATTTTTTTATCATAAGGGAGGCAGAATTCCTCAAACATTGACGGAGATATCAGAGTTGATGACGCTGCCCCTCCTCCGGTCTCTATGAGGTCGAATTTCGCACCCTTTAAAGATTCATAAATGAACTGCAATTTCTTTTCCAAAAGTATTCCCAATAATTCATGCACCCAATCCGGCTGGTCATATGCGGCATAGATCATTTTATCTTCACCGTAATAACAGCATGCCTGCTGCCAGCATCCTGCCTGCTCACCCCACACAAATCCTCTCAGTATGCCTGCATCACCGACTTCATCATATTTCTTCTCAATATCTTTTTTGTCTAATTTGGGAACAGGTAAATACTTCAGCAGCTTTATATCATCATAATCCTTAATCAAAGGTTCTGTTATCCAGGTTGTCTTCTGATTCGAACATGTCCTGTATGTCAAATTTCCTTCAGGTGTGTGCACTGTATGATGCAGTATTGTATTATCAATATCATCATCAATAATTTCCACTACATCAATCCACTCATCTGAGAACTTTTTGCTTTCCTTAAAAGCCATAAACTGAGTCTGACCCATATTATCAAAGTATGAAATTGAAGCGTCCATGCCGCACGCCTTAAAAGCTTCAACGTCACTTATTCCATTCATGTAATATTTCAAATGATAAGGCTGCCATTGATGCACAGTAGCAGGAAGATGATCAGGAATACCTTTTTTCAGACATATGAGTATTCTTTCTTTCGATGTCATAGCTGAAGCCACCCCCATTTTACTTAAATACAGTCATGGATACAAATATCCATGACTGTATTCCATTGTCTTAACAACAGATTGTTACCAACCATGCACATTTATTACCACTGTGCAGGCATATATTCTTCTACATTTTCCTTGGTTATAATAGCCTGAGGCAGATAGTATGCTGCGTTTTTATCAAGTTCTACACCATTGAAGTAGTCTGCAGCCACCTTTATCGGAATAGCACCATCTGCTTCAGCTGACTGATAGGTAATGGCAAACAATTTACCTTGCTTGACTAAGTCCATACCAACCTTTGAGTTACCGGCTGCAACAATTTTTATGTCAGTTCTGCCCGCTTCTTCACAAGCCTGGGTAGCTCCCAGGGCTTGAGCCGAGTCATCAGCCAAAACTATGCAAGTCAATTCATCGCCGAATCTTGTGATCCAGTCGGAAACAACCTGCTTAACTTTAGGTGCATCAAATCCCGGAGACTGGATATCAAGTGTTTTCATGTCAGGATAGTTCTCTTCATAGTAATTTATTACGTTTGTACACCTGGCAAAGTAAGGTGAACCTCCAGGAATATGTGTGATATACCCAACACCGGCTTTCCCGCCGACAGAATCAGCAAGGTGCTTAGCCAGCTTTTTAAACTGACCAAAATCATCAGGTGCTGTTATAGCCAAAACGTATTTCATGGCTTCATCCGTTGGAATCATGTTAAATGCAATAGCCGGTATACCTGCATCATATAGCTTTTTAAACTGCTGTACACTTGCTTTGGCATCCAGGGGAGAGAGTAAAACCAAATCCGGTTTTTCAGCAATAGCCTTGTCAATAAACTGATTTTGCTGATTCAAATCTCCATTTGGATTCCAGATATCCAATGTTACTTTATAGGTATCAGCAGCCATTTTTGCACCGTTAGATACTGCTGTCCAGTATGGATGTTCGGACTGGTGTATCATAATAATTCTTTTACCTATTATTCCATCTTTGGGAGAAGGAATCATAGGCAGTTTTTCAGTTGTTCTTCCGGCGTATTCAATGCTCCACAGATCCAATGCTTCCTTGTCGGTCGGTTTTGGAGGCACCGGTCTTGTCTCACCATAAATAAGTAATGGTTGTCCGTCACTTCCTTTAACGTCTGAAATGTCAATCTTGAGGGACTCTTCTAAGTTACTGCTTTTAGTCTCTTCCTTGCCGCTTTCCTCTTTTTGTGTGGCCGTCTCACTCTTTTTCTCCGTGGTTGTCTCTTTTCCTGACTCAGATTGACCACCACAACCCGCAAAGGTTAGCATAATAGCAAATGTAAGCATTGCAGCTACAAATACCACCAGTCTTCTCTTCATAAAATATGACCTCCTTTTTATTTTATAATTACTGCACTGCATTCAGGCAGCCGCAATTATTGAACAAAATTAAGACAAAACTAACCTAAGGCTAATGTAATTAACACATTGCCAATACTTGACTGTTCAGAAATAATAATGATTTTCAATAATAATGATTGACTACTGAAATATTATAATCCGGTATTTTTCCTTCTGGCTTTCAATTCAGGTACTTCCTTAAGCAAAGCTATCTTTGCACCCTTCTTCAAATTCTGCTTATAAAGTGAGTAAGATTCATATAAAACTACTATGGCAAGTAAGATTCCGGCTGCTAACACCTGTGCATCAAATCCCATTCTCATAATGATAAGTCCATTAAATATAGCTTGAATTGTTAAAACCGCAATAGCAGTTTTAACCACACTTCCTCTCCCGCCTGTCAATTCGGTTCCTCCAATAATAGTAGAAGCCAGCACAATCATCAGAGGATTTATCCCTCTTTCACCATAATTCGGAACTGCCGCATTCATGGATATTGCAAACATCACTCCGCCAAAAGCCGATGTAAATCCCGAAAATATAAAGGTCCATATAATCTTTCTCTGTGTGTTAATTCCTGCATGCCACGCAGCTTCTTCGTTACTTCCTACCATCAAAAGGTCTCTGCCCCATTTTGCTTTCAAAAGAAGAATTTCAAAGAATATAACAATTAGAACAGTGACCAGAAAGCGAATTGTAAATACTTCCAGATAGGGTATCTTTATAAAAGGACGTTCCAGAATGTTTACAAATAAAGTATTGTCTGCACTTATTGTGTTCCCTTTGCAATACGTATATACAAAACCGGATAATGCAGTCAGCATCCCAATGGTTACAATAAATGAATGTATTCTTCCTTTAGCTACCAGCAGTCCATTGATAAAACCAACCAATACGCCGGCAGCCAATGCAATAATAATTGCAATAATCCACCCAAATACAACAGCTTTTATACCTGCAGCTTCTCCGCCGAAAATTGCAAAGAACCTGTTGAATTCGCCCATTACCACTGCCGCTCCGACATTAATTATAGCTCCTACTGACAAATCAAAGTTCCCGCCAATCATGACATATGTAAAGCCGGTTCCAGCTAAAATCGGTAACAATGCAGTTTTTATCATTGGAACTATGTTGCCTGTACCTAAAAAGTTCGGTGCACAAGCAGACATTATGATCATTATAAGCACAAGCAATATATAAACCCTGTTATTATTTAGTTTAGATATAACTAATGTTTTATCTGGCTTAATATTTTTTATTATATTACGCATAGTCACGCCCCAACTTTCTCAATGATTTAGCATTTACATATACAACCAGAATAAATATTGCTCCTGTAATCATTT
>ENA-UPSB01001278-UPSB01001278.1-bioreactor-metagenome-genome-assembly--contig:-NODE-1278-length-30797-cov-753.715633_pt1 | contig 30797 bp, 15 predicted proteins | sample MGYA00238182_ERZ773286 | MGnify/ENA primary metagenome ERZ773286 (study PRJEB29026, sample SAMN07631240) | bioreactor metagenome | isolation source: Switchgrass digestor | place: USA: Dartmouth...
ACGAAGGGAAGATAAAGTAGAAATCATTTTACACCACTTGACAAGACACTATCCTTATACTTTTTCAGATTTGTCTCTTGCAGCATTCTTTAGTCCATATCCGATACACATCCCCATTCGCATTGCTTCAGGACCATGAATATTAGCATAATATGTATAAGCCATCTTTGTTTCTTCATCCCAGGCTCTCCACAACGTAGGGCTAAGCACCATATTCTCAGAATATAGTGGTAAAACCATATTTAAATAAAATTTAAGCTTCTCTATTGAAGCGGATTTAAGCTGATTAAATAATTTTTCATAAATATGTTTCTCCGATTCAAGGCAACTTAATAATAGCCACGACTGTGTCGTTTCTGGAAAAATAGTAACTGCAATTCTATGCATAATTCCTTTTTTTGTATGTTTAATTCTTTTACCATTTATATCGAAGTCAGGAGCAATATACGCATAACCCGCAAACTTTATTTGTTCTGGAATCCTAATTGCACAAGTTGCAACTCCTTCAAATGTATTTCCGATTATTTGTGAATCAAAATGTTGTTTTACAGGTTCAAATTCCTGCATCTTAAGCTGCAACATTCTATACATACCAATCATTTCTGGAGATTGAAATGCTGGGCGGGCTAAGCAGTACGGAGGCAGCCATAAAAAATATCCCGATAATTCATACGGCTCCAATCCCGGGCTGCGAAAGCAAAAATGCCGAGTTTTTCAAAAGCCGCTTTATGTCATTTTCAAGCAAATACATTATAAGGCAGCTAAAGGCTGCTGCAAAAATATGCTCCGATGATTTTTACAGATGCAAAATTATACAGGCACAGAAGGAAAACATAGTCAGGGACAGCTGCGACAAAATATACAGGCTTCTTACTGAGCTGAATGGAAGGTAGGGAGGTGTCTCTTGATGCAATATATTCTTTTTATTGCTGCAGGCTTTATATCCGGAAGTATCCTGTACAGCTATATGATTGGCAAATATTTTTGCAATATCGATATTATGGAAATAAGTGACGACAAAAATCCCGGTGCTGCAAATATAATCAAACATGCTGGAGTAAAATACGGTATCCCGGCAATTTTCCTGGATGTTGCAAAGGGATTTGTACCGGTATATTTTGCGGTAAAATATCTGGATATTGAAAGCTTGTATTTTATACCGGTTCTGGCAGCCCCTGTTCCAGGACATGCCACCGCCCCCCTGTTTAACTGGCATGGTGGCAAGGCAATTGCCTCGTCCTTCGGCTGTTTATTGGGCCTGATATCCAGCAGCTATATAGTACTTGCTCTGGCCCTTCCTCTTTTTTTCTTTACCTTTTTTGTAATTATCCGCCCGGACGGCGTTCGCTGCATTATTTCATATGCATTATTTGCCATATACAGCTTTTGCTATTGTCCAATTCCCGGCGTTCGCTACGGCAGCATGCTTATAGCAGCTATTGTAATAATCAAGCATATTTTAGGATATGAAAACACAAAGGTATCATTTCAATTTGGTCCCTGGCAACAGCTAAAAAACGCACATAAATAATATTAAGATTTCATATTTCACCCAGGTAATTATTGAGCAAAGCATTCACAGCAAAAGCCTCCCGGCAGGTACGATATCTGACCACCGGGAGGTTTCTTATACCCTTATTTTATTCTCCAATGCTCTCGGTCCATAGGCATAGTCCTCGTACTCATTGACAGGAAGGGGTTCCGAGAACACAAATCCCTGCAGCATATCGCAGCCCATCATTCTCAGCTGCTTTGCCTGTTTCTGGCTCATGACTCCCTGGGATACCACCTTGATATTCAGTCTCTTTGCGGTTTCTATTATACCCTGTATAATCATCAGACCTCTGTCGGACTTCTCCGCCTCCTGAATATAGCTTTTATCCAGCTTGAGCTCATCCACATGAATATGATAAAGAGTATCCAGGGAGACGTTGCCTGTACCAAAATTATCGATGGATACTATGAAGCCATGCTTCCGGAATTCTCTGATAAAGCCTGCCGCCAGCTCCATATTGTCCTGTATTGACTCCTCAGAAATCTCAAATATCAGCAATTCCGTAGGAACACCGTATTTTTCAGTTATCTCCAGCACATTCTTGATGAAATTGGGATCATAGAGGTTAAGCCTGGATATATTCAGCGACAGAGGCATAGGACGGTAGCCCTTTTTGGTCCAATCTCTAAGCAGGCTGCACATCTGATCCAGCATATACATATCCATTTTTCCGATAAAGCCGGTCTTTTCAAATACACTTATAAATCGGCCGGGATACATAAGCCCCTTTTCCGGATGCAACCATCTTACAAGAGCCTCCGCCCCTACCTGCAGGCCGGTTTTAAGGTCATACTTCGGCAGGAGATAAAGAACCAATTCCTTTTCTTCTATCGCCCTGTACATTCCTTCCTTAATTACGTTTTCATCATGAAGCCTGTCATACATGGAATTGGAGAAGAAGTTCAACAGATTGCTTCGGTCATCCTTAATATGCAGCAGTGCCTGATTAGCCTTATCAACCATATGCTCGACATCATTATCATCCTCTGTCACCAGGTAGATGCCAAATCTCAGAATAAATTCATATTTAATACTGTCCCTTCTCTCCTCCTCATAGTTTTTGATTAGGGTGTTTAAATACGCAATTCGATTTGCCAGTTCTTCTTTATTGTGATATTTGAGCAGGATATTGAAATATTTCGAGCTTTGTCTGCAAAAGAGCTCATCATCCTGCATATTGGCTTCCAGTACTTCCGCTATACATTTCTGCAGGCGCTTGATTTCATCCTGACCAAAGAATTCCCTGAGATAGTCAAATTTATCAATATCCATCTGCACAACGGCAAATTTATCATTTATTTTCTTCTGAATATTCCTTAAGGCGAATTTTCTGAAGCTATTGAAGTTCATACCACCGGTTATCGGATCATTATAAGCAATAAACTCCGCCTTCCTTCTTTTCGCAATTTCATAAACCGATACAGCTATCAGAATTATGATGCCTGCAGAAGACAGAATTGCTGTTGTTGCTAGCAAGCGGTCGACCTCCGAGGTATTTGCACTGCTGTATGCTTCTGCCAGCAGTTTCTGTTGAATAATGCTAATTACCCCCAGTTTGCCTGCTCCATCAATTCCCCGGTAGTAGATGTAATGCTTCTCATCATTTATATTCAGCTCAGTAAGTATGCTTTTTCCCTGATTGATAACCTGAAGCACCGACTGGTAATCCTCAGCCTCTTCATCCAATAATGAAAGTATATTATTGGCTTCAATTACCATATCTGATGTCGACAAAACGATATCTCCGTCCCGCTCTATAATAAACACATCCTCGTTGCCTCGAAATGTGGTCATGGATATCAGCCCTCTTAGTATCTCCGGATCTGTTGCGGTTCTTATTACTGCAATTACTTCATTGTCACGCTTAACCGGTACCGAATCAACTATCGCCAGACTGCCGCCATTATTATAGAAATCAGTGTATGCAACCGCTGCTTCTCCAAGAAGCGCTTTTTGATAGAGCATGCATGAATCCAGCTTATATTCCTCACCATCCAAGCCGAATCCGCTGCCCTGGATATTGCAGATCATTATATCACTGAGGGATAAGGACTCTGCCACATCCTTTAATATTTCAATTAAGCGGCCGCTTTCCATCAAGCTACTGTCGTATTCCTCCGCAGACAGCTGTGGCAGCTCTTCTGAAATCATTTCGGAAAGCAGACATATATTATTATGTCTGCCTTCCATATATATACCGATTTTTTGCGCCACTTTATCCGTTTCATTTCCAAGACAGGCCTGTGAATATTGCTTCAGGTAATGGTTGTTGCTATCTATTGCCAATTTGGTCATGAACAAAATTAATGCTACTAAAACAATACCGGAAAGAGTCAACACAATACCTTTCAGTTTCATAGCATAGCCTCCTTGTGCTTTTTGTACAGCAGATAGCCCAGTAGCAATGCGACACCGGTTATGGCTATTGAAAGTAGGATATATCCATAAACATTGCTGTCCCCCGGTGAGCTGATGTCAGCATTACTCCTTGGACGATAATCAACCATACGCCCGGTTTTCTCCAGCTTTTCATTGACTGAAACAAGCTCCTTATCTTCCCTGGTCAGTAAATCCTTTTCTTCATATAATAAATACCTTGTTTCAACAACATCATAAACCGGTACAAGCCTTATCTTGGTTGTTTTTTCATTTGCAGCCTTTTTGCTCTCCTTTTCCGAGCCTTCGCTCTCATCGTCGCTATTATTCTTATCATCATCTGCTGTAGCTTCATCTTCTGTATCCTGATCGGATGGAGCTTTATCCTCGTTAAGCTCATCAACAGCTGCAGCTTCGTCAGCACTCACATCATCAGAATCAACCTCAGATGCAAGCCCGTCTTCATCTGACTCGGCTTCATCAGACGCAAACCCGTCTTCACCTGACTCAGCTTCATCATCTGCAAGCTCATCCCAAACATCTCCGTCTCCTCCGCCTGCTGCCTCATCCTCGGCAGGCTTATCCGGCCCGACTATATCCTTATCAGCAGGAGCAGCGTCCTGGCTTGCCTGATCCGCATCTGTCGGTAAGGCGTTTTCACCTGAATCAGCTATTCCCGTCAATTCCTTACCGACGCCATTTGCTGTATCACTATTGCCTGTATTGCCGTCATTCTCTCCTGCCACCTCTTCAGGTGAAAGTAAATCAGCATTGGCAAAGCCGTCAAAATACGGGCTGTTTGGATCATCAAAACTGCTGTAACCTCTGGCCAGGTTAGCCAGTGAAGTCAGCTTCTCCTCCAATTGAGCTATACTGTCAAGAGGAACTCCCATTTCCTTAAGATAATCCAATGATGCAGCTATGGCATCCAATTGTGTTTCGGATATTGCCCCGTTCAATTCCATAGCCTCTTCTATAGCCACTTTTATTTTCTTGAGACTTTCGCTAAAGAACCTCTCCTGATTTGCGGCCTGGGCCTGTTCGATTTCCAATGCAGTAAGTGTCTTTTTATCTGCCTCAAATCTTTCTACCGTCAGATCCTCTTCAAAGTCCATTAATGCTTTGTCATATTCAGTAAGCAAACCTTTCTCAGGTACAGCCCAGCCAAGGTTAATATTACTTCCGTTAATCTCAGCCCAGCCTGCCCCATCAAGGCTTGTTTCAAAAAGAATGGCATCCTTATAGAGATCGGCAAAGTTAGTCATGGATGTATTGGCTGTTCTCCTCCTGACTGCATTAGGGTCAATGAGGTTGGTGCTAGTACCCCTTGGACTGATTATCGGAAGAGGCTCTCCGGTTATATAGTTGAAGCCGGCTACTGCTCCATCAAAATAACGCACAAGCAGGATATGGCTGTTACTGTTAATATTATGGGTCATATACTGGATGTCTTCATTTATAAATTCCTTAGGCATATTTACCTTACTGTCGGTCATATTTACAATCATGCCGTCGGCCAGTACAATACAGTACTTGTCTCCATTGTAGCTGTCGATTATAATGCTGTCCTTTACTACATCCAGATGCGAAGATATAGCAGTTACCTCACCGTTCTTCACATACAGTCTCATATTGCTCCTGACGGTATCATCAACTACCGAATAATTGGCAAATGTATCGATCATGTAACCGTCATAGCTAAAGCTGTGCAAAGGCATAATACTGTCAGCCATTCTGGTAGTGCCTGCAAAATCTATAGGCTCGGCTGTCCGCAGATCATATACCTTGCCATCGGCACTCAGAGCTTTTCCGTTATAAATATTGACAAATGTTCCGGCAAGCTCCTTGCTTCCTGCTATTCCACCGCCGGTAATATAATAATAATCTGCCTCCCAGGTCATAACATTTCTTGCAATATCCTCCGGCCAGAAGCTATATTTATTTTCCTTGCCATCCTTTCTGATGACGATTTCCAGCTCGCTTCTGAAATCATATTTTATGGTAAAGGTTCTTCTGTCGATATCAGTCTCGGCTACCAGGATTCCTCCTGCATAAACAGCAAGGATAGCCTCCTGATCTTCAGCAGTAAATTCTATATTTACCTTATCCGCATCGGAGGTATAGACCTCAGGTCTTGGCATTGTTACAAGGTTTTTTGATAAAACAGTTCTTTTTATGATTGTTTTACCGGCACCCGGAATAGGGATTCCACCCTTTTCATCTATCCTTTTATATATATATTTGCCATTTTCATCCACCGCAGGCTTTGTAGGATCCTCATCATCAGGCTTATAGCCCTTCTGATAATTCATTATCGTTACCGCACTTGACGAATTGTAATCATTTTCAGGTGCATGTGTCAGGTATGGCATATAACCATCCGTCAAGCCACTGTAATTATAAAACCTTGAGGAGGATGACGCAGTCTCGGTATTCCAGCCAAGATATCCAGTATATGTATTCTTGTTTTGCAATGTAGCAGTGTCTGCAAGTGTCACTTCACTGTTGGGGTTGGAGCTAAAGTATTCCTCAGCCGTATTGGGAGTATCACCGAAGGTGATGCTGCTGCCTTTGTATACCATGGCCTTTCTGATACTGCTTATATCATTAGCCATCTTGTTGATAAAGAAATCACCCTTGCCGGCAGCATTTTGTACGACTACATCGCCTATCATAAGCCAGCCGTCATTTAAGCTGAACATGGTCTGGCCCATGCCACCAACGACTCCGGCTGCGTAGCTGGGAGCTGTTACCCTACCGGCATAGTAAACCTTGCTGACATATGGTGTTTCACCCTGATTTGAAACCGCCCCTTTGATATAGCCGACTATTCCGCCTGCATTTTCCTTAGTGGCTGTTACATCAGAGTTGCTATAGCAGTTGGCAATATAGCTTCTCGTACTGTTACCTACTATACCGCCTATATTGCTTGCACCATATACATTGCTGCTGAAGCTGCCGTTGCTTACAACACGATATGGCCAATCCTCAGACGAGCCTGACTGCGTCTTTCCTACAATGCCGCCTACATCCCTTGCACCAAAGGCACCCACTGTACAGTTGGCTGAAATTGTATTCCATGCAGTTATAGTTTTTCCGCTGATACCACCTATAATACTGTTATTGCTGCCGCTGCTGGGCAGATTTGAGTATGTGTTAATCCTTGAAGCAGATAACAGGTAATTCAATACTATACCGGCTCTTGAATCTGCGCCAACCTCGTCAATCCTTTTTGTGACCGCATTCTGGAATTTAATATTTTGCTGATTGATATCCTCCTTATCATATGGAGTAGATATCACAGAATCCAGGCAATATGAGTATATGGCGGAACCGCTGCCTGTAACACCACCTACATTATATAATCCATATATTATTGAATCTCTTACCTCGGCTCTCTTTACACTGCCTCCTCCGGCCACACCTCCGACCGAGTGTCCTAGTCCTACAATAAATACATTATCAACCTGTGTCCTGTAAGAATCATTCTCATACTCGGTCAGCAGATCATCTCCTGTAGTAATTCCCCGTCCGACAATACCACCTATATAGTTGCTGCCAAGTATAACCGAGTTATAAACTCTGTTGTTGCCAAAGGTTCTGGATAAGGTTGAGGTTGGTACATAACCGGCTATGCCTCCTATATATGATTTGGAATCATTGGACAATATGGAGGATACAAGAGCGTTATTTACCTCGTTGTTCCACAGGTTCTTGCCGTCCTCCTGAACACCTACAAGGCCACCGACATATCCTCTGCCTTCAACAGCTATGTTGTTGGCTTTGGTATCTTTGACTGATGCCGAACCCGACAGTCTGCCTACCAGGCCTCCTGCTCCTCTTTTTGCAGGTATTGAGCTGTAATCCGCTTTGATATTGACATTTTCCATGTGTATGGAATTGTTGTTTCCGTACGATATTCCTGCAATACCTACATAATTGCTGTTTTTGGCATTTATATCGATATTTGAGAACTTGACGTTTTCTATTGCTCCCGTCACGGAACCAAAGAGGCCAAAGGTTTCAGTAAAGCTGCTATCTGACTTGTTATATCTAATATTTTCAAAGCTCAGATAGGATATCTTGCCATATGCTGCAGCTATCAACGGCTCTGTTGTTGTCATATTGATATTTTTGACAGCCTTCCACTGACCTTCATCCGGTACGGAGCCAATCAGATTGTTAACTATTACATTCCTGGCCGCTGCCCCACCATATGCGCTGAAATCCAAATCTCCTATAACTTTAACATTATAGCCCATTAATCCGAAATTCTCGGATGCCATCTTCTGATTCCAGTCGTCGGCGGAGCTAATCTCAAGGTATTGGGGAGCAATTCCGACGCTAAGATGCTCCTCCTGTACCAGCACAGCATCCGGGTCTTCACCACCTGCATCCTTATATGACAGCCCTGTAAGGTAGTAAGCATCAAAATAACCATTCAATTTCAGGATATACTCAAGATAGGTTACTGTACCCTCATCATTTCTCACTATCTTGACATCGTCGGCCAGACCGGCAGGTATCAGGCCGTCAAAGCTTGCTCCCTCCACGCTTATTGCAGGATTGTGCTGTGTTTCTATCTGTACTACAAACAATTCGCCAGTACTGTAGTTCCTGCTTGTAACATTACTTACCTTAATAGGATTCTGAGGTACATAATAATCCTCCTGGTAGGGAACAAGATTTTTCCCCATGTAATCCATAAGCTTTGGCATGATGCCCAATGCTATGCTGTCAGGATTAATTTCAAAGGCGTCCTCCCAATACAGCTTGCCGCCCGGCATATATGTAGCCGGATCAGTAAGCTCGCTGTAGCGTAAGGCATCCTTATCGTTATTTATGGCCCCGTTAACCCTGGACAGCTCATAGCCATATATATTGGAGTAAGGATAATGGTTGTATCCGAAAAATCTCCCGACCTCTACCGCATCACGCATTGTGGAGGATACATCTCCAAGTACAAGACCATTTACACTGTCCTCGGAGTTATCAATATATGTATAGCCTATAACTCCTCCTGCCCTGTCAGTAGTGGTATGTATATCCACATCCACGTAGAAGTTCTTAAGGATATAACGTGATGCATCAGACGTTGTCAATGTGTCGACTGAACCTATAAGACCGCCTGCATTCTTGAACACTGTTTTAATGCTTCCGTTTACTACATATACATTATTTATTTCGGCACTTGCCCTGATTAGCCCTACCAGACCGCCGACGCCTCCGATATCACCCGCGGATAATGCCTCAATATCTACTCCGTCCACATAGGAGTTATAAATCTTTATATCTCCGTATATTGAGCTTGCACTGTTTGCCTTGTGTCGTCCCAGCAGGCCGCCTATAAATTGTGTATAGCTGCCGTCTGCACTGGATTTGATAACCACATTATGGGCGGATGAGTTTACAATGCTGGCTGCATATGCATCTCCTGCTATTGCGCCGCAATGCTGGTAGCTTATAGCTTCCATGCCCAGTATATGTACATTGTCTACAACTGAGCCCTCCAGCATCCTGCCTATAAATCCCTTGTAAAGACTGTTACCGCCCTTAAGATTTAAACGCTCTACGGTCAGGTTTTTAACAGTGCCCAGTAATTTACCGATAACATATCCATATTCGCCTGTATCAACAAATCTGATTCTAAAGCCGTTTCCGTCAAGCTTTCCCCTGAAGGCGTCCTTAATGGCATTTTCAGTACTTATATCAACCACAGTAAGATCACCAGGCAATACTATGTCCCGAGGAGCACGGTAATTAAAGTCGATGTCTGTTATCAGGCGATAGTTCTGCTCATAATCGTTCTTTATTATAACCCACTCCTCAAATGAGGATATAGGCATGTAAAATTCCGCCGCTATGGTAGGTGCCTTTTCTTCATCATAATACTCCTTGGTATATTCAAGATAAGAAAAGCCCAATGAGTATTTAAAGGATGTAATAACATACTCGGAATAGTACTTGGTTACCTCAGGCAGGGTGAGCAGTACTGTAACCCTGTAAAAATCCCCGTCCTCCTCCTGAGAAAGTATTTCTGTATTTAACCAGCGCACATTTATTCCGGTAATCTCCAGTTTATCAGGGTTTCTGAATGTAATAATGGCCTTGGCATATTCGTCCCCCTGCTCGATCACCTTGCTGCTTAATATTTCAATCCTACTATCGGTCGTCAGTGCAGGCAGAGGTATATACTCCTGTGCAGGCATCAGACCGGATAATTTAACATGAGGATAGAAGCCCAATCTGACAGGAGTCAAATCAAACTGGTTACTCTTGCTGCTATGAGGATCATTGAACAAATGCTCATACCATAATCTGTCATGGAGAACCGGCTTTGCTATCCATGTGTTATTTGTATTCCCATAATCCTCATCAGAGTGGTAGAATACGTTACTTGCCATACTGGTGGTTCTTGCGTTTCGATAGGCCGGTCCATAATCCTTGCGGATTTTGCCGGCATAATATACATCGCCGACAGAAAAGCTGTTCCTTATTTCACCGTAATTTCTTGAAACTATTGTAGCAGCACTGTCATTTGCGGACAGATTTTCTCTTGTATGAATATCAATTAATGTGTATACATTCTCTACTATTCCACCCGGTCTGTTATAGGTTACTAGTCCACCGATATAATTGTCTGCAGAGTATTGCTGTTCTGTCAAATTCAGGTAATTGGTCATTTTTATCGGTTGACCATAGATATAACCGTTCCTGATTATACCTCTGTTATAGCTCACAAATCCTGCAACATGATTTGTGGCAATATAGGGATCCTTAAGCTTGACTACAAAGTTTTCAATAATGCCGCTTTCATAATTATGTCTGATAAAACCGGATACATCACTTCTGTAGACCTCACCGGCATTTCCGTTATTTAATATCAGCATTATATTTTGTATTTTTCCAAGATTGGCATATATCAGGTAGTTTGCATTCTGCTCGGTTTCCTTACCCCATGCATCATTATAGGTAAATACCATGTTCTTTAATTTGCCGTTGCTGCCTATTTTATACAGGAACGCATTTTTGCTGTTATAGATAAGCTTATGTCCTCTGAAATCCAGTTCACCCTGGAATTCATCATAATTGCTAATCCTGTATAATTGAGTGCTTGCCTCTATATCATTCAGAACATAATATTTCTTGTTCAGACCGAAGCGGACATTCAGCAAATCCTCCTCAGTCTTTATCCCAATAATTTCCTGCTCAGTGGTAAATTCCTCAGAGCCAAGCCTGATTTCATAAGTAAATACCCGTACAAAAAGCTCAAAGCGATAGGTGTGATAACCCTTATCCACCTCATAATAAAGGTTTGTAAAAATGCTTCTTTCCGAACCGTCAATTATCCTTGATTCCGCTAAATATTCCACATTCTCGGAATTCCGCCTGTAAATATCCAGTGTATATGTTCCATCACTGTTTCTTCTCCAGGTATGTCTGATAACTTCCTCCCTTATGCCATCCTTATAAATATTCAGCATATATGACGCATCGGCCAGTTCTTTGTTGACATCGGTAATAATTGCTTCAATATTGGCATAGTAGCTGTTCTCCGGGCTTATCTGGGCATTGAGAAATCTGAAGCCGAACAGGTAGTTTATTCCTCCATTGCCGCCGGTATCCGCCACAATATACAGGGTATGCTTGCCTGTCAGCTCAAGCTTGTTATCAAACAGCACAAGCTCCGACCAACGGGCATATTCGGCACTTATAGTTTTGTCAGATACGGTGGTAGTTCCTATTGGTCTGGCATAGGGATTAGCATCCGGATCCTCCAGATAAATCGTATAGGTGGTAGGATTAACATAGCTGCTATAAATCTGGAAGCTGTTAATCCTGTTCTGGCCAAAATCAACCTCAACACTGTACTTTGCCCTGGTAACGCTGTTGCTGGTGAATCTGTAGCCGTTATACAGGTAAACCTTGTCGGTATGGCTCTTTATTGTCTCATCCTTTGCCAGATATTCTGTTTGGTAATTTATCTTATTTCTGTTCAGCTGCAAAAGCCTTATGGAGCCTGTTATTGATTCCCTTGTTGCTACCTGAAGATATTGTTTGCTTTCAAAAAGCTCGGAGTAATACAATTCATAATTCTTTCGATATGTAGCCATAGTGGTGCCATTATTGAACTCATAGGCGAAGAATCTGAAGGTATACAGCTTACCCAGTTCAAGCTTTGCAAATTCAATCAGCTCCACCTTATCCTCAGATATAATATCTACAACCGATACATACCGTCCTTCCTCATCATATACCATAATAGTGACAGGATATTTCACCACGGCCTTATCAGGATCATTAACTGACACACCATAGAAGTTAATGAAATTAGTTGATGCATATATAGCATCTATTTCGATAACCGGTGTCCTTTTAAGGGTAAGAAAGCTGTCGGGAACATAATGGGTCTTTATATCACGCAGTAGCTCATGCTCCCCTGTTCCCATCAATACCCTTGGCATAATGATGATCCTATATTCCGTCATGCTCAAAAGATTGCTGACATAGAAGGTGAATGCCCCGTCTTCACCCTGCTTCATTTGGAAAACCTCATCCGCCGATAAGGAAACCAATCCGTTATTTTCAGGAAGCTGCTCAGGTATTGAAATCGCCGTACCGTCAGCTACCCACTCATGATAAACACTTATACCCTCACTTTCCATTGTATCTGCTTTGGCAAAAGCAATATCAATATGTGAGATAAGATCAACAAGTCTCTGGTCGGTTCTTTTTTTGTCCAGCTTAATGGTTAGGTTGGCACTCTTGTCATCCAGATTATTAATGATTACGTCAAAGAATGCGTATCCCAAAGCAGTTATAGGAACAGTCGTGAATTTCAGCTCTCCTATAATGGCATTTTCATACATACCCTTATTGTCATGGATGTCATAGCTGCAATATACTCTGATATTATATACCTGATGATCCAACAAATTTGTAAACCTTATAGTATCACCTTTTAAAGGCAGAGAATGAACATAGCCTGTTTCCGTTTCTTCAGAGAAGCTGCCATCCTCAGCCATTCTGGCAATTATTGTCTCAACAGGATTGTCCTCCATATCATAAAGAGCAAAGTATATGCTTCCATCTGCAATCTCTGCATTGTCAGGATTCGATATTTTAATTGAAAGCTCTATATTTTTCACTTCATTTTTCAGCAGCCTGATGCTGGCCACCGGCGGTTGCTTGCAGGTATGCGACGTTCCCCGCAGCAGGCCGTCCGTCGGCAGCACATTACCAAAACGATCATAAAATACAAACTCATAATGATACCAGGTGTCTGATTTGATGTTGCCTAGTGTTGTGTATATTATGTATCTGCCATTCCGTAAATCGTTCAAATCCTTGCTGTTCATTGAAAAGGTATATTTCAGGCTGTTGTCGTCTCTTCCTGTTACCTGCAGCTCAATTCTGTTCAGATACTGTACGTTTTCATTAAGCAAATAAACGCCTTCGGAATCAATATTCTTTATTGCATTCAGAATGGCCAGATCCTTCAGTTCCAGTTTATTGTAATAAATATCTCCATTGATCCAGGTCAATTTGATTGGCTCAAGCTCATTCAAGGGCCTTGTCCTTACAACAGCTTCTGTTATAAATTCATCCTCTTTGCGGCCCTTTTCATTTATATATGACATAATTACCTCTACCCTGTATTCGGTGTCCGGCTTAAGAGGTCCGATTTTTACCTGCTCTGAGGATGTGTAGCTTTTTCTCATTACCAGCAGTGAGCCCTCATATATACTAAAGCTTACTCCGGAACGATAAAGGAATTCTGCATTATCTACCTTGAGGTTATTGTATATGGAATAAACCGAAGTACTAAAATTTTCCAGCGAAACAACAGGCTTCTTCCACTCCTTCTCATCTTCTTCCTGTTCATCATCATCAGTATAGCCGGGATCACCGTCATCCCTGTATGTCGGGATGCGATCGCTATAATCAGGCATTTCAGGCAACTGGACCGGCTTGGCAGGCTCTGCCGGTTTCGCCGGCTTAGGAGTTTTAGCAGGCTGTTTGGTCGGCGTCGGATTATCCTCAGGCTCTTGCTCCTGTGAGGTTGGAAGCTCAGGCTCAACCGGCACAAGAGCAGGATCGGCCTGAGACTGCTCATCGGCAGCCTCATCCGTATCGACAGAAACATCCCTGATATGCTCAGCAGGCGGTGTTGGTGTTGGAGTATTTGCTGCGTTGTCCTCGCTTTGGCTATCCTGCTCCTGCCCGCTTTCAGTATCCCTATCCTCAAGCTTTTCTCTTTCATAGAGTCCGAGTCTTTCCAGAAAATCATAATACGAGTAGCTCTTACCTTCGATTGTTACAACAGAGGTGCTGTTCAGAGGCTTTATATATGAAAGAGTAAGTTTATTGCCGTTTATACTGTAATATCGTATTTCATTCTCCATAAAGCGTATTATGGAATTTATGGGTATGGTCTTTTCTATAAAGAAATTACCTCTAAGAGTCATGTCCTTTGTATTGACATAAAGTCCGTTCGACAGGCTCTGAAGGATAAACTTATCCCTGTAGGCCCTTTCAAAGTCAGGGTTAAAGGACTTGCCATCTATAATATATAAGCCCGGATAGCTTTTAAGGAATTCAAAATCATCTGTTATCAGCTCCACACTGCCATCCAGCTGCATGGTTGTCGTACCATTATTTATATAAAGAGGATATGCCTTACTGATAGGTATCTTATCCTCACCCAGATAGTATTTTCCTGATCTTTTATAAATAATATCGGATACAGAAAAAGGAGTTAATTTGTAATCGGCAACTTCAGTATCCAGACTGTCGGCAAACAGTTTTTTTGATATTTCATCCTGACTGATTAAATATCCGTCATGGTTCAATACCAAATAGACAGTGAAAACATTTAGCTTTATTACTAAAAAGACCGTTAATACGGCTGCAGCTAATAAGCCATAGATAAGACCTATTTTAACCCTGCTTTTCTTCATAACTTCCTCCCCTTCTATTGTACCTCGTTTAATAATGAAGGATGTTTAAACAGCATGAATTCCTGTCCGTCAAGACAGTACATTATGTCATTGCTTAAATTGAGGGTCGCACCGTCCTTAAGCTTTACAAAGACATCCTGATATCCCTGTATCTGTTCAGTTACATACTCCTCGTTTTCATAGTTATATATATCAATGTTTCCGTTGCTGTCTGTTGTCACAAAGGAGAAGGGGGTGATGCCGACTTTCTTCTCTCCCCAGTAAATCTCCAGATAATCAAAGAAAATATAAGTATCCTTACCGTTGTATAAAAACAGATCCGTAAAAGCTGCTTGGTCATTGTACGATTTTATATATACCGCATTTGTATCCATAGTAATTTCCGATAAGGCGGAAGCTCTGTTCATCGTATAAAGCTTCGGCTGAACCAGTACATAATCGGCAGGCAATATAATCTTCCTTTCCCCTGAAACATAAAGGGGCTCATCGCTGATGATATTCCTGCCCTCATCACTTTCCATGCAATAACCGCCGCTGATCCTGTAAAAGCTTTTGTCACCGGAATATGTATATTTATTGGACATATAATATTGATACAGCTCCTCCTGAATAAAGAGCTTTTCGATTCTGTCTGCTTGCCCCCCCTGATTGATAAGCTTTTCAAAAAATGATGAATAGCTTAATCGTTGCCAGCAGAAATTTATCATAGCAGTAGGATCCGATATCTTAATGGTATTCACTGTCATGCTGTCATCATACAGGTTAATATAGGAGATGCTGTCCGGCCTCCATAATACTATTGAATTCATTGGAATAACCATTGTTTTGTCCCAAATCTCAAGCTTAAATGGCTCAAGTCCCATATAAAGCTCACCATAAAGCTGCAGAGCAATAATAATATCCTTGATTTCACGGGTTTTTTTCTCATTGAAAAGGCCGGAACCGCTTATATAGCCGCCCTTTCTGCCAGCTATTGTGTCCAATTGCTCATTGACCAGTTTAAAATCATTATGATAAAGATATATATATGAGCCGTCATTGATAAAGAGAGGATGGCTTTTATCAAGCTTAATGCTGACTTCTTCCGTCTCTATATAATAATTGCCATCCACGAGAACTAACCTGCCGGCAGAAGAAAAGCTTCTTTTTATTTCATCCCAGCCTTTCGGACTTTGCTCACCGGACAAGATGGCAAAAAGCCTGTCACTGGCTAATACAAAGCCTTCACTGTCAAACTCATATATTAGGCTTGATTCCTTCTCTGTGGACTTCTCCTCAGGTTTTAGGATAATTTTTCCAGTTATAATAATGATAAGCATCATAATAAGCAAGGACAGGACAGCCCAGGCCTTAATCATATTTATTTTATTAGACCGGGCAATCAATCTGCTTCTTATCTTGCTGAAAAACTCACTATTTAGCTTGTCCACCAATCTGCCAAAAATCTTGCCAAACAATCTGCCGCCCCCTGATTCTCTTTTATTTTAAATCCTCAAGCAAATTAGGCTGAAGGAATAAAAATTGTTCCTGACCGTTGCTTCGTATTAGAATATCAGAGCTCAAATTTATTGATGAGCCTTTGCTTAATTTTGCAAAGACATAGCTTACCCCTGTTTCCAATACCCTGTAGCTCTCACTATTCCTGTCAAACAGCTCAATACTCCTGTTGCTTTTGACTGTTATGTATGAAAAGGGCGATATTTCAATAACATTTTCATCCCAGCTTATTTCCGTGGGTTCAAAAAAAATATAGGTATCCTTTCCGTCAAACAGAAAGAAATCCGCAACCCTAACCGTGGCCTGAGTGTTGTCAACATAATATCTGCCATCATCATCAAGGTATATGATGCTATTAATACCTACCTTGTTGGTAAGAGCCAGATTCGGCTGTATTATTGAATATACGCTTGTCAGCATTAAGGCTTCATCCTCTGTAAAATAAAGAGGTGTTTTATCCAGGGCAATTAATTCCTTGTCCTTCTCGATTATGCTTATATCCTCCGACTTTGATATCCTGCTTTTTGCCGGATAAGTCGTTTTGCCGGCTGCAGTATATTGGAATACCTCCTGATCGGTTTGATATATTTCCATCTGATTTATATAAATATAAGGAACAGCAGTCACAAATAAGCCTGCTAGTATAAAATAAAGCCTTTTCTGCAGCTTTGCTTTGATCTTTTTCGACTTTGTTCCGTTGGCAAGGCTGCTTATATGCTCGATCATGCAATAAACGGACGTTACCAAAACACAGACAGAAATCGCTATATATACTGCTATCAGAAAAATACCGCTCTTTGTGCTTCTGATATATAAGCCCAGCATCTTGTCAATATATAGCTCGGCAAATATCATTATCGTACAGATTATGTCAAATGCCAAAACACTCAAATCAGCAAGGAGAATATGTATAAGCATAGTAATGATTGCGCCGTATATTATATGGACTAAAACGAGCTCGCCGGAAAACACCAGATACCATATAAATATCATTCGGAGCAATATAGCTGCCAGTGCAAACTGCTTTACCGTTTTCATGCCTATAAATAATCCATAAACCTTAATCAGTCTGGATTTCCACCTTAAATTGCGAATAAGAGTTAAACTAATCAGCGCAAATGCAATCATAAATACTACAACCATCAGAATATAGGGTCCCAATAAGGACAGGTTGTAGATAATATTATTCTGCATGTGTATCCTCCCTGATCAAAAGCTTGAACACATTATTCTTCATGATATAGAAGGCATTAATGTTCTTCATGCTTACTACATCATTTTCCGATACAATTTCAATATCTCCGTCCAGCTCTCCAACTATAGGCATATAATCAACCATAATAAGAAGATTATACTTCTTGCTGACAATTCTAATTAGCTTGACATTATAGTAGATCTGATATCCGTTCCTGAAGCTGATCACTATAGCCTCTATGTTTTTTTTCACTGCATTTTGCACTGTCTTAGCCATTATATACCTCTTTCTGAAGATAGATAAAAATGTGTTTATTTGCGATACTCATGGAGATTTCCTATGTAGGCGAATCTGTTTTCATCCGTTGTATCGTATTTGCCGTCAAGTATTGCCTCCACATCTATCAGTACATCTTCTATAGCTACAAACTTACCGGGTATATTCGTATACTGCTCGGCAACAAACATGGGCTGGGTAAAATAATTGCGCAGCTTTCTTGCCCGATAGAAAATATTGTAGTCCTCGGTCGACAGCTCTTCGATGCCTAAAACTGCTACTATCTCCTCCAGCTCATTATACCTGGACATATAGCGCAGAACCTCCTGAACCAGATGATAATGCCTCTCGCCAATCTTATCCACCGATATAAGCTTGCTGCTGGTCTTAAAGACATTTATGGCAGGATATATACCCTTGGCGGCAACCTTACGATCCAGTACGATTTGCCCATCAAAGTGGGAGGTTATAGCATGCACGGCTGAATCATTCATATCATCTGCTGGAATATAAACTGTCTGGAAGGAGGTTATAGAGCCCTTGTCGGTCGAGTTGATTCGCTCCTCAACAGCTGCTATATCGGATAAAAGCGTTGACGAATAGCCGTTGTCAATCGGCAGCTGTTCCATCTCGGCGGTTATTTCCGCATTTGCCTGCACAAAACGGTACATATTATCGATAAAGAGAAGCACATCCTGCCCCTTCTCGTCACGAAGATATTCCGCCAGAGTCAGGCCACTGTATATTGCCCTTGATCTGTTCATGGAATTTTCGCCCATCTGTCCGAAAACCATAGACATCTTGTCTATCAGATTAGCATCCAACATCTCATCGTAGAGCTCCTTGCCCTCCCTGGAACGCTCACCAATACCTACAAAAACCGAATTTGATTTCAACCCCTTATAAACATTGTTGATCAATTCCTTTATCAATACGGTTTTGCCGACACCTGCGCCACCCAAAAGACCCATTTTAAAGCCCTTTTGCATTGGTGCAAAGAAATCTATCGCCTTGATGCCGGTCCATAGGATATCTCCGTCAATATTAATTTCATTCAGCTTAAGATTGCGCTCATAAACGTTTTTTGTCCTGACCGTTTCAATGGTGTTTCCGTCAATCAGATTGCCGTAGGAATCAAAAACCTTTCCCAGTATCTCGTCTGAATACTGTATGGCAAGTCCGCCCTCTTCTATATTAACATCCAGACCCTTGCGCAGGCCTCTGACATTATCGAAGGGAATGGCCACCGCTATATTGCCGTTTACACGAGCTATCTCAAAGCGGTTTATGCTGCCATTATGCTCAGTGCTGACTATATCGCCCGGCTTTACTTTATTCTGCTCCAGTAAAATCTCTATTCTCATATTGGATATCGATATTATTTTACCGGCCTTCATCATATATCACCCCTTGTATCGATCTTTCTTAACATAGTTTTCGATTACCTTTCTGAATTCCTTCTGGGTCCTTTCCTTTCTGGCCTCCATAAAATCAATCAGTTCTTTTTCCTCTATCTTTTTCAGGGATTCGGAGGTTGAATTCTGTCTCATTATATTCTCCGATGCAAAGCTGTTAACATTTGCTATTTTCACCTCATAGTTGATATATGTAATAACAAGGTTAATCAAAATGGTATTGGCATCACCCTCAATATAATAGTCTTCCTCATACTTACCCTTACCGCCGGCTACTATATCAAAGGGAAAAATCTTTTTCTTAACCAGTTCGATATTACTTATATTATGGAAATGGTTGTAAATTAAGTTGATTTCGGAATGCTCACGGTTAATTATGCTGCTGGACAGTATTCTCTCCAGCTCTTCATAGCGCTGTATAAAATCCTCTCTGGAAAGCTTTAATATTACACCATCCTTAACATCCCTAATCTTTTTACCTATGAGAATTTTCTTTGCCTCAGGCTCCTTAACAAGCTGCTGGTTAATAAGGAAATTAATACTCCCGCAAAAACCATAGTCACTCCCGAAGTATATATTCAGCGTAGGTTTGCTCTTATCAACCTCCCATAGCCTTTTATCCAGGATAAAATTTCGATTGTTTACAATCATGTCCATAATATCTGTTGCTTCCTTTTCCAGCTGCAGATATTTGTTCGCCTTTTTCATGGCGTTATCAACACGGATTAAGGAATGGAAGTTCATAACCTTGACTATACTTTTTATATTCATAAAAACACACGCTTTCTTTTATATATTTTCCCGATGCCCTTTTAGTCATAATCTACCAGGCCGTCAAATAAGGTGCTCATCTTCTCCAGACTAACAGGACTGAACTTGTATTGGTTCAGGCGGTTTCTTATCTCCCTCCCATTCATCATCTTCGCCGCCAGCTCAGGACTCATCTCGTCAATATTTGCAAGCTCATATACATCACATGTTTCAAGATAAGACAAAAGCTCCATTCTGACCTTTGCTCCGATCTTTTTGATCTGTTCCGTCTGTACCGCGCCGCCCAATCTGGATACGGACAGGGTATAGTCAATAGCAGGTCTCATACCCTTTTCAAAGTTCTTGGATGACAAAACTATCTGGCCGTCGGTAATTGATATGATATTGGTAGATATGTAATCGGTAATGTCTCCTCCCTTGGTCTCGGCTATAGGAAGGATTGTGATTGAGCCGCCGTTCTTATGCTGGCATCCCTTTTCCAAAAGTCTGGCATGGGTATAGAACATATCGGAGGGATATGCGTCACGTCCCGGAACCTTTCCTGTCAGTATGCTGATTTCACGATAAACATCAGCGTGCCTCTTCAAATCATCAATTACCACCAGTACGTCCATATTATGATCCAGCATATATTTCTCTGCCACCGCCAATGCCACAAAGGGGGTATTGTGCAGAACAGGAGGACACTCATCATTAAATGCGGCCATAATTATGGTGTATTCCATGGCACCCCGTTTGAGGAGCTCCGTATAAACCTCCTTAACCTCCTTCTTTGTCTTTCCGATCGCAGTGTATATACAGAGAACATCCTTACCCTTTTGGTTAACTATAGTATCCAGGGTAATCTGTGTTTTTCCTGTCTTTTTATCACCAATTATTAGCTGCCTTTGACCCCGGCCTACAGGATAGATCATATCAATGCCGGTAATACCGGTAAGAAGCGGCCGGCAAACACTGCTTCTGTCCATAATAGGAATTGGCTTCGTTTCGATGGCAAGCTTAACAATATTGTCGAATTTCTTCCCTGTAAGCTTGTCCTCTCCAAACATGTCCACGATATGACCTATTGAATCAGGGGAATAGAGTCCACAGAACTCCTCACCAGAGGCAATTACTGCATCACCTGTATATATATCCCCGTTCTTCTTTGTAATAGCTACGGTTACATATCTTTGCCCTATTGCATTAACATATCCTTCCGCCTTATCCTCAATTGTGACTTTTTCATAAAAGCCTACATTATCCAGACCTTCGACCTCTATTATATAATCATTAACATTTGATACCCGACCAAGCTCATATATGTTCTTCCTGTTTTTTATGGCAGTTATCTTTTTCTCTATTAATTCATCAACGTGTTTACTCAATACAATCACCCTAGCCTTTTATATTTTTTAATTCACCAGTTCACTAACCCGAATACCGAAATCGTACAATTTATTTCCCCTGAGTATTTGAAATCCCTCGCAAAGCCCCTGATCCGGCTCTGCCGATATTAATTTTCCTTTAAGACCTTTAAGCTCACAAGCTTGTGCGGTTCTGATCCGAATGCTGTTGTCACTTAGTACCCTTTGAACATGAAGCCATTGATAAAAGTCGATGCAGGAGAATTCCGTACAGCCAGCCAAATGTTCGTCCAGTATATTTTTCTCCTGATCGTTTAGGATTTCCCTGATAACCTCCAGCTGCTCCTCCGGCTGCAGGGATGAAATTTTATACACATTGTCGATATTCAATTTCAATAACAGTGATTCCAAGCTATGATAGCGATTATCATTTTGCGGTTCCTGCAACAGTAACTCTACCTGTGCCTTAATGTCATCTTCTTTATATTGAAAATTTTCTTTTATCTTCCTGTAGTCCGCAAATATCCCATAGTTGCGGTATTCTGCAAATGATGGAACAAATACCTCCGGAATTTCCCTATCACCAATCTGCATTATATCCTTCCGGGAGGCCTTTTCCTTCTCGGCATTTAGTTGATTTCTTATTTCATTAAGCTCTGCCGTCTTTTTCTGGATTAGCATATCATAGGCCTGCATTTGCTCCACTGCATAATCCCTGATTCTGTTTCCAGTGTAATAAGCGATAATTCTGATGATTATAAAAGCAAATACAATCATAAGCAGCATGACTATCAGAGCTACTGCAAAAGCGGCATTCATAGCTTATCCTCCATTTCCTGCCAATCTCTTCCTACTGAATCATGTAAGGATTAAAATACAGCAATAAGAATATGAACGAAAACAACAGGAGCAGCAACACGGTCATGACAATTGCTATTATCATTACCGAACGGACAATGTCATTCTTTGTTTCCGGATTTCTACCTACGGCTTCAGCCACCTTCGAACCCAAAATCCCCAATCCAATACCTATTCCAAGAAAAGCCAGTCCAAGCATTAGCCCGATTGCAGACATTGTTGATGATAAAATTGCATCCATATAATTCTCTCCTTATTTGTAAAATTTGAATTATCTAAACCTTTGGATATTTCCACAAATAGCTCGTTTACTCTCCTGTATCTTGCTTTGTCATTACTTAATTCTAATTTGACTGGTCACTTACTTGCGGGTAGATCTCATTCCGCCTATGTTACAGGTATAGGCTCAGGGCCTATACCTGACGGTATTGTTTCAGTACCTGTTCCGCCAGCGGGAGCACCTGAATTGCCGCCTTCATCCGAACCTTCAATTGTACCGGCAGAACCGCCTTCAGAGCCTGTACCGTTACCACCGTCATTACTGCTGTCAGTACCACCGCCGGTTCCATTTCCGTTATCCGTACCAGTTCCGCTATACATTGATTGCAGCGCTACCCCAGAGGGCGTGGTATTTCCGATATCCGTACCAGTTCCGCCTCCTGTGCCGCTGTCTGTACCTCCACCTGTACCACTACCAGTATCCGTTCCAGCTCCTCCGGTACCTGAGCCGCTGCCATACTGCATGCTGGCCTTTATTACGAACACATCAGGCAGGGTAATTGGCTGACCATTATAGCTGGCATTATTAAATCTCAGTCTTAGTTCCTTGTCTGTGGGTATACCATAGAAGGAATAATTCCAGCCATTATCGGATGTAGCACTGGCAATATCTATTGCAACCTCGGATTCATAGGTTGAGTCGGTTGAGAACAGTACCAGGCAGGTTCCATAATCAAGCACATAATATTTGTCAAGCATCAGATTTATATCCAGTCTCTGATCCGCAGGTGAATAGGCTAAAACCGACAGCCTGGTATATATGGAGTCTGTTCTGACATTTACCGCATCCACAATAACATCATTCTGATCTCCAAAGCTTCTGTAACCTATCTTCAATACGTACAGGGTGTCGGGTGTCAAGCCGTATATATCAATGTAATTTCCGGTAGGATCAAGAATCACTCTTATTTCGTCAGCGACAGGATCTATTGAGTTTACCGGCCTCAGACTTACGAAGGCTTCACCAAATAAACCTTCAGGGTCGAATATACTGTAATTTACGGTTATACGGTTGGCATATGTAGCAATTCCACGCAAACTAATATACTTGAACAAAGGCTTCCTTATCAAATCCAGCAAATCAGTTGTAGCACCATCGCCACCTATACCACCCGCTCCACCGTTACCGCCTTTACCGCCGGCTCCTCCGGCTCCACCGGGTCCTCCATTGCCGCCATGGCCTCCATGGCCACCGGCTCCGCCCATACCACCTTGGCCTCCGACACCGCCGTCGCCGCCTCTGCCGCCGTCACCGCCGGCTCCTCCGTCACCACCGGCTCCTCCGGCTCCGCCTCTGCCACCGGTTCCTCCGGTTCCGCCGTCACCGCCATCACCGCCGGAACCGCCACGGATAACCAGGTGGATAACATCCTCCGTTTCCTCTTTTATCTCTGTGGTGGAAGCAAGATATTTTCCTATAAAATCCGAATATTCATTGGTGCTGCCGCTAATCGCCTTCAGGTTCATATTATTGTCGCCAAAATATAGCATCTCCCTGGCAACATCAAATTCCAGAACCTGGCCCAGCAGTTCTACCGGAGCGATTGTTTTAGTATTAAGCTTGTGATTTTGCATCAGGGCATTTCCTATTTTATCTATAATGATATACAGATAATAATTGGTGCTTATGCTTCCGTCCGACGACCTTATTTTTTCGCCGGTTATCAGGTACTTACGATCTCCCAGCTTAAAAAAGCTGTCGGTATTTAAATCATAAAGCTCCATAATCTCATCCAGCTGTGCGACGCTGCCGTCCTCAAAGACCTGATAGCCTCCGCCGAATGTCCGCAACAGCCCTCTCCTAGGATCATATACCACCGCCTGCTTGCCCAGGCAGTATTCACTCCTGTCAGCTAGTCTCAGATAATAATTGCCGTTCCATTTCAGCTTTATTTGTCCATCAGAAGGCAGTATTATGCTTCGATTGTTATCATCATGTACAATGCTGTCAGCTGCCAATGCATAGGACTTTGGTTGACTCTTGGCCTGCTTAATAACCATTATCAATATTAGGCCTATTATCATAACCGATAAGATACCAAAGATGTAAAAGGTTATTAAGCTCCTTTTATCCAGTTTACGCATTAATACTCCTCCCACTAAAAGTTTTTGAACAAGGTAAGAACCCTTTCGTCGGCAATATTCATAACGTCGTCATAAAATCTTATCTGAATCTGATATATACCGTTGCTTGCAAACTTATGGCTTAATTCATAGAGCATTCTGTCGCCTGCAGCTTTTGGTACAAAGGGTTCGTTATATGTTACACTGGCACCCTGTTCATTAATTACCACATAGCTGACCCGCACAATCTTATTGAGATTAACCGAGTTGGTGAAGTATACGCCAGCCGTCTGGCCGTCTATCATGGCAATCTGAACATCACCTATGTTGTAGCCCTTATCTCCCAAGGGATAACCAACTGTGCTGAACTTCAGATACTCATCGTTTAAGTCGCTATAGCCTATCTCATTAATCGGCAGCAATGAATTGCCATTTTCATCACGGCCTGTGTTTTTGGTATCATACACAGTATAGATTTGCAATATTGCTCTGTCCCCTACTGGAACATCAACCTCTATTGCCGGTGATGTTGCAGATATTGAAAATGTCATATTCTGATACTCCACAGGGGTAATATCCTGTCCGATGCCATTCAAAATCTTAATTCTGTATCTGCCATTTACAATAACCTTGTCCGGATCCAGCACAGATATGCTGAAGCTAACCTTGTCCGTTGAAGGCGTCGATCTCACATTATAGAAGGGTACACTTAATGAAGGAATATTTAGCTTCACATATTTGGCTTCTCCCAGGAGGTCGTCCGGATTGGTCTTGGATACAGGCTTAATGCAGATGTAGTAATCGTTGCTGTCAAACGGGAAGTAAACATCCACACCATTCTCCTTCCATTTGAGCTGGCCGGGCCGGAGCATGATACGCTCATTCATCTTCTCCGTATAAATTAAAGGTGTTTTGATTATGTTATTGGCACTAAGCTCGGAGCTGCTGAGAATTTGAACAAAATTGCCGTTCTCCATCCTGCCGAATGAATACTCGATATTAAAGCCCAGGGTCTGGTTCAGACTATAGGTCAGCTGTATGTATTTATCATTGTAGGAATTTGCTACATACTTAACCGAGGTCTGACTTATTTCAATCTTATCACTGGTGGTAAATGTGTACAGGTTTGCAGAAGGCTCCCTGTCAGGTATATACAGGTTAATCGGATAGACCCTCTTCTCCTCTCCTGAGGATATGTCAATAAAATACAGCTTTACACCATACTTGGTGTTACTCTCCAGGTTCTCAAACAAGGTCGCATAGTTATTATCGCTGCTGATAACCACTTCCTTTGTTATACCAGTAGGTACCTCCTGTCCCAGCTCATTTACCTTAAAGAGCTCCAGTATCATCGTGTTATTTTTTATATGGCCGAGCATAAGCTTTTCTTCATGTCCGAACAATTGCCATCTGACATTTGCTGTTGTTACGGTCGTATCAATAGTATAGGCAGGGCCGTCATTAAGATTTACCATCGGGGTTATTTCCGTAAAGTGAATCGATGTCTGCCCTTCTACATTAAGCTCAGCTTTAACGGTATCCTTAAGTGTAACAACAGGTCTGTGGTTTAAATTCTCCAGTCTTGAACCGTTCCTTCCTTTGGTAAAGTTCAATACACCTGTATGATTGGTATTTATCAGGCTGGTATATTGAACGGATATATTTGATCTGCCTTCACTAATCGTATCAATTCTGAAATATGAGCCCTTAGCCTTGCCTGATGTATCCTCTATAACACCGCTATGGGTATAATCCAGGGTAATATAATTACCATTACCCTCCGGAGTCATTACCTGCAAGGCCTTCTCCTTGACTTTATCATCATACTCAAAACCGATTTTTCCGCTATCATATATAGCTTCTACCTTAATATCCAAGGTATTGCCCTTGAGATTTTCAATTGAACTGTATTTTAAGTAGCCGACAGCAGTTTGTCCGGCAACACTTTCCAGCGGAACTATTACACTTATCGGATCTTCGCTCGGATTTTGGGGTGTGGCCGTCACATTAAGCGCAACAACTCTGGACAGGTGTCTGGCTTGCTCATCCGAATCGCTGACAGTTATACGGACTCTGTTCTGGCTCCTTACATCTTCTATTTTGCAGGATAATGTACCGTTACTAATGAAATAGAATGTATCATAAACCCCTTCAAAGTAATAGTTAAGAAGCTCTACTCCGTATGAGTCATTGTAAATTGACTTATAGTTTCTGGCGGATATGCCGACAGTGTATCTGTCGCCCCGCGCCAGGCCTGATACTGTCAATTGAGCCGAGCCATTAAGCGTCCTTGTCAATTCATTGCTATATGTACCGTTTTTGTAGAATCTGAAACTACCGCCAACTGCCTGTGTATCAGGAGCATCAATATAATACTTCCATGTAACTGAGCTGACATCGCTCTTCCATGGATAGAAGTAAAATTTAGGTGTCTGATATGGAGCCAGGGCTGTCTTGGATCTGATAATAACCTCAGGCCTTATAAATTCCGGGAAGTATATAACTGAACCGTCCGAGCTGACCTGCTTCAGCTTCGCCCTGTATGTAAAGACAAATTTGCTGCCTCTGGACATGGTATCCAGATCATCAAAAAGAAATACAGCGCTTGGAACAAAGCCAAAGCCGGCTTCGGTCATTTGCTTTTCAACAATGCATAAAGGTGTGGCATTTGTATAGAAGTTTGTCGCATTATCCCCCGGATCATAATCAGCCTCCTCAAACACATAATAAATAAAGCTTTCCACCAAATCGGTGCTGTTGTCAAAATATGCCGCTCTGACCTCATATCCCAATATAATATCCGAATCATACTTTTCGTATTCCTCAAGCTTTTCTGTATCCTTGACGTATTTGTTTATATTCACACGGGTAATTGGTGTTACAACCAGTCCGTCATTGACATCTATGAGGTCCAGATTGGGCAATGTCGCCTGCTTGGTAAATGTTTTTACATTATTATGTACAACAAACTCATTCCTGAATTCCGTATAGTCATGGACCAGCTTGATTTCAACGGTATATTTTGAGGCTACATTGGCAGGATTAATACCAAGTGTTTCCTCCGTTATCAGCATGGTATTGCCTTCACCATATACCTTAGCGGCTATAGTGCTGTTATAGGGTATGTATGTGCCTCCTTCATAATTTTCATCATAAAATACACGACTGGCAACCGGTCTGCTGTTTTGTACCGCAGACTCATCACCGTTATAAATATTCAGCTCCAGGTAGTATATTGTGCTGGCCTCATAGCTGGCGGAACCCGCTGCTTCCATATCTGTCAGATTTATGCGGAAGGATATGGCGCTGGTGGGGTTGCTGTCCTGGTAAAAGTTGGCCTTAAATTCAGCCGGTTTACTTGTTTTGACTATTGTATTCCCCAACAGGCTGTTCTTTCTTGGTCCGGCTCCATCGTTCAGGTCAACCGTTCCATATACACTGATAACATAATCATCGTTGGCCTTTAAACCGTTCTTGCTGAAGGGAATAGCATAATAATCCGATCCCTTTTCATCCTTCAATTTCGGCGGCAGCTCCGTAACGGAATAGGAATACACTTTGCCTGTCGAGCTTTGGTATTGAATTATCAAGGGCTCATTTCCATTTACGGTAATAACAGAGCCATTTGTTAATAACCTAATAATTCCAGACAATTTGTCATGTTTGGACTCTTCCTCATTTTTTTCAAATATAACCGTCGGATATCTTGAGCCCTCCATACTGAATACATCTGAAAACGCGCTTGCTACAGTAACCATCTTTTCATTGTCATAGCATTCTGCCACAATTCTGGCGCGATAATTGTAACCGCCTTTTATTTCAATTCCGTCCACATAGCATGGCATAAGATCATTGCTTGTGCTGTAGAACTGCTTTACCAGCCTGTTGTTTTGGTCATAGTCCACCTCATAGATCTCATACCTGTATCTGATAATTGCATTATCAATATCCTCAACACTTTCAAGCATTAAATCAAAGCTTGTACTTCTCTTGTTGGTTATGACAACAGGCAGGCCCAATGCAGGCATCCTTTTCAGTGTCCAAAGCTCCAGTTCCTCTATCTGTGGAGGAGTCACCAAATTGGTGTCATAATCCACCTTGATATCAACAACCTTAACCATATATGCCTTGTTGCTCTCAAGGCCTGTGAATTCTATGATATCACCGTCTATATTCTCCGCTTTAGCGATATTCACCATCTGTGTACGAATAGGGTTTCCTGCACTGTCTATCAGCTGTAAGTCTGCCGCTACAATATCTGAATCTGCCTTCTTCTTTACTTTAATTGCAAGCGAGCTTTCGGTAGCCGAATACTTTTCAATAGTAAGCCCGATTCCCTCGGTCACAAACAGCTTGTTCACAAATATTCTTGAATATACGGCATTATCCACATAGTAATCGGCAATAATTACAAGCCTGTACTCTTTATTGGGTAATAAGCCGTTAAATTCAATATTGAAAAATCTGTTGCTGGAATCAACAAAGTCTCTGTACACCTGAATGCCAGACAGATTCTCCAGGATCTGTATTTCAAAGGGCTTCAAGCTGTCCAGTCTGTTCTCTTCATCCGTAACAATAATTGTGCTGCTGACAGAGTTCGATTTCACCTGGAAATCCGCAATCTCAAATTTAGGCAGCTGAATACTGATTATCGGCTCTATACCACCGCCATTATCTCCATCATCATTGCCATCAGCACCCTTAGCACCGTTTGCACCGGCGGCGCCTGCGGGACCATCCGGTCCGGGCAAACCGGCTTGACCGTTTTCGCCGGAAATTCCGGGCTCTCCGGGCTCACCAGGCTCTCCGGGCTCTCCTGCTTCACCATTTGCACCTTCTATACCGTCCTTGCCCTTCTGACCATCGCTTCCTTTTTCTCCATCGGTACCATCCAGTCCGTCTTCTCCTTTTCTGCCGGCAGTGCCATCCGTTCCATCGATTGTTGTAATATCAAATTCAGGCACTCTTGCCATCTTGTTCTTTATCTCGTCAGGGATTATTTTAATGTTATCATCGGAATCTATAACCATTTGCTCAAGGGAAAGCCTTACCTGGCCATCCTCATTAAGCACAGTTCTGTTGGCAAGATTTATAACAACATTATTACTCAGTCTTGCTGTGCAGTTCAGCGCCACCGTCTGCCAGGTACCCTCCTGGGTTACAATTCGGATAATTCCTGTATCATAATAATTGAGCTCAACGTAATCCTCAAACTCTTTTACGTTATTGTTGGAAAAGGTGATTGTTATTTTTTCTGAGCATAACAGATATTTTGTATCGGATATTTTAATAATGAAGTCTTTGAAATAGAGGGAATCCCCTCGATTATCTATCACAAAGCCAGTTCCTGCATTCTGCAATAGGGAGGTTTGGGTAAGACCATAATGATTTATAATAGGATTGTCGATCTCGTTAAAATCAATCATTACTCCGTTGGAAAGTATGCCAATAGACCCATCGTTATAATGGGCAAATAAATTAGCATCAATTACCACCTTATCATTTTTTATATCCTTAAAAACAAGCTTATTGGGGTATTTTATCTTATATTTGCTTCCTTTTTCAAAATAGATTTGCTTGTTTACTTCATCAGAAAGGCTAGAATCTGGAGTCAACAGAAAATATCCGGATTCAGTAAATACCAGTCGGCTTTTTGAATCCCTGCATACTGCAAACCCCAGAACGCAAAGAATCGCTAAAATAGGCAGGATACAGCTAATAATAACACTTCTACTCTTAAACATACCCTCCACACCCAATTAAATTTCATTTTTTGAATAATAATTTAATTTTTTTTTATTTATATATATTGCATAATTATTCATAATTGTCAAGAATCATTTTTCTAGGTGTGGGATTTTCTTACATTTAGTTGCAGAATATGTATTGTCTTTAATATTGTCTGATAAATTAAAATTTGTATATTTATAAATAATATAATTGCAAGTTTTCCTTATATTAAATGTTATAACAATAGTTGTCATAATATTACGAAAATTTTATCTTTAAGTCGATCACCTCTTAAGTCCAAATTCCCAGTTTTTCGATAAAAAATTAACAAAGTTGACAAAATATCTTCCTTTAATTCTTATTATACAACAATTTAGTACAAATTTCCTCTAATATTTTTTTATTGATAGCGTCAACAATTTGTAGGAATAAATATCAAACTCCTACTCAATACATTAAGCTTCCGTGTTGAAT
>ENA-UPSB01001280-UPSB01001280.1-bioreactor-metagenome-genome-assembly--contig:-NODE-1280-length-30741-cov-309.904680_pt1 | contig 30741 bp, 23 predicted proteins | sample MGYA00238182_ERZ773286 | MGnify/ENA primary metagenome ERZ773286 (study PRJEB29026, sample SAMN07631240) | bioreactor metagenome | isolation source: Switchgrass digestor | place: USA: Dartmouth...
GCATTAATATCTAAATTAAACTTAGTATTTCCCCTCTTTTTAGAGGGGATTTTTTATTATTTGTCAGGTATTTCCAGTAATAAAATAAGTTTGTTTTATGTTAATAATTAAAAAATCATAAAAATAATCAATTACACTGTGAAAAAAGTAATTAAAAGGAATTATTATTAAGTAGAACAAAATCCCTTGGTTTATCTCAAAAATTGTCATTTGATTTTTAATTTTTTAAATATTATAATCATTATAATGATTAGTATGAATATTATGAAAAGGAGTCTTGAAAAGGATGCATTTGAATGGAAAATTAAATTATTCTTCCAAAGAGCCTTTATACCATCAATTAAAAGAGATCATACGAAAAAATATTCTTCTGGGTGTTTTTCAACCGGGCGATAGGATTCCCACAGAAGATGAGCTTTCTAAAACTTTTGAGGTAAGTAAGTCTGTAGTAAGACAGGCTATTTCGTTGCTTGTCCAAGAGGGATTCTTAGTAAAAAGACAAGGAATCGGGACCTTTGTTGTTGATAATCGAATAAAACAAGGTCCTAGAAAACTTACAAGTTTTTCTGAAGAAATGAAAATGAAAGGGCTTGAACCTAAATCTGTAGTTTTAGAAAATGGAATTATAGAAGCTAATAAAAAGATAGCAAAGGCTTTAGCAATAGAAATTGGAACGCCCGTAATAATGGTTAAAAGAATAAGATATGCACAAGATGAGCCAATAGGTATTCAAACTTTCTATACCCTAGAAAAGCTTGCCCCTGATTTTTTCGACAACTCTCTAACTCAATCGTTATACAACCTGCTTGAAACTCGATACGGGCTACATATTGTCAAAGCAGAAGAAAAGTATTATGCCACTATTTTAGATAATCATGAATGTAAGCTTTTAAAAGTAAAACCACCTTTTGCTGGATTTATTGTAGAGAGAATTGGTTATGATGTATCGGATATACCAGTAGAATACACTGAATCGGTTATTAGAGCAGACAAATACGCTGTAGAAATTATTTTGAGGAAGTGAAAGATGTGAGAATATTGACTTTAGATATCGGTGGTACTTATATTAGATCTGCAATTTGCAATGAAACAGGTTTTTTAACAGACAAAGCAAAATTCAATACGCCTCAAAGTCCTGATGAAGTAATAGAACTCTTTCTAAAAATATACGAAAAGTACAACGATATCGACAGTTTTGGAGTATCAGTTGCTGGAGCAGTTTTAGATGAAGGTTATGTATGGCTTCCAAACGCCTTTGGAGGCGATCCATACCCTTTAAAAGCTAAGTTAGAAGAAAAAATTGGTGAAGTAATTGATATCTTAGATGACAGAGTATCAGGATTAATAGGAGAAACTTGGAAAGGAGTAGCAGTAAACTCAAAAAATTCTGCTTATTTTATTATTGGAACTGGTGTTGGTTTGGGTATTCAAGTAGATGGACATATTATCAAAGGAGCACATGGTGCAGCAGGTTCGATAGGTTGGATACCTATAGGAGAAGAGAATGAATATTCAAACAAGGTTGGAATGCTTGAGTCTAATATCTCAGGATATTATATGAGTAAAAATTATGAAAAAAAATGCAAAAAGAAAGTCAAAGGGGCTTTTGATATTTTTGATGATTATGAAAAAGGGGGTGAATGCTCACAAAAGTTTATATCAAATGTTTCTTATCTTTTAGGAAGAAGTTTAGCGACAATTATTAACATTTTAGATCCTGAAATAATAATTATGGCAGGAAGTGTTGGGCAAAGATGGAATATCTTTAAATCCGAAGCAGAAGAAGCTATGAAAAGATATCTAAGTCCCATTATTAAAAATATAGAAATAGTTCCCTCTGTTTTAGGAGAAGATGCACAATTAATAGGAATTGGAAAGTACGCATTAGATTATATGAATAGGAGATGACAGACTTGTTTTTTGAAAAATATTTAGAGGGTGTAGAAGGAATAATAAACAACATCAAAAAGGAAAAAGAAGCTATTGAAAAAGTGAGTAAGATAATGTCAGATTGTATTTACAATGGTGGATTTGTTCATCTTTTTGGTAGTGGACATTCTGTGATTCCTGCGTTGGATGCTTTCCCAAGATACGGTAGTTTTATAGGTTTAAATGCTCTTACAGACCCTAGACTTATGTGGTTTAGTCCAACAGGACCTGCAAGTGCTCCAGGCCTTCTTATTATTGAAAGAAAAGAAGGATATGTTAAGGATGCGTATTTGCGATATCAACCGATAAGAAAAGGCGACGTTATGATTGTTTATTCTCATGGAGGAGTAAACGCAGCACCTGTTGAAGCTGCACTATATGGAAAAGAAGTAGGTGCAAAGGTTGTAGCAGTTACCTCTTTAGAAAATCAAAAGAGGGCAAAGGCAACTCATTCTTCCGGGAAAAAGCTTTCAGATATTGCAGACGTATTAATAGACAATTGCGTCCCTCATGAAGATGCTATCGTTCCTTTAGAAGGTAGAAATGAAAAAGTTGGAGCTACATCTTCAATTGCTACTATCGCTATTACTCAGTCATTATTGGTAGAAACCGCAAATATATTAAATAACAAAGGTTATGATTTGAAAATATTTGTATCTCCAAACGTTCCTGGCTTTGGAGTAGAGTATAACATTACAGTTTTTGATGAACATAATAGAAAAATAACAAAACATTAGAAAAAAGTCTATTTAAGAGGGTTAAAGGGCAGCAGCCCTCCCCTTTTCTTTCAGTACAAATAGAGAGAAACAGTGAGATACATTCAAGTAGGACGGTTGCGAAAGATAAAGATTTTCTTTCAAAAATTTAATTATAAAACGTTGATAAAATAAGTTTTTATGATCTTTAAAATGACTAATAAATGTTGAGGAGGATTAAAATGGATTTTTTGCCTGTTTCAGTTTGGTATGGACCTGAACGATCACGAGCACCTATGGTGACTAAAATTCATAATGTAAAAAAAGTTAGGGACGATATTATCCAGATAAAAGAACTTGGGTTTAACTCAATTCGTTTTTGGTATGACTGGTTAGCAGGGGAACCAAAACCAAATGAATGGGACTTTGAAACAATTGAGACCCTGCTTTCTATTACCGATGAATTAGGACTAAAAGTATTGGTGCAGGTATACACTGATTCTGCTCCAAGTTGGGTTGCAACAGAGTATCCTGATTCTTTGTTTGTTGATAGGTCAGGTTTGAAGATTGAGACCCAAGCTTCTCCAGGTGTCTGTAGCGATCATCCTGTTGTACAAAAGCATATATCTCAATTTCTTGAGAATCTAGCAAAAGTTGTTTCAAAGCATACGTCCTTTTACGCTTGGGATATTTGGTCGGAACCTCATATTGTTCAATGGTCTTGGATTGACTATATGAAAGATCCTTGGTTCTGTTACTGTGAGAACACCCAAAAGAAGTTTAAGGAATGGTTGAAAAACAAATACAAGGATATAGAAAAATTGAACGAAGCTTGGTACAGGAAACATAGAAATTGGGATGAAGTAGTTCCACCACGATATACCTCATTATCTACCTTCTCAGACCTTCTCGATTGGATATCCTTCAACATAGAAAAAATTTCTAAAGATTTAGAATGGAAGGTTAAAACTATAAAAAATGTCGATAAAAGGCATATTGTTTCTAGTCATGCTGCAATTTCAAGCGTGTATAGTCTTCCTGGAATAGGTTATGGATCTTCAGATGATTGGAAATTAGCGGAAAAAGTTGATGTATGGGGTACTTCATTTTATCCAAAACATACTGGTTCATGGATGCCTTTAAAGCCTCATCATATGGGAGTAGCTTTGGATGCAACTAGAAGTTCAGCAGATAGTAGAGGTAAAGAATTTTTGTTAGGTGAGCTTCAAACAGGACTTGGGGTTACTGGTTTAGATTTTGGAGTTCCTGTAACCGACAAAGATCTTGAAAGATGGGCGTGGTTAGCTATTTCACGTAAAGCAAAGGGATTAAACTACTACGCGTGGTTTCAAATGAGTGTTGGTTTCGAGGTTTCAGGTTTTGGACTTACTGAACCTGATGGGTCTATAAACGAGAAGGCAAAGGCTGCAGGCACAGTTTCAAAGATAGTTACCGAACACATGAATGAATTTCTTGAATCTGAGCCACTTCCAGCTCAAGCAGCAATTATATACAGTATTGATAGCTATAAGATGATAGCTGCGTTAAGGGGAAGATCTGCCGATATTATTAGGCAAGATATGTTTGGCATGTACAAAGCAATGATGAAAGAAAATATAAACGTTGATTTTATTCATATCGATGATCTGCTAAAAAAAGACCTCAAGAAATATAAGATTATCTTTGCGCCTTTCCTTATCGCGTTATCTGATGAATGTGGGAAAGTTATAAAAGATTATGTAGAGAACGGAGGAACTCTTGTTGCAGATGGAAGAGGTCCTTGGGTTAACGAAAAAGGAGAACTTGCATTAAAAATACCGGGTTCAGGATTAAACGAGGTTTTTGGATGTGCTGAAATATCGACAAGCAACATAAAAGAACCCATAAATCTAAAATCAGACGCACTAGACATAACAGCTACCGATTATTTATGTTTCTTTGAACCATCTAGTGCTAACGTGTTACTTAGTTATAATGACAAAGCAGTTGCTCTCGAAAATTCTTTTGGTTCAGGAAAGGCATATATCATAGGAACAGTTATTGGAAAAGCCTACGAACATACTAGGTATGAAGGAAATATCGAATTCTTATCAAAAATAGCAAAACAAGCAGGAGTAGTTTCACCTTTTAGTATAGAAGTTACTGGCGCAAGTGAAGATGACATCGAAGCTCGACTATCGACTTTTAGTAACGGATATTTTTGCTTTGTCTTCAATCATGGTAAAAAAGATGCAGACATAAAATTATTTTTTAAAAGCGAAGATTTTGAAAACGTTAAAAAAATCACAGATTTAAAATCAAAACAGAATGTGCATTTTTCCAAAAATAACCAAATAACTTCTTTCTCATTATCATTAGATGCTCAAGAAACAAAAGTATTTCTGATTGAAAAATAATCTTGGGTTCGTGTATTTGGCTTCAAAAAAATTTTAAGGAGGTTAGTTGGTATGAAGAGATGTATTTTAACAATTTTGTTGGTGGCCCTTTTGGTTAGTAGTATGGCGTTTGCTAAAACAAAACTTACCTTTGCAGTTCATTGGAGTGATTATCAAGTTGAAGGAATAAAAGATAAAGATGGTAAAGTGGTTACAAAAGGTTTAAGACAATACGCTGAAGAATACATGGCATCTCATCCTGATGTAGAAATTGAAATTCAAACGGTTCCCTTTGGTGAATATCTAACTAGAATCTTGGTGGGAAGATTAGCGGGTGCTGCTTCTGATATTTATGTTTTATACTCACTTTGGGGAGTTCAACTTGTTGAATCAGGAGTATTAGATAAGGTTCCGAAAGATATAACTTCTGCTTTAAAAAATGACTTTGTAGAGGCTGCAGTGGGTGGAGCGACAATTAATGGAGAAATTAGAGGAATACCAACAGAGGTCGCAAACTATGCTTTAGTGTATAACAAAAAGATATTAAAAGCTGGGGGATATGATCAGCCTCCAAAGACGTGGGATGAACTAATAGAAATGGCTTCTAAACTAACAATAAAGAATGAAGATGGCACAGTACAGCAATATGGATATGTATATGATACAAGTTCTAACTCAGGTACAGTTCATCCTTATCTTGCAAGATTATACAGCTTAGGTGGACAACTGTTTTCAAACGATAACAAAAAGTGTTTATTAGATAGTAAAGAAGCACTTCAAGCTTTAGATGCTGAAATAGAAATTTTTAGAAGAGGTGGAACTGATTCTGCTGCAACTCATGCTGATTTCCAAAATGGAAGAGCAGCTATGGTAATTCTTGCACCATGGTGGGAGAGTAGCTTGAAAATAGCTTTTGGAGATAAATATGAAGAAACAATTGGTGTCGCACCTATTCCACCAATGAAAGATCCAAAATCGGTTAGTTATACATGGTTTGTTAGCGTAGATGCACTTTCTAAGAATAAGAATGAGGCATGGAAATTTTTGAAATGGTTATGTATTGATCCACTATCAAATGGTTCAACAAGAATGGGTGAATTCTTAGCAAATAACATTGGGGCAATTCCTTCACGAAAAGCTGATATTGATGCTTTCCCAGACAAACTTAACGACCTTTACACGTCTGTTTACGTACAAGAATTGGCAAATACTGTTCCTGAACCAAATGTAGCCCAAGGAGAAGAAATTAAAAATATTATTTGGAGAGAAATAAAAGAAGCAAGACAACAAAGAAAAACACCCGAAAAAGCATTGGCAGACGCCAAAAAGCAGATAGACGAAATTCTTAGTGAATTCTATTGATAAGGAAGTGATCATTCAAAATGTCTAAAATTGGCCATAAAAGGGCGAGAGCGGGATATGGTTTCATATCCCCCTCCCTTATATTCTATTCAATTTTCTTCATTTTTCCTGTAGCTTTTTCATTAATCGCTTCATTTAAAAGATGGAATGGTTTAGTCCCACTTTTCTCTGCAGCATGGGTGGGATTGGATAATTATAAATGGTTGTTTGGGAACGATTTGTTTGTCAGTTCGGTTATAAATACTGTTATTTATTCTGTTGTAACTGTAATAGCAGGGATTTTTATTTCTCTTGTTTTGGCTGTTTTAATAAACGGAAGTAAATTTTCAGGCTTTTGGAGATTGTTATTTTTTCTTCCAGCAGTTACACCAGCTGTTGCAATAGGGACTATATGGGGATATTTGTACCGGGCAAACAATGGATTAATAAACCAGATCTTAGGATGGTTTGGTATAGCGCCTATAAGATGGTTAACTGATCCAAAAACTGCATTATTATCTATAATTATCACAGCAATTTGGGCGGGCGTGGGGATGCAAATACTGATAATCACAGCCAGTTTACAAAATATTCCTCAAGATTATTATGATGCTGCAAAAATAGACGGTGCAGGGTCTTTTAGAATATTTTGGAGCATAACCTTACCGCTCTTAAGACCTATCTTGTTGTTTTTGACAGCAACTGGTATGATTGGAGCTTGGCAAGTATTTGATTTGCCATACATTATGGGAATAAATGCTCCAGCCAAAAGCGTAATGACAGTATCTTGGTATGTATATGAAACTGCTTTCCAATCTCTTAGAATGGGAAGGGCGTCTGCAGGTGCATTTATCCTGTTTTGTATAATCTTTATTGCTAATATTTTGGTCTTAAGAGCGTTTAAAAAAGGAGGAATCGAAGGTTATGAATAGTAAAAGCAAACGAATTATAAAAGAATTTTTTAGGTATTTAATCATAATCTTTGCAGCGTTTTGGATGGTTTTACCTTTCTTTTGGATGGTTTCAGCCTCATTAATGACTCCACAAGAAATAACCTCTATTCCACCTAAATGGATTCCAGAAAAACCTCAATGGCACAATTACATCGATGTGTTAAAGCGGGTCCCTATTGGGAAATACTATCTAAATAGTCTTTTGGTTGCAGGAACAGCAACGATAGGTGTGATTTTAACAAGTTCTCTTGCAGGGTATGCTTTTGCTAAACTTCATTTTCCAGGAAAAAAACCTGTATTTCAATTTATTCTAGTTACGATGATGTTTCCTGTTTTTATCTTTCTTATTCCAAACTTTTTTCTAATGAAAACTTTTGGCATGCTGACAAATCATCTTTCTTTAATTGTTCCGTTTTTGGTTAGTGGGTATGGAATATTTTTACTCAGACAGTTTATTATGAGTATTCCAGACGAACTTTTAGATTCTGCTAGAATAGATGGAGCCAGTGAGTTCAAGATCTACAGATCTATTATTTTGCCTAACATAAAACCCGGGCTATCCGCATTAGCAATTACAACATTTATCGGTCAATGGAACAACTTTTTGTGGCCTATGATTATATCGTCTTTTTCTCCAAATTTAATGACCGTTCCTGTTGGAATTCAAAGATTAGCGTTAGCTTTTGCATCAGCTGAAACACAGCATCTAGTATTGACAGGTCTTGTTTACCAAGTTGTTCCAATGCTTATAGTTTTCGTTTATTTTCAGAAAAATTTTATAAAAGGTTTCGTAGTGAGCGGTTTTGGTAATATTTAGAATGTCCAACAGTTTAAGGGGGTTGGCTTTTATGAAAAAGGGTATTTATTTGACTTTTCTCTTTTTGTTATCTATTAATCTTACTTTCTCTTCTTCTGGGGATGTCCCTCATGATCAACTATCAGTAAAAGTATTTACCGATAAACATATTTCTGAAATCAATGAAAGGATTTTTGGTATACATTTACCAGCTTGGAATGAAACATTAGTAAGCCAAGGTATATTTAATTCTAGAATAGCGAATAATATGAAAGATGCAGGTATTTGTTATCTTGTTTATCCAGGGGGAAATTTTGGTTATGATTTTGTATGGAACAATCTTCACTCAAAAAACGAATTGAGTTCTGATGACTTGCTTAATATTGCAGAAGATATAGGAGCATATATCAAAATATCTTTGAATCCGAATGAGTCGCCATCTTTGGCAGCTCAATGGATAAGGTATCTTAATTTCGAATTGAATGCATACGTTAAATATTGGGAGGTAGCAGATGAGCCATATTTGACTATGAATGTTGATCAGTTTATTGATAAGATGAAGACATTTGTGCCTGTTATGAAAGAAGTAGATCCTTCAATAAAAATTGTGGCAAATGTTTCTGTAGACAACGAAAATTATACAAAGAAAGTAATAAGAGAAATTGGAGATTTAATAGACGTTTATTCTATACATTTTTTTCCTCTACCACCTTCAAAAGCGGTGTATTCAAACTCTCCATACGATAAAAACAACAAAGATTCTTTTTATGCAGATCTTCTTAATTCCACTCAAAAATTGCCAAAGCAGATAGCAACTTTAAGACAATGGGTAGAAGAAGTATATCCCTACAAAGATGTAGAATATCAAATAGGTTCTTTTGCGCCTGTTTGGTGGGGGCCAGAAGATTGGACAGTTAATTCTTTGCCCGCTGGGTTATGGGTGGCTGATATGCTTGGCATATTTGCAAAAGAAAATCTAAGCGGTGCAGCTTTTTGGGCGTTGATGAATCCATATCCTCCTCAACAAGGTGATTTTGGTATGTTTAGTCCAAATATGCAGCCCTATGTAAGTTTCTATCCCTATGTGCTTTTCAACAAGCATTTTGGAAAAATATTAGTTGAAAACACCTGTAATAGGCAGGATTTGAGTATATACACAAGTTTGAGTAAAAACGAGAAAAATTTATATATTATGATTATTAATAAGTCAGCAAATAAAAGTTTTAACATTAATTTTGATTTAGGAACATTTGTACCAAGAGAAGATGGAGCCGCATGGATTCTAGATGGTCCAGTAAATATAGGCAATCCTACAGATTATGGGTTAAGAAAAGAAGGATTAAATAACATACACAGTATTTTTGAATATTCGGCAAAACCTTACTCAATAATTGTTTTGGAAATACCAGGAAAAGATAGTAATTTAGATATAACTGAATCACCAAACCTTGCTTTAAATAAATCAGCTTGCGCGTCTTCTATTGCTCTTAATACCGATTCAAAGTACTATACAACATATGACTATATACCTGATATGGCTATTGATGGAGAACCAAACACAAGATGGGCCTCAAAGATCTTTAAGAAAGATATAGAGAGTTTTACCTTAGATTTAGGTCAAGAAATAGCGTTTAACCAGATTGTTATTGAATGGGAATATTGGGCCACAAGATATGCTATTGAGGTATCAAAAGACGACAATAATTGGGAAAAGATAGCTGATCAAGAAAATGCCTTAAAGGAGAAAGATCCTCCACAACCGGTAGATGTAATAAACCTTGATAATATAATAAACGCACGATATATCCGCATTAGTATGTTTGAAAGGCCAAAAGATTCAGGGGCAAAAGCAGGGTGTTCACAGTGGACTCCAGATGCATTTTCCATTTGGGAATTAGGTGTGTTCTTGAGATAACCATCATATAATCCCCACGACTAATAAGGATCGTGGGGATTATATTATTGCTAACTGTTATTATGTTCATTTTTTTCTTACAAAATACTTCTTAAAAAACTTAAATATAATCTTCTTCAATGTGTATCTCTTTTTTAATGATCATTTTTGCTAAAACTTTTGTAAAAATTATAACCCCTCAATTAATTTACTGTATTTATATAATAAATTAACTTCTTTGAAACAAAATCATGATACTATACTTTTAATTAACAAATGTTCAGAACAAATGTTCAGTTTTTGTTTGTTGTTAACATTTTTTTTGGTTACAAGGATGACATTTTTGAATTTAAAAGGGTAACAGGGCGTAGCCCCTCTCCCCCTTGTTATAAGTACCAAAAAGATTAAAAAACTAATAGTTTATTATGAATATAAATAGTAAGTTTTTTTGTAAGAAAAACTTAAATCTAAAAAATACATATAATAAGGATTTTGGAATTTCTAAAGAAAGTAAAAGAATAAAAATAAGGAGGAAGGGTATGTCTGGAAAAATCGTTAGAATGAATAGAATATTTAAAGCTGATGGTAAAACTGTCATTGTTGCATTGGATCATGGTCAATTTCAAGGACCTATTGTTGGTATCGCAGATATTCAAACTACTTTAAAAAACGTTAAATGCGGACAAGCAGACGCGGTAATACTTAATCCAGGAGCAATTCAAGATAACGCCCAAATATTAGGTGGTAACTTAGCTGTATTATGCCGAATTACCGGTGCTTCAACCAATTATTCTCCTTCTTTTGATTATCATCGTCTTATTTCAAGTGTTAGGCATGCAATCTCTTTAGGTGCTGATGGGGTTGTAGTTATGGGGTTTATTGGAGGTTCGGGAGAGAATCAATCTCTAGAATTATTGGGAAGGATAGCTGAAGATTGTTCAGTAGCAGGGGTTCCTCTTATAGCAGAAATGCTTCCTCAATCACCAGATCATTTTACCGATCCAAAATTTATTTCTTTGGGTGTAAGGGTAGCTTATGAATTAGGTGCTGACATAGTGAAAGTGTACTATACTGATGAAGACTCATTTTCTCAAGTGATTAATTCTGCTAAAATTCCTGTGGTTATTGCAGGGGGCCCTAAAGGAAAAGATGCTCTTGAAACTGCTAAAGAAGCAATCGAACTAGGAGCTAAAGGAGTTGCCTATGGCAGAAATGTTTTTCAGGCTGAAGATCAGGCTGATTATGTAAGAAAACTTGTTGAGTTAGTTCATAGCTAACAATTACGGGGGTGGAATTTATGAGGAAAAGGTGTCTAGTAATTTTTGTCTGTTTATTAATGACTGGATTAGTTTTTAGTGAAAGTGTTTCAACTAAAGGTTTCGTCTATATTTTAGAGGAGAATAATTCTGTACCTTTTTCAGATGGTTATGTTTCAAATGGTTCAACTTTCACAAAAATTGAAGAAAATGGATATTATAGTATTCCTCGATCAGAAGATGGTTTTGTGTTTCTTGTGATTCCAGATGGATATAGGTGTAGTGAATGGTATGTAAAAGATAAGGAAGAGCACAATTTTATTCTTGAACCATACGAGGAAAAAGGAGTTTTTGTAGTTGTTAGTGATATTCATTATGCTGACGATCCTGATGATTTTTCAGATGCCTTACCAGATAGAGAGATGATAGATAATCCAGATCATTATATGGAAAAATTAAAAGAAATGTTAACCGGTATATCTCCGGACTTCATTATTTGTAACGGAGATATGATAGCAGATACTGCCAATGTTGAAGACGAAATAGCTTACAGATGGGCAAACAAAGTGAAATCATATTTGGACATTTCTGATATTCCGACTTTTTATGTTGTTGGTAATCATGAAATTGAAAAAAAGAAAGATAACCCTATAGTAATTTATCAAGATGTATTTGGTCCAGATTATTATTCATTCAACTATCTAGGAAATCATTTTATAATCCTTAATTCCCACAATGTAGTCAATGGGTCACTTCAGTATGAAATTGATTCTACTCAACTTGATTGGTTAAAGCAGGATATAGAGAACATTTCTCAAGAAGTCCCAATAACTTTTTTCTCTCATGAACCTATCTTTTCTCTTTCCAGAACTGATAACTCCGAACAACTTGTTCAAATTCTTTCAAATACTTTTTCTAACCACATTTCAGGACATTGGCATACTACAAGGACGTTTTTTAAAGAACCATTTTTAGAACTTACTTGTGGGGCTGTTTGTGGAGGATGGTGGGAAGGTGATTCTGCTTATGGAGATGCTTATGGATTTACGTTATTTGAGTTACATAGAGGTAAGATAGACTATGCATATATTAAAATTGATGAATATCCTTCAGTTTGGTTTGATTTAAAAAATACAGAAACTCCTTTATCAGGTATGGAATATTTAAGGATAGTGGTTTTTCCTAATACTTCTGAAAGTATTTCGGTACTTCTAAACGATATGTCTTACCTTTGTGATGTGTTTTCTCGCCAAATGAGCTACTGGACAGAGTATTATATTTTTATTAACTTTGCAACTTGTACCGATGGTATCAATAAGATAGGAATAAAGCTTGGAGATCAGCTTTACAGTAAAGAAGTTTATGTTAAAAATAATCCTGTTACTATGAAAACTATAAAGACAAATTCTCAAGCGTTTGTTGGGTTAGATGTTTTACTAAGCGATTGTATAAATACAGGACAATCTGGTAAAACTTATATTTTTAATGATGGTTCGGATGTCTTTATGACAACTTTAGAAAAATGCGTAACGTTGCCTTTTGAAGTGACAAAAAATCAAAAGTACTCTATTTTTGGAATTTATAGGGATAGTGAGGTAGTTGCTGATCCTATGCGTATAATCGTGAGCGAAGGTCTTGTTCACGAAAAAATAGAATGAGAAGGAGGTTTTTTACTTATGAAAAAAGCTTTTCTATGTTTGATCACGTTGATTTTTGTTACAGGAATCATCATGGCAGAGACCACTACTTTAACTGTTAGTGGAGTTATAGCTTTAAGAGATGAAAAGGGAGAGCATGTCTTTACAATGGAAGAACTTGAATCTTTTGAGCAAGTAACCTATTTTGTTACTGATCCCTATCTTGGAGATAAGACTTATAGGGGTGTTGCAATTTCTGATCTTCTAAAGTATGTAGGAGTACCTGCCAATACTAAAAATGTTGTGATTGTGGCATCTGATGGTATGGAAGTTTCAGTAGAGTACGCAGACGTAATGGAATATCCGATTATTTTAGCTTATGCTACAGTTTCTGGAGAAAAGGTTCGCGCAATTCCATCGAGTCAAGGAGGACCAATTAAATTAGTTTTCCCACTTCAAGAACATCCAGAACTTTTTGAAAAATATCCCAATTGGTGCTGGTGGGTTGTTGGAGTGAGAGTAGAGATCTAAAAATCATATTGTCTTGTAGACAGAAGAGGAAAATAACAAAAATACATTTCTACATATACTTGATTCATTCAAGAAAAAACACGATTTTTGCATACTTCAAAGAACAATTAATAAAAACAGGTTTAAGCATAAATAATAAGGTTTTATTAGTATTGTTTGACGATAGTCTCCTCTTCTGTCTACCTTGAAAAATTAAATTATATATTTTATTCTAACATAACTTGAATTAGCTTATGCAAAATATGAATTATAAACATTACATCGTATTTGTAAGTCAATAAAAATACATTCTTTAAAATATAAAAGAAGGACGTGTTAAAAATGAAAGCAGCAGTATATAAAGGAATAGGACAAATTGAAATTGAAGAGGTAGAAAAACCACGTATAAATTCTTCTGAAGCACTAGTAAAAATTGAGATGGCAGGAATATGCGGAACTGATGTAAAAACTTTTGTTAGGGGTCATCCAATGTTTCAGCCACCTTGTATATTAGGACATGAATTTGTTGGAAGAATAGTTGAGGTTGGAGAAAATATTGAAAAAGATTTTACAGAAGGTACTTATGTTATAGCTCCATATATAGGATGTAATAAATGTGAGGCGTGTAGAGAAGGTAAATCAGAGTTGTGCAAAAACAAGTATGCAACCGGTGGAGCTTTTGCTGAGTATGTAACGGTTCCTGAGGAAATTCTTAAGAGAGCTGCTTTTCGTGTACCTGATGATACGCCTAAAGGAGTAATGGTGTTGGCAGAACCACTTGCGTGCGCTATTCATGGTATTGAAAGAGCGAATATAAAACCTCACAAAAAGGTTCTTATTGTGGGAAGTGGGCCAATGGGGCTTTTACTAGGAATTACGTTGAAAAAGTTGGGATGTATCCCTACTATCGCAGAAGTTGATGAAAAAAGGTTAAATATTGCTCAATCATGTGGTCTAGATACTATAGACTTTAAAGAGGATAGTTTTAAAAAATTTCTGCAAGATCAGCCTTCATACGATTCTATAATTTTGGCAAATGATAAAGTTGATTTGGTTAGTAAATTAGTTCCTCTAGTGGCTCCTGGGGGCAGTTTTGAGTTGTTTGGAGGAATGCCACGAAATGCTAGACTTGAAATTGATCCTTATTACATTCACTATGAAGAAGTTAATATAGTAGGGGCTTTTGGTTTTACCGAGAACGAGTTTAAAAAAGCCTATGAGATGTTATGTGAAGATCCAGATAGGTATGGAAAATTAATAAGTGAAATCTTTGAATTAAAAGATATACACGAGGCTTTACAAGCAGCTATGGATAAAAATAATATCAAGGTAATTCTAAAGATAAATTAATGGAGGTGTTGCTATGAAAAAGAGGTATATATTTTTTATCACTTTTTTATTATCTTCTGTTCTGTTTTTTTCGATAACTTTAGATTTTTACTGTTTAGCTTGGCAGCCCCAAACAGTAGATGAAGTATACGATCTTGTTGATATGTGGAATGAAGAAAATCCTGATGTTCAAATTAATATTATGTGGGGTACATGGGAAACATCTGATGAATTTCTTCAAACAAGTTTTAGAGGCGGAAATCCACCGGATATTATTCATACAGATACTGACGTGCTTGCTGAATATGGCCTAATGGGTTTTGTTAGTCCACTAAATAATTATATCTCCAATGAAATGTTGAACGATATTTCTCCATGGCTTTTTACTGAATGTAGTGACCTTAAAGGTAATATTTATGGTGTTCCTTGGCTTCAGGAGATACAGGTAGTCTTTTATAACAAAGATATTTTTAAAGAAAATGGAATTACAGTTCCTGACAATAGAATGATTGGTTGGGATGAATTACTTGACATAGCACAAAAGGTTACAATAAGAGATTCAAAAACAGGAGAGGTAAAAAGATGGGGATTTCTTGCTCCTACAATGGAGTATTTTCACTGGGCCCTTATTGAACAAAACGATGGTCATGTGCTTGTGATGGATGATAAAGGAAAATGGAAGGTAGAAATTGATGACAATGCAAAGGAAGCAATCGAATTTTATATATCATTAATAACTAAGTATAAAGTATCACCGCCAGATGTTATGAGTATAGATTACACTTCTCTTATGCAAAATTTTCTTAACGGTCGTTATGCGATGGTTACATTTGGCTGTTGGAACAGAAGGTTTTTGGTTCAAAGTAAAATGGATAATTGGGGTATGCTTCTTGTTACAGGTAAAAATATTGTAAGCCCTTCCAATCCTCAAGGGTTAGGTATATCAAAAGCATGTAAATATAAGGAAGAAGCTTTCAGATTTGTAGAGTTTCTAACTAATACAGAAAATTCTGCAGATATGGCTTACGCTGACTGGTTATTTCCTGTAAGAAACTCTTCTGTTGAAGATCCAAGATTTCGTTCTACTGAATATGAGTGGAATATTCTTTATTCATGGTTACCTTATGCACGCAATGTGAGATCTAACATGCCAGGATATCTTACTTTTGAATGGCAGGCATTTGTACCTCAAATAGAAAGGGTAATTCTAGGGGAAATTACTATTGATGAAGCATTTAAAAATATTGAAAAAGAAGGTAATAAGGTACTCAAAAGATTGGGGCTTCAATAATTTATTTCAAAAGATCTTACTACAGATAAACTATATGTTATAAGAAAAAATACTTGAAGAATTAATTATTTAGACAATATACTAAAAAATTTAGGATCATATAAAAATTTTTAGTTACTCCAAAGGAGGAATTCCTGCAATGAGTAGAAAAAGTGAAACTGCCAAAGCATTTCCATATATTTTTCCTATTCTTGTTGTAATGATTTTGATTAACATATACCCTTTCGTAAAAGGTATTTTAAACGGCTTCTATGCAGATCAAGTCTTTGGAGTTGGCAGGCATTTCTGCGGATTCGATAATTTCAAAGAGTTATTTCAAGACCATATTTTTTGGGTGGGATTAAAAAATAATATTATCTGGACAATAAGTTGTGTAGCTATAGAAGTAATTGTAGGATTGTTAATTGCAATGTTACTTAATCTTCCATACATTAGATTTAGGAATGTGCATAGAACCCTTGTACTCTTGCCTTGGGCTATTCCGCCGGTTGTTTCTGCCCTCATTTGGAGATATTTTTTTGGGACTTCGGGTCCAATCAACGTTATTTTAAAAGGTATAGGATTTTCTAATCCTCCTTCTTGGCTTATAACACCGGGATATTCCTTATTTGCATGTATTGTTGCAAATATTTGGGTTGGATTACCTTTTGTAACTGTTATGCTTTTGGGAGGGCTCCAATCTTTACCAGGAGAAATTTATGAAGCGGCAGATATTGATGGTGCAGGAACAATGAAAAAATTTATCTATATTACATTACCTATGATGAAAGATCTTATTTTCACTGTTGCTATGTTAACTTCTATTTGGACGTTTAATATGTTTGACATCGTATTCACAATGACAAGAGGTGGACCTGGTAATTCGTCAATTCTTCTTTCGTTGTATGCATATCAAAATGCATTTGGATATTTTCAACAAGGTTATGCTTCTGCGATAGGGATTATTTCTTTGATTATATTGATGATACCTCTTGCCTTTCATATTAAGGGGAGATTTAATTATGAAAACTAAGAAAAGTGTTGTTGCGATAGCCAATATAACTGCGGTTGTGATTATTATATTACTGTTGTTTCCCTTAATTATGCTTATTTTAAATGCATTTAGGGAAACAGGGGATATTTATAGTAAACCTCTTGGACTCCCCAATAAATTGTTTGTTGGAAACTTTTCATATATTTTTCAGCAAACACAGTTTACCAGAATTTTTATTAATAGTTTTATAATAGCTATAGTTACTACATTATTTGGTATCATTGTAACTTCTTTATCAGGATATGCTATTTCTAGGTTTAATTTCAAAGGGAAAAATCTCTTGTTAGGATGGTTGTTGGCGTCTCAGGCGTTTCCGGGTATCCTATTAGTTATTGGAATATTTACATTATACAATAAGTTAGGGCTTTATAATTCTCTTATAGGATTAATTATCCTGCATACAATGGCTACAATTCCCTTTAGTAGCTCTTTAATGACAAGTTATTTTGATTCAATACCTAGAGAACTAGAAGAGGCTGCCTTAATAGATGGTTGTACACAATTTAAAGCCTTGAGAAAGGTAATTTTTCCACTTGCAATTCCTGGCATAATAGCTGTTGGTACCTTTACTTTTTTACTTTCTTGGAATGAATTTCTTTTTGCATTGGTTATGATGAGGGAAAGTATAAAACAAACATTGCCAGTCTTTTTGAACACTAGTTTTGTTGGAACTGGTGGTGCAGTAGAGTGGGGCTCTCTTTCAGCAGCAGCATTGCTTACGGCATTACCTCCAATATTGATTTTCCTTTTCGCACAAAGATATTTGATTGGAGGGTTAACGAAAGGAGCGATTAAATGAAGGTTGCAGTTATAGGAGCGGTCTCTAAAGATATTTATGTTTTGTTGGATAAATTTCCTGAGAGGGATTCTTTAGTATTTGCAAAAGAAAAAAGATGTTTTTTGGGTGGAAGTGGTGCAAATGTTGCCCTGAATTTGTCGATTAATTCCAAGGTAGATTTTTATTTTGGTACAGGAAATGATGCAACTTCTTCATATATTTTAGATAAATTAAGTAAAGTTAATAATTTAAATTCCATTTACTCCTTGGAAGATGGTCCAGGTGCACTTACTCTTGTTATGATTGATTCTGATGCAGAAAGAAGAATTATTTCTTTTGGAGGGAACGCATTATTTTCTGGCAACATTGAAACAGCAGAATACGGGGCATTATGTATAGTTGAAAGTTATGATAAAATTGCTTTAGAAGTAGTTGAACGATTTAAAGCTCCTCTAAAGGTTTATATGCCAGGTGCATTTGGTTTGTATTATCACAAATTAGATGGAATTGTTAGTATTTCAAAAGCAGTTGATTTCATAATATTTTCAGAATCTGAGGCTGAAATGTTAAAGGAAGGGCTTAATAAAATCTCAACAAATATAATTATAACTAGGGGCTCAAAAGATACTTTACTTATAGACTCTACAGGGGAAAAGCGTTATTTTAAAGTTCCTAAAGTTTCAAGTAAGATTTTAGATACTACAGGGGCAGGAGATGCTTTTTGTGCAGGATTCATTGAGGGTTATTTGAACACACATCAAGTTTCAAAAGCTATTGAAAGTGCTCATGAATATGCTTCAAGAATTATCACAAGATTAGGACCTAACCTTGTTGAAGCAAAGGAGGTGTAACTTACTTTTGAAAAGTCTTGATGAAAGAGAACTAATAATTAAGGTTTGTAAACTCTATTATCTTGAAAACAAAACTCAAAATGAAATAGCCAAAATAGTTGGTATATCTAGACCAAAAGTAAGTAGATTGCTTTCTGCAGGTAGAGAAATGGGTATTGTGAAGATTGAAATAGATGCAGGAACGGTTTTAAGTAATGAAGAAGAAACTTCTAAATTGCTTGTAGAGAAATTTAATCTTAAAAATGTTGTCATTGTAGATTGTATTTCTCAAAAAAAGAATATTTCGTCGATAGCAACTGCAGCTGCAAAATTTTTATCTAATTATATTAAAGATGGCCAGATTATTGGCGTTTCATGGGGTAGAACACTTTATCAAACGTGTGAAAGAATTGTTTTTAATGGAAAATATAATAACACTTTATTTGTACCGTTACTAGGTGGAGTGGGTCAATTTCGTTATCAATATCAGATGAACTCAATAGTTGAAAAAATGGCTAATGCTTTTCATGCTATGCGATATTATTTGCATGCCCCAGCAGTTTTAGAAAATCCCGCTGCTTTAGAAATTATGCTTCAAGATAATTCTATAAAATTAGTGACTGATATGTGGGACAAATTAGATCTTGCTATTGTTGGTATAGGAGAACCTATTTCTCTTTCGAATGCATTTAAAGATATTTTTGATCAAGAGTTTCTTGCCAATTTAATTAAAGCTCAGGCTGTAGGGGATATAGCAGGAAGGTTTTTTACCGCAGATGGAACGGAATGTAAAAATGTTGGTATAAGTATGCTAGGTATTTCTCTAGATCAGTTGAAAAAAACACCTGAAGTAATAGGAGTAGCAGGTGGAAAAGAAAAAGTACCCGCAATATATGCCGCAATAAAAGCACGGTATATCAATTCTTTGATTACTGATCTAGATACAGCCTCAAGCATATTAAAAATGGAGGAAAATCTAGATGAAGATCGGGGTTGTAATAAATCCAAATTCAGGTAGAGGAAAAATTAACGAAGAATTTGTTAAAGCCTTTGCTCAAAAAGTAAAAAACCATGAATTATATACTACTCTATCAACATTTATTCATGTAAAAGATCTTCTCAAAATACAAGTTATAGGGACAGAAACAATCTATAAAGATTATAGGGATTCTGTTATTGCAGGAAGAGAATTATCCAGATTTGGAGTAGACTTGATAGTTTTTTTTGGGGGTGACGGCACAGCTGTTGATATCATCTTAGGTATGAGAGAAGAGAATGAATTAGTACCTCTTGCTGGAGTTGCTACCGGGACTGCTTGTTGCGGTCCGTTTATAGCTTTTAGGACTGTTGACGATATAATGAATCATGATTTTTCGTCTATATATCCAACTTGGGTTAGAGGACTTAATGTTTATAATAATAATCAGTTATTGGGAACTTCTTTTATTGACGTAGTAATAGGAGATACACTAGTTTCAACGGTAGATGATAAAAAGAACATTGTTGATGCATATAATTTTTATTATTATCATAAAAGAGTTATTAAAAAGCCTGGTTACATTGAGCTTGCAGGTAGTTCTGTTATTATGAATACAGAAAACTTACCAATTGGGGAAAAAGTCTCTCAGATAATCATCTCACCTTTCTCAGAGCGGGAAAAAAATTATTATCTATCAAAAGCTGTTACAGGACTATTTTGCCATCTACCATATTCTTCTAACAGTTTTGGTATGATTATATCTTCTGAGCCTATTATATTCTTTATGGAGGATAATTGCTCACCATATTATATTAATCTTTGTCAAACTATATTTGATGAAACTGATGTAATTTATATATCTAATTTCAACGCCTTTTGCATTATAGATGGAAATCCAAAGATAGATCTAAAACAATCAGAAGTTTGTATTAAAGGTGAAGAACACAGTGGTCTTACAATTAAATTGGAGGCTTGAAATGACTAAATTTGAAATTATTTTAGAGGCATTTGCCGCAGGTGATGCATTAGGAATGCCTACTGAATTTATGACATACAGGCAAATAAAGGAAAAATTTGGGTTTGTAAGCGAATTAATTGATCCTAAGTATTCTCTGATTCATTCTAAGGGGCTAAAGCTTGGTGAAGTTACTGATGATACAGAGCAAGTTCTTTTCTTAATAGAAGAATACCATAAAAGCAAAAATTTTTCAGAAGAAGCCGTGAAAAGAGCGCTTTTAAGATGGTTTAAAGAATGTAAGCCAGATGAAAAAGGTTACATAGGCCCTAGTACAAAAAAAGCAATTGAATCATTTGATCAAGGACGAGAAGTCGAAGCTAATGGCACAACTAGTGGAGCTCCAATGAGAATTTTAGCTCCGGTTCTCTATCATTTAGACAAAGATGAGTCTTCACTAATAACGGCAATTGTCAATTGTGTTATACCGACACATAACACCAATTTAGCGATTGAATCATCCTTAGCAGTTGGGTTTGCATATTATTGTGCTTCAAAGGGAGCAAATATATACGAAATAATTGATGCGGCGATTAAGGGTGCAAATATTGGAAAAAAATTGACTGATAGAGAGTTTGTTGGGCCTTCCATATCAGAAAGATTAAAGATAATAAAACAGTTTATTCAAGAAGAAAATGAAGTTGACTCATTTCTTCAAAAAATCTATTACATATTTGGAACAACGATGGAGGCCGTTGATGTAGCAGGTGCAGCAATAGCAATTGGAACATATTGTAAAGATGATGTTTGGCTTGCTATTAGAATGGGTGCTTCAATTGGAGGGGATACCGACACAATTGCAGCAATTGCTGGTGCTCTTTCAGCTTTTCAGGCGAACAGTCACAATATTTCTGAAGATATAATTCATCTGATTCAAAATGAGAATAACATTTCTTTTAAAAAATATGCAGATTTCTTGGAAGAGGTCGATAAATTTGATTAGTATTTTAATTGGGAGTGTTTCAATAGGCATTTTGTATGCGATCTATAATTTCGTTCTTATTCCTTATTTAAACGATACTTTAGGTTCAATGGTAATACCGGGTTATTTAGTTTCAATTGGAATGTTTCTAACAATTTTTGTTGGTATGTTAATTGGTTATTTAAGCGATAAAAAGAGAGATTACTTAATTTATATAAAAGTACTTTTCTTGGTAGCTTTTATTGCTATGGGTTTATTAAGTTTGAAAAATAAGTTTCTTCTATATTTTACAACTATTGTTTTTGTAACGACAACTTTTAGTATACAAACCCCTTATTCTGCTTTTGTAAGCAACGTGAGTAAAGATTGTAATAAGGATAGAAATTATGGATTGGTCATGGGGGTTTCAAATGTTTCAATGTTTTTATCTTCTGTTTTAATAGGAGTTGTAATTTCAAAAAGTATTGAATTTGTTATAATTTTGCTTTCATTGGTAGGTGCTCTTTTTGTTGTGCCTTTGTTTTTAAAAAAACTAAATAGTTCACCGTTACTAGAGGAAAAAGAAAATTCTTTATCAGATAATAATTCTGAGGTATTTAAACACGTCTCTCTTCTTCTTATTTCACAGTTTGGAATTTGGTTTACGGTTGGAGGCGTTCTACCTTATGCCACTTCGTTCTTAAAAACTGAATTTGCTATGTCTTTAGAAAAAGCCTCTTTTTTTATGGGTATTTCAACATTAATTAGTGCTCTTTTTTCAACAGCAACAGGCATTTTTAGTAAAATTATTGGTAGAAAAAAGTTATATATGTTAACCATATTAACACTACTTATAACTTTTTCTTTAATCTTTGTTTTTTATGAAAATTTTCTTTCTATACACTCAACCCTTCTTTTTTTAATATTATTTTTGTTTAGTGGAGCGTTGGGTATCATTTATACAATGAACGTTGTAATCATATCCAATTCGGTTCCTCAAAATTATCAGGGAAAGATCTTCGGTATTAATAACATTGTAGTAGTTCTTTCACAAACAATTTCTCTGAGTCTTATGGGAAGCGTCATCGCAACTTTTGGTTATCGAGGAGCAACTCTAGTTCCAATTTTAGGAATGATTATAGCATTATTTTTCTATTTATTGCATGTAAGAAGAGAAATAACATTGTCTTTACAAAAAGAGCATATTTAGGATGTAATAGTCCTAAAATATTTTTAATTTAATTGAATATACACACTTAGTTTACTTACTATAACAATTGGGATGACTAGAAATGGTGTTCATCCCAATTGTAAATTATGGAGTAATTGTTTAATACATAAATCTACAAGAAATCAAAAAATAATAAAGTTTTTCTTTATTTTTATCTTAATGTAAAAAAAATGTTATACTATATTATGAGAACTAGCAAAGATTATTCTAAAAAAGGTGGCCGAGATATGAGAGATCAGAGACTAAGCACAGAAGAAATAGGCGAGATATTAGACATGTATGAATCTTCATCAGAGATGCACACGGGGGCCGTTATAAGAATAGATTTGTCAAATCATAAGATTTTGTACTCATCGAATTTTAAGAGGGTTATCGGATTAGGAAAAGACGAATTTCCTCAAAATTTAGACGAATTAAAAAAGTTGCTAAGAGAAGAAGATTTTCAAAAATTACAGGATAATTTTAATAATTATGATTATGAAAATGAATGGATTTTAAGAGTTTCATTCAAGGAAAAAAGGGAAGGTTTTGATAACTTTGAATTAGTTGGAAAGAAAAAAAGATGGAATAATAGGGATATTGTATACATATTAATTAGAAATACAAAGCAAAAATATGGGATGATAACCCCTGAAACCTTCTTTCCGAAAGACTTGTTTGATAATTCACAGCAGGCTATTGTTATAACCGATAAAAACAATAAAGTAGTAACGGTTAATAAAGCTTTTGTTGATATGATGGGTTATTCTCTTGAAGAAGTAGTTGAAAAAGATCCCCATTTTTGGTCTTCAAATATGCATGATAAAACTTTTTATCAGAGAATGTGGTATGACCTTAAGACGAAGGGATTCTGGAATGGTAGATTGATTAATAAGAAAAGAAACGGAGAAATTATTTTTACATATTCTAACATCTTTGAGATTAAAGGCTATAGCAATGAGTTGATAGGATACATTGCAATCAATACAGATATAACTAATAATGTTAGAAGAGAAGAAGAAATTACAAGGGTTCATAAGTATGACTTTCAAACATGGTTACCTAATAAAGAGTTTTTGTTAGAAAAAATGAAGGATGTTATTGCAAGAAATTTAGATAATGTTCATGCAGAGTACGCTCTAATAGTCATAAAAATTAACAAGATGCATGAGTTACCTATTGTCTATGATTTTGAAAAGATAAACTTTATCATAAAAGAAATAACAGATAGAATTACTAAAATTGCTGAGAACGATTTTTTTGTTTCAAGAATTGCTGAAGACGAGTTTGCACTATTTGGAAGTCTTAATTCTTTATCAAATATAGAAGAAATTTCAAATAAGCTAATTAAAGCATTAGCAGAGCCTTTGCAATTATTTGGTGAGAAAGTATTTATTAAGGCAAGAATTGGTATCAGTACTTATCCTCAGAATTCAAAAGATCCTGAACAATTGATAAATCAAGCTAGAACTGCATTAAATGTATCTTCAAAAAGTGATATCAACTTTTATTCTCTTGATTTATCAAACTTAATAAAATATGAGAATCTCATCGAAGAAGAGATATACTATGCCTTACAAAATAATAAGTTAGTATTATTTTTTCAACCACAGATAGATACAGACAATTTTGAGATAATTGGAGCAGAGGCCTTAATTAGAATGCAAAAAAGTGATGGAACTATTTTATCTCCTTTTGATTTTTTAGAGGTTGCAAAGAAAAAAGGGTTAATGACTGAAATAGATAGATTTGTTTTGGAAAGTACTGCAAAAATAGCAAAAGAACTGAATTCCTCTTTGAATAATAAAATAAAAGTATTTTTTAACGTGTCTAAATCCTTCTTTGAAGACAAAGATTTTTTAAATTTTATTGAAATTGTTTTAGATAAGTATGATATAGATCCTTCATATTTAGGGGTTGAACTAACTGAAGAGATTTTCATCGACGATTTTTATTCTGCCCAGAAAAAGATTAACGCCTTGAAAAATATGGGATTACAAATTGCTTTAGACGACTTTGGTACAGGTTTTTCTTCTCTGGCATATCTTAATAAGTTAAGGATTGACAAGATAAAAATCGATAAGAGTTTTATTGATGACCTTTTAAAAAGTGAATCATCAAAAAGACTTGTATCAAGTATTATATCTATGTCTCATATTTTAGGGCTTGAAGTTATTGCCGAAGGAGTTGAAACACAGGAACAGTTATCGTTTCTTCAATCAAAAGGATGTTATGAAATACAGGGTTATTATTTTAGTAAACCCCTTCCTTTGGCTGAATTTGTAAAATCATTTTGTTAAAAGCCAATATTTATCGTTCTTTTTTTAATGTTAGTAGTGCACCAACATTAATTTTATTGATTTCATAGGTGTCTAACAGCTCAACGCCAGTTTCAGGGTTGCCCGCTTCATAACTATATATTTTCCTTATTGCGATATTAGTAAATAGTTCTTGACGTTGGGCTACTATTGCATCAACAATGCCTTTCTCAACAAGTTCAATATTTTTGGGTGTATTGTCAAAACCAATAAAAAGTTTGTTTTTCAAATTCATTTTCTTTTTGAGAGCCTCAACTATTTCGCAAAAATGTGCATCAAGCCCAGCTATCAGGTCAAAATTCGGATATTTTCTAACTAAATCTTCTACATTTTTAATTCTTTCAGCTGTGTTTACCTTTCCATAATCCATAGCAACTATTTTTATTGTATTGTATTTCTTTAGTTCATCCTCTACTCCTTGTAGACGTTCTGTCATATTTGTACGATTTTTGTCTGTCATACTGATTATTACATCGCCTTTTTCTTTGTTTTTAAGGTGCTTGGCTATTACTTCACCCATTTTTATTCCAGCAGCATAATTATCTGTACCGATAAAGCTTAGTCTTTTGCTGTTTGGACAATCAGAGTCAATACATATTGTTTTAATGCCTTTTGCATCTAGATTGTTGATTATATTGACAAAACGTTCACTGTCTGCCGGGGTTAATATTAAATAATCTATACCCATTTCTTCAAGTTCCCTTATCTTTTCTATTTGTCTTTCAAACCTTTGAGCCCCTGCTTCTGGACAGTTTACCAAAAATTCATAACCATACCTCTCGGCAGTTTTTTGTCCGTTTCTTATCATTTCGGTAATAAATGGGTGATCCTCCGGTAGAAGATGTACAAAACCGATCTTTTTTACCTTCTTTTCTTGAATTTCTATATTATAATTGCCTATTCCACTGCTTACTTGTTGAACTGTATTCATTAATTTTTGTGCAAGGTCGAATAGCATGAGGTTGGATTCTTTTTGCATTTCGCTAATTGATTGAGCCTCTTGTGTAGATGCAGCAAATTCTTGAGAGAGCGAAGCAATATTTGTTATGGAGTTAATTACAGAGTCTTTTATTTCACCCAATTCTCTCACGCTATCTTTTAGTACTGAAAGTCTTGTTATAGATTCAGCGATGCTAAAGTATATATCCTTAAAAGTATCGTAAACTTCTGAGTTTGCTTCAAGTTGAGAATTAGCCCTTTCGTCTAGATGATTAATTAATTCAATAGTAGAATCAACTTTTTCATTAATTAATTTTAGTGTTTCCCCTATTTCTTGGACAAGGTTATTACTTTGCTCAGCTAAATCTCTAATTTCTTGCGCTACAACTGAAAAACCTCTTCCAGCCTCTCCTGCTCTTGCCGCTTCTATTGCTGCATTAAGTGAAACTAAATTAATTCTTTCTGCTAGTGAATCTATGGAAGATATAATTTTATACGCATTATCTACACTGTTTTTTAACGCCTGCTCTGTTTGAATAGCCTTAGAAAAGGCGGTTTGCATTTCCTCACTTTCTTTCATGGATACTGATATATTTGATATTCCTTTATTGCTTTTTTCTTTAAGCTTGTTGATTTCATCTTCTATTTCATTGATGTTGTTGAACATCCTATCAAAACTATTTGATAATTCAATCAAATCTTTTGTAACATTTTCAGCATCCATAGCTTGTTTCTGAGCACCTTCAACTATAAAATTATTAATATCAATAAGGTTTTGAGAAAGCAGGGATGATTCATTAGCGGTTTGTTTTACTACCTTGGAAAGATTTGTCATCTCTTCTATAGAAGTTCGAAAGTCTCTTATAACTTTAGTAAATTCATCGAAAAGATAATAGAGTTTCTCATTTTCTTTTTCTAGTTTTTTTACTATATTGTCTACCAAAAGGTCCTTGTTTTTTATCTTAGTGTATACAATATCGACATCTTTTTCTTTTCCTTTATCTAAGAAAAAGATTGAAAATATGTTTCCTAATATTCCTACTATAAACAGAATGCTTCCAAGCAACGTCATATGACGTATTGTGACAAATGCGATGATTAATAAGACAGTTGAAATAAATATAGTTACCTTTTTGTACATTTCCCATCCCCCTATCCTATTAAATATAAAATTGAGTTACAATTAGAAATTAAATATGTTAACAGTAGAATTATATCAAAAAAAAGCGGATTTTTGTCAATTTATATAATAAATCAAAATAGACAAAAAGAATTTATTCACTTTTGTTATAATAAAATAAGGATAAACTATATAGAAAGGAGTGGGAATATGTCAACAAAGAAATTTCTTAGCATGTTTTTGCTATTATTATGTGTCTTTTCGATATTTTTTGCAGAATCTATAGAACTCCAGATTTTGGCTACGTCTGATCTACATGGGCGTTTTTTACCTTATGATTATGCTTTAAACCAACCAGATTATAGTGGAAGTCTAGCTCAAGTTGCAACCATAATTAGAGAGCTAAAGAGTGAAAACCCAAGTAATACAATTCTTATTGACAACGGTGATACTATCCAAGAAAATCTTTCTCACATTTTTTTAGACGATGCGATTCATCCGATGATCTTTGCATTGAATGAGATGAATTACGATGTTTTTGTTTTGGGTAACAATGAGTTTAACTATGGGATCCCCACTCTTAAGAAGGTTATGCGACAATTTGTTCCCAAAGATGAGGATCCTAACAGTGTGTTATGTGGTAATGTATATAATCCAGACGGTACAAGATTAGCTGCTCCGTATAAGATTGTTACAACAGAAGATGGAATAAAAGTTGGAATAATAGGGATGGTAACTCCTAATATTACAAGATGGGATGCTGCAAATTTGAAGGATTATATAGTAGTTGATCCTGTTGATGAGGTAAGAATAGCTGTTGCTCAATTAAAAGGTAAAGTTGATGTAATTGTAGGTGCATTTCATATGGGGCTTGAACAAGAATATGACACCTATGGTTCCGGTGTTTTGGATATTTTAAAGGTTACTCCTGATTTAGATGTAGTAATACTGGGCCATGCTCATCAGAAAATAGCTGAGATGTACTATTACAACGGAAAAATATACAGGGCTATTAATGGCAAGATTTTTGATGAGCGGGAAAACGATATAACTCAAGAGGTTAAATTGAACGGTACACTACTTGTTGAACCAGCGAGTCGTGGTGGGGTTGTATCACAAGTTGTGTTAGAACTCGAAAAGAAGGACGATAAATTTGAAATCGTAGACAAGAGATCAGCAAATCATGATGTAAAAACTTCTAGTGGATATGTACAGCCTGATAAAGAGTTAACAAGAAAATTAAAGCCTTTTCACTATAAGGCGTTAGATTACGCAAACGAAGTAATTGGATTTTTAGTGGGCGGACCATTAGTTCCTGAAGATGAAATAAAAGGGATACCACAGGTGTGGATCCAACCAACCGCGCTTTTAGATCTTATAAACTCTGTTCAAATGTATTTTGGCGAACAAGTCATAGATAGAAAAATAGATGTTTCTGCAGCAGCCGCATTTAGAGAAGATGCAAATATCAAAGAAGGTCCAATAAAAAGATCAGATATTTCTTTAATATATAAATATGACAATACTTTGTATGTACTTGAGGTTACTGGAAGTCAATTGAAAAAATATATGGAATGGTCAGTTTCTTTCTACAATCAATATCAACCAAATGACTTAACGATCTCTTTTAATAGTAGGATTCCTGGATATAATTATGATATATTTAAAGGAGTTTATTATGAAATTGATATATCTAAACCTGTAGGAGAAAGAATTATTAATCTTAGAAGGTCAGATGGAACACCTATCAAAGATGACGATGTTTTGACTTTGACGGTAAACAATTATCGAGCTAACACTCAGTTACTAACTTATGGGCCTGTATTTAAAGAAGGAGAACCACTTCCAAAACTACTGGGAAGAACAGAAGATCATCCAGATTTCTCGGCTATAAGTGGGGGAGATTTAAGAAAACTCATAGAAAAGTATATAATCGAAGTTAAAAACGGTGTTCTCACACCTGATTATGAAGCAAATTGGAAAATAATTGGTAATTATTGGGACGAAGAATTACATAACTTAGTTAAAGAATTATCCAATGAAGGAATCATTGAGGTTAATAAATATAAACCTGTTAGAGTAGAAGACATTCAAAGTTTCATAAAAGCTTACTAATGAACTAAAAAATCAGAGGGTGCTTTATTAAGCATCCTCTGATTGAATTTCATTACATTTTTAATTTTCTAAACGCTTCTTTCCATAATTCGGGATTTTCTGGCTCGTATGTTTGAAATTGAAAAGATCTTTTAATTAAGTCTCTTATTTCTTCAAAGTTCTTCAATGTTCCCAATGCATACAACTGAGACACTAAATTTCCCACCGCTGTTCCTTCGACAGGTCCTGTAATTACTTCTAGGCCAGTTGCATCAGATATAAATTGACATAGTAATTTATTCCTTGTTCCACCACCAACTGCATGTACCCTTTTAAAATTAATTTTTAATATTTTTTCCAGTTTTTCTTTAGTTTCATTTACTCTAAATGCAATTCCTTCTAAAGCAGTCCTGATAACCTCTGAAGTGTCTTTTAGTTCTAGTTTACTATCTTTAATCGATTGTTCTTTTATTGCTTTGATCATATCATCTGGATTTTGTAAGGATGCGTCATCAACATTAATGTATGAAGTGAATGGTTTCGCTTCTTTTGCCATTTTTGTGATCTTATCATAAGTTTCATTGTTATCGGGAAGATTTAGACTTTGTATTATGCCCTGAATTAACCACATTCCAGTTATGTTTGCCAATATTCTATAAGAGCCGTCTAAGCACCCTTCAGCTGCTAGATTATTTTCCATAAGTTCTTTGCTAATAGGAACTTCATCTACTATTGCACCTGTCAGACACCATGTTCCTAAACTTATAAACAGGGTGTCTTTCGGATCAGATGAAATTGCAGCGAATGCCGATCCTGTATCGTGACTTGCTGGTAAGACAACTTCTATTTCTGAATTTTTGTTTATAATCCCTTTTTTTATCTTTCCAATCTTGGTTCCTGCAGGAAGTATTTTTGGTAGTATATCTGGAATTTCAAATCTTTTTATTATCTCTTCATCCCAACTTCTCTTTCTATGGTTATATATCTGGGTGGTGGTGGCCATAGTAAAGTCTATAGCTTTCTCTCCTGTTAAAAAATAATTGAACAAAGAAGGGATGGTCAGTAAATCTTTAGAAATTTCTAAGAAATCTGGCGCATATTTTTTGTAAGCTAATATCTGATAAAGTGTATTGAAGGGTTGGAATTGGGTCGGAGAATGTTCATATATCCATGGTTTACCTACTTTTTCAATAGCTTCTTGCATAATGTTGGTTTTAAACATATTTCTGTAGTGAATAGGGTTGTTTATCAAAAATCTATTTTTGTTCAGTAACCCAAAATCGACACCCCAACTATCTATTCCTAAAGAAAGAACTTCAAAACCGTTGTTTTGAGCAATATTTACACTGTTAAGAATGTTGTTGTAAAGGTACAGAATGTCCCAAAAAGAGACACCATTTATTTCGACCACATTGTTAGGAAAACGATTAACCTCTTGCAAAACAAGTTTGTCGTTTTGTAGAGTTCCTGCAAAAACCTTGCCTCCTGAGGCACCTAGATCAACAGCTAAATTAAAAT
>ENA-UPSB01001281-UPSB01001281.1-bioreactor-metagenome-genome-assembly--contig:-NODE-1281-length-30733-cov-951.728894_pt1 | contig 30733 bp, 26 predicted proteins | sample MGYA00238182_ERZ773286 | MGnify/ENA primary metagenome ERZ773286 (study PRJEB29026, sample SAMN07631240) | bioreactor metagenome | isolation source: Switchgrass digestor | place: USA: Dartmouth...
TCTGAACAGAGGTGTTATAACGAGGCGAAAAAACATCGCCTCGTTGAAACACCGCGGAAGTAAGGAATTATTTCTACAATCGAAATAATTCCTCTGAACAGAGGTGTTATAACGAGGCGAAAAAACATCGCCTCGTTGAAACACCGCAGAAGTAGGGAATTATTTCTACAATCGAAATAATTCCTCTGAACAGAGGTGTTATAACGAGGCGAAAAAACATCGCCTCGTTGAAACACCGCAGAAGTAAGGAAAATTTCTGCAGCCGGAAATTTTTCTTTGAATGATGCGTAATAACAGGCTGGTATGCGATACGGAAGCGGCATCAGGTCCACACACACCTGGCGGCAGATGAAACGGCCGTCTGATCCCGCGTTTGCTGTCGAATCGAATGCAGCATCTGTTGTCGCATCCGCAAAATGGGGAAAACAGGGAAATATGTAAAATATGTTGGGTTTATTTGCATGTGGCCTGTACTGCATACAACATTTTGCGCGGACATATACTAGCACGTGAAGGGATGTGAAGTTGATGCAGTTTCTTTGCATTGGAGTAAATGGCAGCACTGACGAGGTAATGCAGCATATAAACGAGGAACTCCGGCAACTGAAAAACAAGAAGATCAGCTATTCCATCAATGAAATAAATTCAGAAGGCTCGTCTTCCATTATCTGCACCATCAACGACGGAAGGTTTTACAGAGAGAAGTCCCTGGAATCGTACAAGGTCCTCAAAACATATATATCCAATGCCCTGGCCGATTATATCATAAGGCAGTATGAGGAAAAGCTCATCACGAGGATCATAAACAGTAACTTCTGTTATTTCAATGCAGCTGAAAAAAAGGAAATACTGCAGAGGGCGCTCAGCATTATCAGGAACGAGGACAAAACGTTCATCAACAGCCTGTTCCAGATCAGGAGAAGAAATGTCATCGTCAGACGGCTCATGGACTATTTCGACAACTCCAACAGCATCATCCTGGACGGTTTCGTAAATTTCAGGCTGAAGGACTATATCAAGGACCTTGAGGAAATTGTCGACAAAGCCGTGGATGACTTCCTGATGGACCGGGAATACAGGGAATTTATAAGATTGCTGCGGTATTTTGTAGAAATCCAGGAACCGAAAATCGACACCGTCCATGTCATCGTGAACTATGACAACAGGTATACGCTGCTGGACGGCTCCAGGAGGGAGATAACGAACGAGTGTATCCAGGAATATGTAAACGAGATAACGGAGGGCGAGATCAATTACGATGACCTGCTGGTAAGTTCGTTGATCACATTCGCGCCGCGGAAGGTGGTTATACACAGCATGGGGCATTTCAGGAACAAGGAACTCATGGAGACGATCAAGAACGTTTTCTGCGGCAGGGTCATCATATGCCAGGGCTGCGACGTATGTTCGATGAAAATGGCAAAGAGTGAGACAAAAAAATAGCATGGAAAGCTGGATCTTAATCATTCGTGCGGAAAATGGAGGGCCTGATCAGAGCCCTCCATTTTATGACATAATACACCGATCAGTTTATGACATAATACACAAATCAAGTTGAAATTTTTACAAAAATTTTTATTAATTATATTGACATTCTCGCTTTAGATGATAAAATATACGTGTAACACAATATAATGTATAAATTCACCGGAACAAGTACATAATATAGTTATTATATTATACAGTTTTCTTACAAAAGATAAACGTCCAAGAGAAACAAGAGATGAAATCGGCGAGCATACAAATGATAAGATCCGGGGAAAGAAAAGAGAGTCAGCGACTCTCTTTTTCCCTTTTATACGGGTTTTTTTCGTTGTCAGCCTGTGAACCATCTGATAATATATAGTATAACAGCAACATCGGGAGGTCATCCGTTTGCGGGTAGTCGGTTTCACAGGTGCCAGCGGCACGGGTAAGAGCCACAGGGCATCCTGGGTCGCAAGGGAAAGAGGAATACAGTATATAATAGACGACGGCCTTTTTATAAAAGAGAACCAGGTCATTGCAGGCTATTCGGCCAAAAAGGAAAAAACAAGGGTAGGTTCCATCAAGCGGGCCCTTTTCACCGATGACGACCATGTTGATGAGGTGAAAAGAGCAATAAAGCAGTACCAGCCGGATTCCATCCTGATTCTCGGCACGTCTGACGGCATGGTGGACAAGATCGCCGAAAGGCTTGGGCTGCCCGAAGTCAGTGAACGCATCCACATAGAGGATGTTGCCGACGAGTTCGAGATAAAGCAGGCGCTTGCGACCAGAAGGGAACAGGGCAAGCATGTCATACCGGTGCCTACCTTTGAGATAAAAAAGGACTTTTCAGGGTATTTTCTCGACCCGCTTCAGATATTCCGCCGCAAGGGGAAGCTGAGTTTCCAGCCCGACGGCGAGAAATCCGTCGTAAGGCCTACGTTCAGTTATCTTGGAAGCTATACCATATCCGACTATACTATTTATCAGATTGTCGAATTCGTTGTCAGCAGTTTCAGCGGAGTAAGCAGGATATCGCGTTTCAGGGCGGAGAACCATCCTGACGGCATATACATGGAAATGGACCTGATACTTAAGTATGGTTTCCCGATCCGCGCCCTGGTGAAGGAACTCCAGCAGAAGGTATCCGAAGAGATCGAGCGGCTTACCGCTTTGAACATCCAGCAGTTCAATGTGACGGTCAAAAGCCTTGTGGTCGAGAAATGAAACGGAACAGTCAGGCAGGAAAATCGGTCCGCCGCAGGAGTATATATTTGACAGCCTCATGAAACATCCAGGTGCGGACATATTATGGCTGCTGCCGGCGTAACCTTTCAAGGCGTCAGAATATATAATAATACCGGGGATCCGTGTTCCCCGGTGTTTTTATTTAGCCGTGGAAGGTGATTTGGATGCTTAATGACAACTCATTTCGTACCGCCGGAATATCCAGCTGCGGAACAGGACCTATGCTGCCGCCCTGTGCATATATCCCGGAGAGCATGCCATGCATGAGGCAGCGGGACCAGTACCCGAAACCGCCTTTCCAGTTCCAGAGACAGCCATATTCATATATAAGGCTCATGAACGCAGTGCCGGGATCGCAGCCCGTCGATATTTACGCCAACAGGAGCCTGATAGCCCAAAACCTGCCGTATAAAGGATTTACAGAATATATGCAGGTGCTTCCGGGCATCTACAACATGACTGTATTTGCAGCGGGGACCACCGGGCCTGTGCTGCTGGATGCCGTTATCGAGATACCGGTGAGATCCATAAATACGGTGGCGCTTATGGGCATACCGCCGGCATTGAGCATCAGGCCGTTTTTCGAGACGGTCGTCCAGGTGCCGCCGGGACGCCTGTATCTGCGGTTCGCCAACCTGGTGCCGGACGGGCCGGAAATGGACCTGACGCTGTCGAACGGTACCGAACTGTTCACGGACGTATCATTCGGAATGGTCACCAATTATTTGTCCGTTCCTGCCGGAACATATATTTTCTATATAAAGCAGAGCAACACTGACGCTACCCTCCTGTATGTGCCCAACATACAGCTGTTGGAAGGACGCTTCTACACGATATATACGGTCGGCAGGATGGACGGGAGCGTGCCGCTGCAGGTGCTCATACCGCTGGACGGCAACTCATACATCCAGGTGGGGTGATTTTTACTTCAGACTGCAGTAACCCTTGAGCTTCTGTATGCTGCGCGGCAAAGCATCCCTGGAGTTGCCCCAGGGAGCGTCGTTGTAGCGGTAGTCAAACTTCTTCGTGAACCATTCCAGTTCCTTCTCGATCCTGTCCATATGTTCAAGCTGCTGCTGCGCCAGGATCCCGAGGAACTCTTTTCTTTTGTCGGCGTTCAGATACTTCTCCGCCGCCTGGATGAGCATTCTGAAGTGCACCAGGCAGAATCCCTTTTTCTCCGAGAAAGTCTTCCTGAAGTCGCTTTCCTTAGACCAAAGGTACATGATGACATCCAGGTACCTGTCCATTGTATATTCGAGCCGGCCGCATATGGTACAGCTGTTTTCAAGTTCCGTCAGCAGTTTCAGGAGCTTTGACGCCGGTCCCGAGTCGGTTTGGGTTTTCGGGCTGAATTTCGACGTAAGGGATCCCAGCGAGAATCCCGGTCCTCTGGAACTGTCGTGCCCGCCAAGCAACGGCTTTGCGGCGTCCTTGAGCCTCTCCAGCTGCTCCCTGATATGGGTATCAGTTATCAGACCAAGCCCGAGGCGGTTTTCCTGCCTGTTGTACAGCAGTTCATAATGCCTGCGGCAGAATCCCTTTTTATTCGTATCGATCCGGCAGTCCGGCTCCATCAGGGACGGGCCAAGATAATAGTCGATATATTCCTTCTCCAGCCTGCTTTCAAGGAGACACAGCGGACATTCGCAATCCTCGCTGAATGCCTCGGTTACCGGTATAGTATAGATCTTTTCTTTCATGCTGCCCCTCTCCCTGTTAAGTAATCAGTTGTGGTACAATCACAAACGAGTCGGACTTTATATGATTATAACACATGATAAGTGAAAAGATTTTGCGGCTGTGCAAAATTTCGTTTTGCCGGCCGTGTTTCAGCGGACGAGGAAGGGTATTAATTGTTTCAGCAAAATATATCACGACGTCATCAGCGGAGGAAGCCATGCGTTACAGGGGATATGACATATATGAAGAAGGAAACGGTGTCAGGGTAGAGGGGATACGCGATTTCGACCCGGTCCACATATTCGAATGCGGACAGTGTTTCAGGTGGTACAGGGAGCCTGACGGCAGCTATACTGGCGTTGTCAGGGGAAAGGTCGCCAATGTGCTTTTCCGTTCCGGCATCCTGAAACTGGACAATGTGACGGCGGAGGATTTTAAACAGATCTGGTTCGACTATTTCGACCTTGGCAGGGACTACAGCCTGATCAAAAAAGCTGTAACGACGGACGGGATCATGGAAAAGGCCGTGGAATTCGGCAGCGGGATCCGCATTTTGAGGCAGGAACCATGGGAAACCCTGATATCGTTCATTTTATCGGCAAACAACAGGATCCCCAGGATAATGAAGATCATATCCGAGATATCGAGGCTGTTCGGTACTGAACTGGAATATGCGGGGAAATCGTACTACAGTTTCCCTGACGCACGGACCCTTGCAGCGTGCAGCCTTGAGCAGATCTCCGAATGCCGGGCAGGCTACAGGTGCGGTTATATACATGAAACGGCTGCCGCCGTCGCAGAGTCCGGGTTCGACACGGACAGGCTTGCAGGGATGCAGACGGCTGATGCCCGTAAAGAACTTATGAAGTATAAGGGGGTCGGCGGCAAGGTGGCCGACTGCGTGCTCCTGTACAGCGGCACCAGGTATGATGTCTTTCCCGTGGATGTCTGGGTCAAACGGGTGATGGAGGAGCTTTATTTTGGCCGTGTGGCAAGTTTTCCCGAGATACACCGGTTTGCCGGAGAAAAATTCGGGCAGTACGCAGGTTTTGCCCAGCAGTACCTGTTCTATTATGCCAGGGAGCACAAAATCGGCATATAGAAGCGCATAAACCAGGGTTGAGGCACATGATGGGCACTCCCCAAATAAAATATAATGAAGGGAGAGTGTTCAAATGTACGCCGTTGCCACGCTGGATTCGGGTAATTATGCACTGAAGCTGAGCTCCATCCTGGAGAAAAAGGGATATGTGTTCGAGGTGGTCCCGACCCCTTGCCAGATCGCCAAGGGCGGCTGCGGGTATTGCCTCAAGTTCCCCCTCGAGTATAAGGATATCGTGCTTCAGGAAGCGCTTTTCAACAAGATAGTAATAAGAGAGATATACAAGATCGAACCGCATTTGATGAAAAACGATTATGTCAAGATATATTGATCATGCTGCGATTGTCGGCCATTTTTCGATCTGTCGCCCGATCGGCTGCGGTATCCGCAGTCGGGGGCGCTTTTTCCATTAAATACCTTTTAATGGTTCCAAAATCATCTGAACAATAAAGAAAAACAGAGGCAGAGAGAACTAAACAGCGCATTACAGGCGTAATTGCGGCTCCTGTGTGTTGTTGGAGCCGGGAAATCGATGATATAATGTAATCACAGAAGCGGCGCGGGCAAGGCGCCAGGACGATGCAGACAGGATCACCGGCCTGTGAAAAGCGAATATAAATCAGCCTGAAATGTCCGGATAACCTATAATTTTGAACCTGCTAACGATAATAAGGGAGTCCGGGGTTTGGAAGCAGATGTCAGGCCACAAGCTAATTCCGTCACACGTCCCGTACGTGTGCGGCGGTGGGAGGCAGAAGCTTTCAACAGGACACCCACCTAGCTTTTGGGCTAGGTGTCAAAATATAGGGAAACGGCTTTTCGGGTTTATTAAAAATGTCAGAGGACTTGTCTTTACAGACAGTCCTCTTTTTTTAACCTCCTTCGCTCCATTCCTTAGGTTCCTTCCACTTATCCCATATTTTCAGCCATTCGGGTTCGGGGGATATCTTCGGGCGCCCGGCCGGTGCTTCATGGGACGCTGTTTCCGACGGAACGGTGCCGGCGGTATCATCCGCCGCAGGGTGATCTTTTGCTGTGGATGAGGGTTTCATGCCGTTATGCGTCACATCTTTAAAAGAAGTCGTGACAGGACCACCCTGTACAGCCTGTGCGGATCCGTGAACGGAAACCGGCGCTTGTTCGGAAACTGATGCAGGATGCTTCGATTCAGCCGTTGGCGCACCCTGGGCAGAAGTTGGTTCAAACCTGTCTGCAGCCGGCTGTACCGACCCTTTTACAGTACCTGGCGAAGGTTCAGTTCTTCGGTATTGGCTGTTTATCTGCGCCAGCCTGTTTTCAAGCATGTTGAGCCGGATCGAAAGCTTTTCGGTTTCCTTTGCCAGTTCCATATATGCGCTTGTAAGTCCCGGCATCTCCTTTTTGATTTCTTCCCACTCGGTTTTCATCTCGCTTATCCTGTCCTGCATCTCTTTGAAAATACTAAGGACCAGCGATTTAAGCTCACTTCCCGAAGTATCTCCGGTTGCTGCCGCTGACGGCGGCGGGATCTGTTGGAACGGCTGCCCGCCGGTGATGTCCCCGGTATCCATGAACGCGAGATTGAAACCATCGGAGACTACGCCCGGGAATATCCCGGGGGAAAGAGAAAGTGAAGAACCGTCCCCCTGTCCGGGACTGTCTCCGGCCAGCAGGTCCTTGAAGCAGACGCACTGGAGCCTGTAACCGGGCTGGTAGCCGTACCTGGCCGGCCTGGTCCAGCTGTCGCCGGCCGGGGAACCGGCGCACCAGTATATTACGTCGTTCCGGACCCAGTATACGATGATCCTGCCGTTAACATGAAGGATCGAGGCGTTCTCAAACGGATGGACGGAGGAGTGCAGCACGGTCTCGGCAGACCAGAGGTTTTTGTCCGGCGCTTTCTGCTGGTACACCAACTCGAACAGCTTCGGCGCGCGCCTCTGGTAACACAGGTGGATCGTGCCGGACGGGTCCATGGTCGCATGCGGGTACTCGCAGTTGCCCTGGTACCGTGTCACTGCCGTGAAATCGCTCCAGTGCTTCCGCACGGTGCTGAATTTCTTATATCCCAACTGCAGGTATTTTCCGTCATAGGACTGGTAGAATGCATAAATGTTCTGGTCGGAGTCGTACAAAACCGCGCAGGGTATGCTGTTCCCCGAAACGTAATCCACTATTTTCGGCGTACCCGGCCTGTTATTTTTAACTGTCTGGTATGCGAGAAGGAACGAGTTTTCATGCTGCAGCACATAGAACAGGTAGATCTCGTCATCCAGCGGCGCGATATACAGGTGCTTGTTGTATACCGCCGGCGTCTTGCTGGCAAGGACCGGGAAGGTTTTCGAGTATTGTCCGTCCGTTTTTGAATAATTGATATTCCCGCTGTTGTCCTGGTACAGTATGTGATAAAAATTGTCCCTGCCAAGCTCCGCATAGAAGTACTGGTGCGCGTCCCTTGCAATAATGCTGACGTCGCTCCATATGCCGTTCCTGCCAAGGATGCTGCAGCAAATGCTTTGCCTGTGGTCACAGTAGAAATCACGTACGAGCCCGTCCGCATGCCTGAAGATGAAGTGCCGGTTATGAAAATTGAACATGTCTGACCACTCACATAATTAAACTACACTGTTTAATATATATGAGGGTTTATAGCGCAATTATATTCATTATGCCGCGTAATCTATCACAAATATTTACCATCAACATATTATGAAAATGAGAGGGAAATCGAAAAAACAAACTTTTGTGCGAAGGGGGATATAAATATGGGTAAACATGATAAAGTGCTTCCCGGCCTGATCAGCGAACGGGATCTGTGCAAGATCAGGGAGGCAGTTTGTATACAGGTAGAAAAAATATATGATTCATGCAAGGAGAAGGATTGTATCGAAGATGCGAGAGTTTTCTTCAAGAACCCCGACAAGGTGAACTGGCTGGTCAACAACGCCATCAATGTCAAGGCCAGGCGCGCCGAAGTGGTGAAGGTTTTCTCCGATGTGGAGGAAGTGCCTTTCAAGAGAGGTTTCTTCACGGTTGACATCAAATTCTTCATCAAGGTGACGCTGGACTTCTTCGTACCGAGGCGCAACGGCGGCATAAGGGTCGTAACGGTCCCCGGCATAGTCATGTTCGACAAGAAAGTCATCCTGTTCGGCTCGGAAGGCAATGTGAAGATATTCAAATCCCACTTTGTTGACAAAGGCCTTGACGACCAGGGCTCATCAGCACTGCAGCAGGATAACCTCCCCATCTCGAAGATAGAGGTGGCCGAACCCATAACGCTCAATGCGAAGATCGTGGAGGTTCTTGAAAACGCCTGCGACGACGGGAACGACAGGGGTATACCCGCAACTGTCAGCGACCTTCTTGAAGACGTCGACTTTGACGACACCGATCTGCTGAGAGGAGAAGAAAGGCATCTTACGATAGGCAGACGGGTCGTTGCGACCATCGGCCTCTTCTCGATCGTCAAGCTCGCGAGATATGTCCAGCTTCTCATACCTGCGTTTGACTTCTGCGTTCCTAACAAACAGTGCGTAGCAGCAACAGATGAAGACGCGTGTGGATTGTTCGACACAATCGAATTCCCGATAGACGAGTTCTTCCCGCCTCAAAAAGCAGATTTCCCCGGGGCTGAAGAGGACACCAGGTCTGTTGCGGATGAAGAGTGAAGCGGTCCTACATAAAGGGGTGGCGGCGCCATCCCTTTATTGCTGCACATTTTCCGGATGTGATCCATGGCCGGCACACGGCCGATATCCCTCCCCAATACATGATCGAGGGGGCGGAAGCCCCCTCAGTCGGATAGACGCATGCGGCCGGTATGAGCGCATGTTTTGAGCAGCAGTTGTTCTATATGATTTCGGTTGTATCTGCTCCCATATAAAGTTACATGGTTCTCCCCGGTATCAGCAGGTTGATTATCCCATACACGAGAGCGCCGAGTATTGCGCCGAGTATGGTAACATCGTAGCCTGCGACGAAGTACTGGACGACGTAGATTATCACAGCGGAAACAATAAAGCCGGTCAGTCCCCTGCCGAAAGGTGTGGCATCCACACCAAGGATCTTCTCCACGATATAATCAAGTATCGCTATCACTGCAGCGGCAATGATCAAAGGCCATATGCCCGATATCGTGAAACCCGGCGTGAGGAATGCTGTAACGGCAAGCACTATCGCACCGACCAGCCATCTTACAAGCAACTGCCCGATACTGAAGCGTTGCGTTCTTTCAACATTTTCAGCCAATCATATCACTTCCTTTCAAAGGATATATGAAAATGCAAACCGCCGTCAGTTATATTATTCATTTACGTTCGTATGTTTATACCGGCCGGATCATCTTATTTGTTTACTTTTAGACTAAATTTTGATAAAATGAAAAAACCATGACGCAACTTCGCTTCTCGGCCGGAAGCGGAGTTTTTGCATAAGAGAAAACAGGCGGCTATAGTGTTGGAAAGATACAGCACGTGGGTATAATAAATACAGCATGTGAAATATGCAAAGATAACAGTAATAAATCTGATAAAAACGATCGGCATGCGGGCACGATTTTAACGGGATGTGCATATAGTTCTGTAAAGGATCAAACAGGAGCGGTTACTCGGTTTTGTTGGACATCGGCGAAGAAGGATGTATCGGAACGTGCTTTGTGATCATAGCGGGGAAGGTTTATGTTCAGGGGATTGTTGAGTGATGCAAGATCTATAGCAAAAAGGGATCCGGCGGCAAAAAGCACACTGGAGGTCATTTTGCTGTATCCGGGATTCCATGTTTTGATTTCTCACAGGATCGCCCACTGGCTGTACAGGAAGAAAGTGTTTTTCCTTGCCAGGCTGGTATCCCAGTTCGCCAGGTGTGTCACCGGTATCGAAATACACCCGGGAGCCGAAATCGGCAGAGGTTTGTTCATAGACCACGGAATGGGGATCGTTATCGGCGAGACGGCAGTGGTCGGCGATAACTGTACCATATACCACGGCGTCACACTGGGGGGTACGGGTAAGGAAAAGGGTAAAAAAAGGCATCCGACCGTAGGGAACAATGTATTGATCGGGGCAGGAGCGAAACTCCTGGGACCCATCACGGTAGGGGACAATGCTATGATAGGTTCCGGCTCCGTCGTTCTCAACGACGTTCCGCCAAATTCCACCGTGGCAGGCATCAAGGCGCGTGTCGTCAGGCAGGATGGCAGGAAGCTGGCGCCGTCAATTGAACTGGACCAGATCAATATACCTGACCCTGTCGCGCAGGAACTCTGCAAGATCATTGAGAGGATAGAAAGGCTGGAAGCGGCAGCGGAAGGCAGGCCTGCGGCAGCGATCGACCGCCAGGTATGCACGGAGAGGCTCAGGAGGCAGGACGCCGTCGCCAGGTCACAGGACAGCGGCACAGAGTCCCGGGATGCTGGCGCAGTGAATCAGGACAGCGGCGCCGATGCGCCATACACCGGCGTAAAGCCCCAGGATGATTGAGGCAAATGTACAGGACACCGACGCATATACGCAAATACCTGGTGAAAAGGCGCTGGCTGCCTGTAACAGGCGCGGACTGTACGGCGAAGCCACTCATCGGGTAAACAACGGGAGGAGAGGGTAAAATGAAGCTTTACAACACGCTTACGAGGCAAAAAGAGGAATTCAGGCCGATCGGGGGAGACACGGTAAAGATCTATTCATGCGGACCCACTGTCTACCAGTATTCCCACATCGGCAACATGCGTTCGTTCATTTTTATGGATATCCTCAGGCGTGTATTGAAATATAACGGCTACAAGCTGAAGCATGTCATGAATATAACCGACGTCGGGCACCTGGTGTCAGATGCGGACGAAGGCGAGGACAAAATGGTCAAGACGGCCAGGGAAACGCAGAAATCTCCCTGGGAGATAGCAGAATATTACACAAAAGTTTTTATGGAGCATATCACGGAACTCAATATAGACAAGCCTGAAATAATCCCCAAAGCGACCGAGCACATAAAGGAGATGCTTGAGTTCGTCGAAGGGCTCGTTGAAAAGGGGTACGGTTATGAAACGAGCGACGGCATCTATTTTGACATAATGAAATTCAAGGGTTATGGAAAGCTGTCAAGGCTTGACCTGGAAGGCCAGAAAGCGGGAGCCAGGGTCGATGTGAACACGGAAAAAAGGCATCCGGCCGACTTCGCGCTCTGGAAGAAAGCTCCGAAGGAGCATATCATGCAGTGGCCGAGCCGTTGGGGCATGGGTTATCCCGGATGGCACATCGAGTGCTCTGCGATGGCGAGGAAATATCTCGGCGACGAATTCGATATACACACAGGCGGCGTGGACCATATTCCTGTGCACCATGAGAACGAGATAGCACAGACGGAAGCGCTGCTCGGCAAGCCTGCGGTGCGGTACTGGCTGCACGGTGAGTTCCTGCTGGTGGACAACGGGAAGATGTCGAAGAGCCTTGGCAACACATACACTGTTGACGATCTCAAAAAGAAGGGATATGACCCCCTGGCATTCAGGTATATGTGCCTCAACGCGAATTACAGGAGCAAGCTCAATTTCACATGGGATGCCCTGGATGCTGCGCAGACGGCGCTGGAAAGGCTGTTTGAGGGAGTCCTTGCCCATAAAAACGCCGATCCGGAAGTAAAGATACCTGATGAGATCATACAGGGATACGAGAATGAATTCCATGAGGCGATCAACGATGACCTGAACATACCCAAAGCAATGGCTGTCGCCTGGAATGTCGTAAGGTACGGCACGAAATCACAGGATCTCTACAGGCTGCTGCTCAGATGGGACCAGGTCTTCGCTCTCGACCTGGACAAGGCGGCTGAAAAGATAAAGGCCAAGGAAGAAACACCCGAACTCGATCCCGCGATAATGGCGCTCATTGAACAGAGGCAGCAGGCCAGGAAAGAAAAGAACTGGAAGGTCGCCGACGAGATAAGGGACAGGCTGAACCAGATGGGCATATTGCTGGAGGATACTCCGCAGGGAGTCAGGTGGTCATATAAAAAATAGCCGTCCCGCTGTGCCAGGACTATAGATTAAGTATATCGAGCATAATTTGCAAAAATGTATTGCCAGGCCGGTATTAACCGGCCTTTATTATTTATCCATACATACGCAGCAACTCCAGCCATATTTCTTCATCCGGCATATCGCCCCCGTTCTGCGGTCAATGAACGGCAGAGGTTTTGCTGCCCGTATTCCCGATCGATATGATCCGGATAAATCAAATGGAACTTTTTGCTGGCACATACCGTATAACAAATGAGGCCGAACCGGATATCAACGGCGATCAGCTTTGCCAGGACATTTTGCAATATAAAAGAGGTGTGATACATGTCCGGAAAAAGATTCACTATTGCTGCGGCAGCGATAATCCTGCTGGCTGGCGGCAGCGTCCTCGCAGTTTCGCTGACAGGCGTGAACAATGCGGCGAAACATCTCGAGCTTGGGAACGGACATTTGCTGGAAGGAAAGTATGAAGAGGCGATCCGGGCTTTTGAGAAAGCGATCAGGATCGACCCTGAGAATATCGGAGCCAGGATGGCACTGGCGGAAGCATTCATTATGACGGGAGATCCCGGTAATGCGGAAATATGCCTGAAAGAAGTCCTGGAACTGGAGCCTGGCATGGCAGAAGCAGGCATCAGGCTGGCCGAGGTTTACGATGAGAAGGGTGAAACAGGTAAAGCTATCAGTCTGCTGGAAGAGATATTAAAAGCGGAAGCGGAAAATATAGACAATAATGTTTACATAAAATTGGCGGATCTGAAAATAAAGGCCCGGGACCTGGATGGCGCGATCCTTCTGTTGGAAGAAGCGTATCAGAAGACAAACAGCAAGAGAATCATGGAAAAACTTGATGAATTAAGGCCGGCTTCTCAAAAAGAAAGCAGAGCGGTCTCAGAACCGGCGCCGGAACTGACGGAATCCCCGGAGCCGGCGTCTGAGCCGGAAGAGATACTTGCGCCTGCGCAAACAGATATAACGGCACCCGCACAAGCCGAGACCCCTGGACCAACTCCGGCAAATGCATCAATTGAAAGGGGAAACACGGTTGGGAATTTAGCGAACAATGGACTTGCAGCTATGCAGGGAGATTGGATTTATTACTATGATTACTACGATGGCGGCAAGATTTATAAAATCCGCACAGACGGGAGCGGCCGGACAAAAGTTAATGATGATGACAGCCTTTATATTAACGTAATGGGAGATTGGATCTATTACAGCAATGAACATGATGACTGGAAAATTTATAAAATCCGCACAGATGGGAGCGGCAGGAAAAGAGTTAATGATGATCACAGCATCTTTATAAGTGTGGTGGGAGACTGGATTTATTACAGTAATTTCGATGATGGCTACAAGATTTACAAAATCTGTACAGACGGGAGCGGCAGGAAAAAGATCAATGATGATAACAGTCGGGATGTTAACGTGGTCGGAGATTGGATTTATTACTCAAATAACGATGATGGCAACAGTATTTACAAAATCCGCACAGACGGGAGCGTCCGGACAAAGGTTAACAATGATGAAAGCTACGGTATTAACGTAGTGGGAGATTGGATTTATTACCGCAATTACGATGATGGCAGCAAGATATATAAAATCCGCGCAGACGGGAGCGGCAGGATAAAAGTTAATGATGATTACAGTTGTGATGTTAATGTGGTTGGAGATTGGATTTATTACTATGATTACTATGATGGCAACAAGATATATAAAATCCGCACAGACGGGAGCGGCCGGACAAAAGTTAATGATGATGACAGCGGCGATATTAACGTAGTGGGAGATTGGATTTATTACAGAAATTATGATGACAGCGGCAGGACTTATAAAATATGCACAGACGGAAGCGGCAGAGCAATTGTTGGAAAATGACAAAGCAACAATAAGGGTAACCTTTTATCCGCATCATAATATAATAATTATGTAAATCATATTGTTATGTTAGGATGTGGATATATGATCACAAAGAAGATCGTATGGGAAGAAGGCATGGCAAAAAGGTGTCTGGACAGGGTCACCAGAGGTTATGTCCCTACTTATGTACACGAAGAAAAAAATCTGACCAGGTCATTCCAGGCCGGTGAATGGGATGACTTCAGAAGAAAGATATCCAAAGAGATAAAGAAGTAAAAAGTGATGCCTGGCACGATACTTAGACATAGGGCGGTTCCCGTGTCCCGGACCCGGGGCTGGGATACGGGAACCGTCCCCATATCCGGCGGGAACCGTCCTCCCTGTCTGGCCGCCTGTCTTGGTATCGCGCCTGGCGTTTTATCTTTAACTGTCTGGCTGATGTGCCAGGCGCCGTTATCCGGCAGCCATTTTGAGATACCATTCAACAAAGCGTCCAATGCCTTCCTCAAGCGGCACTTTGGGGTCATAGCCCAGCAATGCCCTTGCTTTTGTTATGTCCGCGCAGGTTGAAGGTACGTCGCCCGGCTGGGCGGGCAGGAAACTGAGTTTTGCCTTTTTGCCCAGCTTGCTTTCCAGTATGCCGACCAGTTCAAGGATGCTTGTGGTAACCGAGTTTCCCAGGTTTATAGTTTCAAAACTGCACGGCAGGTCTATGGATGACATGATGCCGTCGATCACATCGTCTGCATAGGTATAGTCCCTTGTACTGCTGCCGTCGCCGAATATTTTTATTTCGCTGCCTTCGACGATAGCCCTTGTGAAAGTATGGACCGCCATGTCAGGCCGCTGTCTCGGGCCATATACGGTAAAGAACCTGAGGCATACCACCGGCAGGCCATAAAGATGGCTGTATGTCCTGCAAAACAGTTCCCCGGAGTATTTCGCAGCAGCATACGGGGAAACCTGCACCGGCGGAGTGTTTTCTTCCATGAAAGGCGTGCCGGAATTGCCGTAAACCGATGAAGATGATGCAAAAATGAATTTTTTTACACCATATTTCCTGCAGCATTCCAGCATTGCAACAGTTCCCTTTACATCGGTATCGACATAACTGAGCGGGTCGAGCACCGAGCCTCTGACCCCTGCAAGAGCGGCGAGGTGGACTATTATTTCCGGCGCTTCCTGTTCCATGACGGCATCCGTTACTTCGGGATCGAGTATATCCCCTTTGACAAGCCTGAAATGGGAGCAGCGCACGCAGCAATCGAGGTTTTTTCTCTTTACCGACGGAGTATAGCTGTCATTGAAATTGTCCAGGCATATTACTTCAGATCCGCTGCGAAGCAGGCGTTCACACAGGTGGGAACCTATGAAGCCGGCTCCGCCGGTGACCAGTACTTTCATTTCCTTCCCACCCCCTCGTAATGGAAACCTGAACTCTTAACGTTTTTAGGGTCATATACATTCCGGAGATCTATGAATACCGGCCTTCTCACTATTGATTTAAGCTTTCCGAAGTCCAGGTCCGAAAACTCCTTCCATTCGGTAGCCAGTACGATACAATCGCTCCCGGAGCAGGCCGAGTATATGTCGCTGCAGTATTCAAGCGCCATTTCCGGGTGTTCCCGTTTCATATTTTCCATTGCCCTTGGGTCATAAACTGCGACTGCCGCATTTCGCTCCAGCAATGCCGATATCACGGACACCGCCGGCGATTCGCGTATATCGTCGGTACCAGGTTTGAATGACAGGCCCAATACAGCGATCCTGCAGCCGTTAAGCCTGCCCAGCGCGCTCTCTATTTTATCCGCCATCCGCCGTTTCTGGGCCTCATTGACATCAAGAACGCTTTGGAGCATGAGCGGCCTTAAGCCATATTTCTTGCTCAGCGCCAGCAGTGCTTTGACATCCTTGGGAAAACAGCTTCCTCCGAAGCCGGGGCCGGGGTTCAGAAAATGCGGCCCGATCCTGCTGTCGAGTCCCATCCCGTACGTGACATTGCTGATATCGATGCCGCACTTTTCGCACAGGTTCGCCAGTTCATTCACAAAGCTTATCTTTGCCGCCAGGAAAGCGTTCGATGCATACTTGATCATTTCCGCCGTTTCGATGTCTGTCACGAGGAACGGTATGTTTTCGGCCATATGCCTGCTGTAAATATCTTTCAGCGCATCAACGGCACGAGGGTTTTCCGCTCCTATGACGATCCTGTCCGGATCCATGAAATCGTGGACGGCAGAACCTTCTCTCAGGAACTCGGGGTTAGACAACACGTCGAATCCGGTCTTCATGCCCCGTATGGAAAGCATTGCCGATATCACCTGTTTGATAATTTTGCCCGTACCCACCGGAACTGTGCTTTTGTTGACGATTATTTTGTACGTGTCCATGCAGGTCCCGATACAGCGAGCCGCTTCGAATACATTGCCTGTATCGCAGGAACCATCGGGAAGGGGCGGCGTGTTGACGGTGATGAAAATGATATCGGAGTGTCCTACAGCCTGCCGGATATCATCTGTGAAGCTGAGTCTCTTTTCCCTGATACCGTTGTCTACAAGCTCTTTCAATGACGGCTCATATATAGGAACGATCCCGTTGCTGAGATCCCTGATTTTCTTCCTGTCCTGATCACAGCAAATCACATTCCTGCCCATAGATGCGAGGCATGCGCCGGTCACCAGGCCGACGTATCCTGTTCCGATCACCGATATATCGGCGGTATGGGCATTGGCGCCGGGTGCAATGGTATCGGCAGCCGGAATGGTACCGGATAGCGGCGAGCCGGCGGCAACATGCGTAATGGCGGCCGGTATTGTGGTCGCGGCCTGTACATTTACATCTGCAAGTGTTGCGGCGTATGATGATATATTTGCAGTAACAGCGGAATTATCGGCTAATGAGTTGCTTGCGGCAACCTGAACCTGACCGTCGCGGAACATGCCCGTCCCTGTATCCGGATGTTCACCGGCCTGCGGCATATTGGCGCCTGAAACGTCATGCCCCGCGGACGGGAATATTTCACTGGCTACTCTTTCCCAGTTGTATTTTTCTTCTGCCATTTGCCTGCCTTTCCGTCCCATGGAAGAAGCAATATAAGGGTTATCCAGCAGGAAACGTATTTTGTCGGCCATCACTGCAGGATCATTGTACTGGTCTATCACGATACCGCAGCCTCCTGCTGTGCCTGACGGGTTTGCGGAATTTACTGCTGCAGAAGCATCTGTTCCATACATGACCTCTGCGTTGCCGCCGCGATTGGTCGTGATTATGGGGATGCCGGCCGCCATGGCTTCGTAATGCACCCTTGCCAGCGGTTCGTTCCACTGGGAGGCACAGACAAATATGTCTCCCAGGCAGTAATATCCGGCGATATCCGACGGAGGTATGAACCCCGTGAACACGACCGGTCCGGGAAGTTTCAGTACGAGCTTTCGGATAGAGTCGGTATATTCATCGCCTGCGTTGCTGCCGTACCATTTGCTGCCCGCGATGACCAGCGCGGTGTCCGGGTGGGTCTGCATCACCTTTTCCATTGCATCGATCAATATGTGGACTCCCTTTTTTATGCTCAATCTGCCCACATACAGGATGACCCTGTAGTCCTGCAGGCCATATTTCGATTTCATTTCAAGTTTCTTCGCCGCCCCTGCTTCAGTCCACGGCGGATTATACTTTTTCGGGTCGACTCCGGAATATACCACGCGCATTTTTTTCTCCGCAGCAGGGAAGCGTCTGGTGACCGTGCCTGCGATGTATTTGCTCACGGTATTGATGAACTCTGCTTTTTCGATACACTTGATGCCGGCATCGTCTGAGATCTTCTCGGCATGCATCATCTCGTTATGCAGGCTGAGGCCGAACCTTGATCCGGGGAACCGTTCCGACAGTGCCAGGAGGAATTTCGGCCTGTTAAAGACGTGGATCAGTTCGAATGGCGCCCCGTCCTTTTCGACGGATGCCGCGATGCTCTCAGTAATATTCTTTATATAAACGGATTGCGATTTTCCGGGCACCCTTATATACCGCACGTTTTCCCTGGTTTCTTCGTCAGGCAGGCCGGGGTGCTGGATGCAAAAAATCGTTATATCGTGATGCGGCGACAGGTACGGCAGGATGCCGTCTATATACATCTGGATCGCACCGCCCGCTACTGGCGGTACAGGGAGCTTTTCAGTACAGATGAGGGCTATCTTCAAATCAATCACTCCTTTTGAAACAAAGCCGCAAAGCCTCTTCCTTGGACGACTCCAGCAGTGCAGTTTTTTCTATTTCAGATGCCTTGAGTGTTTTGCCGTTCTGGAACAGGTTCTTGACGAGGCCGTAGAACCAGTGCGGGAACAGGAGATCGGCATATAAAACTTCCATCTCTTCCGCCCCCATCGGGTTTACTTCCGTGTACCAGCCGAGTATCTCCGAAATAGCTTCGGCAGACCACCGGTTGTGTCTTTCGGCGTGTTTGCCGATGATCTTTCTGAGATCCCTGGCGGGGAGGTCCCAGGTCACTCCGTCCAGGTCGAGGATATAGACGCTGCTTCCTGCCGCAAGGGCATTCCCTTTGCCGTAATCCTGGTGGCAGAGCACTGCCCGGTCGGACCCCTGCCCGGTCAGCCTTGCGTAATCAGATGAGTCCAGTGCTGCCAAAGCTTTGTCCGCCAGCGCAAGCATCCTGCCGACATGCTGCAGATATGAGGAAAACGCCTGGCTGGGGCTGCTGCGCTCCGCCAGTTCCCTCCACGCCGAAAGCTTTTTGCTCATGGACATGTACTGGTCGGGCCATTTGCCGAGCTTAGAGGAGACCCTTGCTCCTTCGGCGGCCTGATAGCCCTTTGAAGCAAGGTGGAAGCGGGCAAGCCCGCGCACGGCCGTCCGCAGATCGGCAGGAACATTGAAATCCAGGTCTTTCCCGGTGATCCACTCATACAGGACGAACAACTGGCCGTTGTATTGAGTGATCGGCTCTCCGTGCCTGTTCGGGATGACCCCTGGGACAAGTCCGCCGGAGTTCTTTATATGGATCTGGGCGTTGACGGAGAACAGGGCCTTGTCGATCGTGTGCCTGAGCCGCTTGAGGCAGTACGGCGTACTTCCTGACGACACCTTCCATACCGTTTTGACCGTCCCGCCCTGGACGACAGAGATGCTGTCCGGGACTATTCCGTATTCCTTCAGAACGTTGCATGCAATCGACGGATTGCATGCGGTTTCAGCCTTGTTCATGATATCCATTTTGTTACCCTCCGGTTCCTGTAAATCAAACTTGCCGGTCAGACCGGCACGATCCGGCTGAAATCCTCCAGCACGGGTTCCGCTGTCCTTTCAAACGCCGCCATCTCCCTGATCCGCTTCATGTACTTCTCATACGACCACTCTTTGTCGCGCTTGTAGATATACTTGTTGACCGCTCCCAGGAACAGGTGGGGGAAAAGCAGGTCCAGCCTCACCACTTCCCACTGGGACGGCGTCAGTGGGTTCCTGCCCTGGTAGTGGCGGAATATGCCGGCGGCAAGTTCCGGGTCCCATTTGCCCGATTTCTTCATGACCTTGTTCAGCAGTTTCCTTATATCCCTTGCTGCTATGTCAATGGTGATTGAATCCGTGTCGATCACGTAAAGCTTTTTCCTGTCTGTCAGCAGAAGATTGCCCGCTGCGAAATCCTGGTGGCACAGTGAGCCTTTGTTTTCGGCTTCCTGGCTCCAGTCCATGTAATCGTTCCCCTTCAGTCCTTCGACAGCTCTTTTGCCGCGTTCGTAAAAATAGGGGAATTCCCTGACGATGATCGATTCGATCGCATCGGGGCTGTTTTTCATCAGCAGGCTGTCGTAGTAGGATCTCATATCTTCAAGTCTTTCAGAATAGACTTCGGGCCATGTCCCAAGATGGTACTTCGGCTTTGTCCCTTCGGACGGCCTGAAGCCTTCCGATGCCCGGTGGAAATCCGCGAGCCCGGAAGCGATCAGCGCCATTTCTTCCGGTGACGAGTACGACGGATTCCTTCCTTCCACAGCATCCGTGAGGACGAAGCATGTGCCCTCGATGTTTACATATTCGCTTCCGTCGGAAGTCCTGTTCACCTCCGGCAGCAGCACCCCGTTGTTCCTCAGGTGCCTGACCGCATCCAGCGTAAATCTGAGGGTCTGTTCCGAGTTGGATATCTTTTTCAGTATCTTCATTCCCGATGATGTCCTGACCCACCACACACCCTTCTTTTCCTTGTATGACTCATTGCGTATATCCAAAACCGTAAGAGGATAATGCTTTAAAACCTCTTCCAGCGGTTCACGCGCTTCCGGCGGCATGGCTGCAACCTCCTTACAAGTATGGAAACCATATCAAACCTTTGCCAAGCGGCACTCCAAAACCGTGTCAAAACTGCATCAGGGGGATCGGCTCCCCCTGATCAGTCAAGGCGTTATTCTTCTTCCTCTTCTTCGATTTCGAGATCGAGATTCGGATTATCCCAGGATACCTTGATCGATACTGATCCGCCTTCTGCGTCCTCATCGTACTTGATCTTGTAGTCCAGCGTGACGTCCGACGGTATGGAGATCGTCTTCCCCTCGACTGTCAGCCTTCCGGCGAACAGTTCCGGGATGGCTTTTTTGATGAAATCGCCGAATTCTGACTTGGTGCCTGTGAAATCTTCCTGATACCTCATAATAGAATGCACTCCTTCAAATTAGTATTCTTTTTACATAATATTGGGACCGCGCTGTTTATGTTACATGCGGGCGAATGTATACAGATGAATTGAATTCCTTTTGCAGGTCAAGTATAATTTCAAATGGAACTGACCAAAATGTCGCAGCCTGTCAGAGCTGCACGGAAAAAACCATAATACCGGTTACAGCCTGGAGGATTATAGATGGCATATGATACACGCATAATACGGACGTGCTCAAAAGACCCATGGTGGAACCTTGCGGTGGAAGAATACCTGCTGGAACGGGTGGAACCGGACCAGTGCATACTATATATATGGCAAAATGAAAACACCGTGGTCATAGGAAGAAACCAAAACCCATGGAGGGAATGCAGGACCGACCTGCTGGAGAGCGAAGGCGGGAAGCTTGCAAGGAGGCTTTCCGGGGGAGGGGCGGTATACCACGATTCAGGAAACCTCAATTACACGTTCGTGTCGGGCAGGAATCTGTTCGACACTGAACGATGGTTTGGAGTCATCCTTTCTGCAATAAGAAGCCTTGGCATAGATGCCGGAAAAAGCGGCAGGAACGACCTGACTGCCGGCGGGAGGAAATTCTCCGGCAACGCTTTCTGTATCAGGAAGCAAAGCGCATATATGCATGGGACGGTCCTTGTCTCGACCGACCTGGACAGCATGTCCAAATATCTTCAGGTCTCGGAGGAAAAAATGAAATCAAAGGGCGTAAAATCCGTGAAGTCAAGGGTGGTCAACCTGTCTGAACTGAAGCCGGGCCTTTCGGTCGATGACGTGGCGGAAGCGCTTATCGAATCGTTCAGAAGGGAGTACGGAAGCGCGGCGGACATCGAAGGGACGCTCAGGAAGGACAGGGAAAGCAGGGAAGCCATCGAGGAGCTTTATTGCAAGTATTCGTCATGGGCGTGGCGGTACGGCGAGGCCCCGGACTTTGACGTCACCTATGAGACCAGGTTTCCCTGGGGCGGCGTGGAGATCGGCTTCACGCTCCAGAACGCCATGGTAAGCAAGGCTGTAGTATATTCTGACGCGATGGATGCGGCATATATCGAAAGCCTGGCGGAAATCATGAAAGGCATGCGTTTCAACGCGGAAGAACTGGCGAACCAGATCATGGAAGCGGCCATGGAAGAACCTGATGATATCAGGATAATGGCGTATGACCTGGCAGGCTGGCTGAGAAGCAAATGCTTCTGAGATGACGGCATTTGGATTTTATGCTCTGTTTCCGGTACGTGTATGATATCCGGGGCAGAGCAATATTACAGCCGGATGTGGCAATACAACATAAAAACGGGCACAGTCTGCTGTCTGCAGCGGATGTGTCCGGCGCATATTTATGATAGAGTATAAACAGATGGGAGATATAATCGATGGAAAACACGATAAGAAAGACGCCGTTATATGACGCGCATGTGAAAGCCGGAGGGAAAATGATCGATTTCCACGGCTGGCTGCTGCCCGTGCAATACAGCAGTATACTTAAGGAACATGAAAATGTGAGGGCAAAGGCCGGGCTGTTCGACGTATCGCATATGGGCGAGATAGAAGTCAGCGGCAGCGATGCTTATGAGTTCCTCCAGCGCATGCTGACGAACGACATCACTGCGAAGCCCGGGAAAGCCGTATATTCACCTATGTGCTATGCTGACGGCGGCACTGTCGACGACCTGATCGTCTACAGGCAGAACGACGGCTCGTATTTGCTGGTAGTGAACGCATCCAACGCAGACAAGGACTTTCAATGGCTGCGGGACAATAAGAAAGGCAATGTCGATATAAAGGACCGTTCTGACGAATACGCGCAGATAGCCCTGCAGGGACCGGAGTCGGAAAACATCCTGGGGAGCCTGACGGTTGACGGAGATGCCCGGGAGATACTGTCAAATCTGAAGTTCTACCGCTATGTAAATGATATGCAAATAGGAGATGTAAAAGTGATGCTGTCCCGTACCGGGTACACCGGCGAGGACGGCTTCGAACTTTACTGCAGGCCTGATGACGCCCGGAAGCTCTGGGATATGCTCTGCGATAAGGGAGCCGCGTACGGCCTGGCACCTGCCGGACTTGGGGCACGGGACACCCTCCGCCTGGAAGCCGGCCTGCCCCTGTACGGCCAAGAGCTTTCCGAGACCATATCGCCGGTCATGGCAGGGCTCGGAAGGTTCGTTAAACCCGGCAAGGGGGACTTCATCGGCAGGGAAGCGCTGGTCAGCCAGATGGAAGGCAATTTGGCGCAAAGGCTTGCCGGATTCGAAATGATAGACAGGGCGATACCCAGGACGGGCTATGAAGTGTACAGCAACGGGCAGAAAGTCGGCCATGTGACCAGCGGCGGGTTCTTTCCCACGCTGAAGAAGAATATGGGCATCGCGCTGGTCGAGACGTCCTGCGCGGACGAAGGCACAGATCTTGAAGTGACGGTCCGGGACAGAAAATATGCGGCCAGGACTGTCAAACTTCCGTTTTATAAGCGATAACCTTTATGTACGACAGCCATGATTTGATCAAAATATAATTTTGAGGAGGAGCGCTATGGAAATGTATGAAGGGGTAAAATTCACAAAGGAGCATGAATGGGCGAGGGAAGAAGGAGGCAAGGTATATATAGGCATTTCGGACTACGCCCAGAAAGCCCTGGGAGATATCGTATATGTTGAACTGCCCGGGATCGGGAAAAAGGTGAAGGCAGGGGATCCGATCAGTGTCGTGGAATCCGTCAAGACCGCATCGGATATCTACTCGCCCGTTTCAGGCACTGTCGTTGGGGTGAACGAGGCGCTGGAAGACTCGCCTGAGCTTCTCAACGAGGATCCGTACGAGAATTACATTGCGGTCATTGACCCTGACGATCTGTCAGAACTTGATGAACTGATGGATGAAGAGGAGTACAGGGAATTCTGTTCCGAGGAGGAGTAATATGTACCGGTACATCCCGAATACCCGGGAGGACCAGGAGAAGATGCTGTCTGCCATAGGCGCAGGCAGTATTGACGAACTGTTCTCAGATATCCCGGAAGACATAAGGCTCGACAGGGAACTGGAACTGCCGGCCTCGATGTCGGAACCCGAACTGGTTTCTCATATGAGAGCCGTCGCTTCAAAAAACATCAATGCTGCTGACCATCCGTGCTTTCTCGGAGCAGGCGCCTATGACCATTTAATTCCGTCAGTGGTCGGGCACGTGATATCACGCTCCGAGTTTTATACGTCATATACCCCATATCAGCCGGAAATCAGCCAGGGTATGCTCCAGGCCATATTCGAATACCAGACGATGATATGCCGCCTTACGGGCATGGATGTTTCCAACGCTTCCATGTACGACGGCGCAACAGCGCTGGCTGAGGCGGCGCTGATGGCGGTGCGGACCACAGGCCGCGACAGGGTGCTGGTGTCCCGGGGTGTACATCCCCAGTACAGGGAAGTGCTGAAAACATATGCGGCGAATGCAGGCATAGAGGTAGCAGAGATCGGCATGTCTGGCGGCATGACCGATATGGACGGGCTGCGTGCTATGCTGTCAGGGCAGAACGATATGCCCTCAGGCAGTAAGGCAGACGGCGGCGCAGCTAAAGGCGCCGGCACAGCTGCCGTGATAATGCAGAGCCCCAACTTCTTCGGTGTGATAGAGGACATGGAAGCGGCGACAGCGCTTGCCCATGAGTATGATGTTCTTTCGGTGGCATGCGTGGATCCCATATCTCTCGCGATAATCCAGCCTCCGGGAGAGTACGGGGCCGATATTGCGGCAGGAGACGGGCAGCCTCTCGGGAACCCGCTCAATTACGGAGGCCCCCATTTCGGTTTTCTGGCGGCAAAGCAAAAACTGGTCAGAAAAATGCCTGGAAGGATAGTCGGCCAGACCACAGACAATGAAGGCAGGAGAGGTTTCGTACTGACCCTTCAGGCACGCGAACAGCATATAAGGAGAGAAAAGGCTGTCTCCAACATCTGTTCGAACCAGGCGCTGAATGCGCTGGCCGCAACAGTTTACCTGTCGGTGATGGGCAAACAGGGCCTGAAGCAGGTGGCGGAACTTTGCCTCAGCAAATCCCATTATGCATACAGCAAACTGCTGGAAACCGGCAAGTTCGAAAAAGTCAATGACGCGCCGTTCTTCAGGGAATTCGCCGTCCGGGCCGCGGATGAACCGGTGGAAACGATAAACAAAAGGCTGCTGGACCGCGGCATAATAGGCGGACTTGCGCTGGAGCGCTATTATCCTGAGATGAAGAACTGCTGGCTGGTGGCAGTAACTGAAAAGCGCACCAGGCAGGAGATCGACGCGTTTGTTGAAGCAGCGGCGGGAGGAGGGAAGCAAAATGGCTAAACTGATATTTGAAATGAGCAAACCCGGCAGGGCAGCATACAGTCTCCCTCCATGCGATGATGCGGCCGAAGTGTGTGACGGCCTGATACCCGGGCGCTTCAGAAGGAAGAAGGACGCCGAACTGCCTGAAGTAAGCGAAACGGATGTGATCAGGCACTTTACGGAACTGTCCCGGATGAACCACGGCGTTGACAACGGTTTCTATCCGCTGGGTTCATGCACGATGAAATACAACCCGAAGATCAATGAAGATATAGCGGCACTGGATGGTTTCAAAACCGTCCATCCGTACCAGGACGACGAAACGGCCCAGGGCTGCATCCAGGTATTATATGAGATGGACAGGATGCTTTCCGAGATAACGGGAATGGACCGTTTCTCGCTGCAGCCTGCGGCAGGCGCCCACGGGGAGCTTACAGGCCTTATGATCATCAGGGCATACCATGCCAACCGGGGCGATACCGGCCGTACCAAAATAATCGTTCCTGACTCGGCCCATGGAACGAACCCTGCATCCGCGGCGATGGCAGGCTTTGAAATAGTCGAGGTGAAATCGGACGAGCGGGGCGGCGTCGACATAGAGGCACTGAAAACCGCCGTCGGCCCAGATACAGCGGGCCTCATGCTCACCAACCCGAACACGCTGGGGCTGTTCGATGAGAATATCAAAGCTATAGCCGATATAGTGCATGATGCCGGCGGACTCCTGTATTACGACGGCGCCAACGCCAATGCGATCATTGGGATTTGCAGACCCGGCGACATGGGATTCGATGTCGTACACCTCAATCTCCACAAAACGTTCAGTACGCCCCACGGAGGCGGAGGACCAGGTTCCGGCCCGGTGGGCGTCAAAAAGGAGCTTGAGCCGTTCCTGCCCGTACCCCTGGCCGAATTTGACGGAAAGCAGTACAGGCTCGTTTACGACCGTCCCCTGTCGATAGGCCGTGTACGGTCCTTCTGCGGTAATTTCGGCGTGATACTCAGGGCATATGCATACATCAGGACGATGGGACCCGACGGGCTCAGGAAGGTCGCGGAAAACGCTGTGCTCAACGCGAATTACCTGATGCACAGGCTCAGGGACCATTTCGATCTGCCCTATGACCGCACCTGCAAGCACGAGTTCGTCCTGTCGTACGGCAGGCATAAGGAGACCGGCGTCCGCACCCTTGATATCGCAAAAAGGCTGCTGGATTTCGGCTTCCATCCGCCGACCGTGTATTTCCCCCTCATTGTCAGCGAGGCGCTGATGATCGAGCCGACCGAGACAGAAAGCCTTGAAACGCTGAATCTTTTCGCCGATACACTGATCGGCATCGCCGAAGAGGCGGAAAAGGATCCCGAAAAGGTGAAAACTGCCCCGCATAAAACATATACGACAAGGCTCGATGAGGTCAAAGCTGCGAGAAATCCGGTATTGGTCCACGCGGACATGCGGCAGAGCAGGCCAACGGCTGAACAAACCGATTGACGGCCGGACAAATATCGAGCCGGATATGGACTGAAAACGGTCGGAATGGTCAGCGGCTTAACAAACAAATCAGCGGCCGGACAGACCTGAAGCAGGACAGGGATCCGAAGCCGGGCGGAACAGGCCTTGAACGCGGAAAATCAAATCGCAGGAGGCCTGTTTTGACCAATGTGCTATAATTATCTGCAGAGGAAATAATTATGGTAGAAGAGATTTTTGAAAAAATCAGCCAGGAACTGCCTGTAAAGCCCGGCGACATAAATTCCTACTCGCCGCTGGCGCTGGCTTATGTCGGCGACGCCGTATATGAACTGTATATACGGACCCTGCTGCTGAGCAGGGGCAATGCACCGGTCCACAAGCTGCACAGGCAGTCGGTGGCTTTTGTCAAAGCAAAGGCGCAGTCCGACATCGTCCATAAACTGATGGAGAGGCTCGATCCCGTCGAGCAGGATGTGGTAAGAAGGGGAAGGAACGCAAAATCAGGCACGATACCAAAGAATGCCGATGTTGCGGATTATAAATATGCCACGGGTTTTGAAACCCTTCTTGGGTACCTGTATCTCAAGCAGGATTTTGCAAGGCTGCTTGAAGTCATGAGGATATCGGTGGAGCAAAGCGAAGCCGACGTTTAATACTTGCAAATGGAGCAATAATAAAGCCGACATGGCAGAAGGATTAACGAAGCATGGCAGAACAAACTGAGCAGAACAGGCGGGGAATCAGCGGAATGAATTTTTCAACAGAAAAGAACAGGAAGAAAGGCAGCGGATCCATGGCATCAGTGCAAAAAGGAAAACCGTCGGTTCAAAAAGAAAAACCGGGAAGAAAGGACAAAAAAACGGCCGTCAAAACGGTCAGGCCGCGTGATGCGAAGCGAGCGGAAAAGCGAAACGAACAGGTCCAGGACCCGGCAATGCAGCCCGGAGAAGGCCTTGACAAGCTCGAAGGCAGGAATCCCGTGTTCGAGGCGCTGAAATCAGGCAGGAGCATCAACAGGATCCTCGTATCAAAGGGCGAAAAAGAAGGTTCCATAAAACAGATAATAGCGTTGGCAAAACAGAATCATGTAGTCATACAGGAAGTCGACAGGTCCCGGCTCGATGCAATGTCGGAGACCAGGGCGCACCAGGGCGTCATCGCGCTGGTTGCCGCCAGGGATTATGTAAGTGTCGATGATATACTGAAAGCCGCGGCTGACAGCGGACGGCCGCCATTCATCGTAATCCTCGACGAGATAACCGATCCCCATAATTTCGGGTCCATACTGAGAACATCCAATGCTGCCGGCGTCCATGGCGTCATCATACCGAAGCGGCGTGCAATCGGCCTGACATCGGTGGTGTCGAAATCTTCGGCAGGCGCCGTTGAATATGTGCCGGTCGCACGTGTCACCAACCTGGTCCAGACGATGGAATATCTCAAAAAGCAGAACATATGGGTGGTAGGTACAGATGCGGAGGCCGACAGGCCATATTTCGACTGTGACCTCACAGGAGGCATCGCGCTTGTTATCGGCAGCGAGGGCGAAGGTATGAGCAGGCTTGTAAAGGAGGCCTGTGACTTTACGGTAGGAATCCCGATGGCAGGTGAGATATCGTCGCTGAATGCCGCAGTCGCAGGGGCAATCGTGATGTACGAGATAGTAAGGCAGAGGGAAGAAAGAAGCAGGCTGAGCAGGTAGTATTTGAGAACAGGGCAGATAATGAAAAAGTAAATAAAGAATATAAAATCGGCAGACATTTGCCGATATTTATTGATGAAGGAAATATAGTTAGAAATATTTCCCAATAATGTAAAATGGAAATCCATGCATCCTCATTGACTAAACATGCCGAAACGGCTGTGATAAACGTGCCGCAGGCAGCCTCGACTTGACATAAAAGCCCGCGTTAACGTATAATGAGGGAAGATGATTTCCAGCAAAATTCTGCCTGTTCATGCAATGTATTGCATTACTTATGAGGGGGACATATCATTGAAGCAGAATGCTCAGGCTAAGGCGCAACCAACCTACAATCCCGCGATCGATGAGGAGCTCATCAGGGAAGCGAAAGCAGGAGATGACACAGCCCTCGAACTTCTGATAAATAAATACAAGAAATTCGTCCGGGCGAAGGCAAGAACGTATTTCCTGATCGGCGCGGACAGGGAGGACATCATCCAGGAAGGCATGATAGGCCTGTACAAGGCGATAAGGGATTTCAGGGGGGACAAGCTTTCGTCGTTCAGGGCGTTCGCGGATCTTTGCATAACCCGCCAGATCATAACGGCCATAAAGACGGCCACCAGGCAGAAACACATACCGCTGAACTCGTACATATCGCTGAACAAACCCATATTCGACGAAGAATCCGACCGGACCCTGATGGATATCATAAATGAGGAAAATGTAAGCGATCCCGAGGAAATGATGATCAACAGGGAAGAGTTTGCCGGTATCGAACTGAAGATGAACGAGATACTCAGCAGCCTGGAATGGGAAGTCCTGTCCAAGTATCTGCAGGGCAGATCATACCAGGAGATAGCGAAAGAACTGAACAGGCATGTCAAGTCCATCGACAATGCGCTGCAGCGCGTGAAGCGCAAGCTGGAAAAGCACCTTGGGGAGGAAAAGGTATGATCCTCCGGGAAGGAAGCATAACCGGGCGACAGCGGCCACAGGAATGACGCAATGCCGCCGGTTGGGACCCAACGGGAAAATGAGGCAAAAAATTCAGCATAAACCCACTAGACAGGGTGTCTGACAATATGCTATAATTAGTTTCGCCCGTCGGATAAAGATATGCGGGTGTAATTCAATGGTAGAATATCAGCTTCCCAAGCTGACTGCGTGGGTTCGATTCCCATCACCCGCTCCATTGATTTTGCAGGCGGGTTTTTAGCTGTAATGGCGGACGCCGCCTGCAGCAATACAGCTTCATATGCCCTCATAGCTCAGCAGGCAGAGCGCATCCATGGTAAGGATGAGGTCACCAGTTCGATTCTGGTTGAGGGCTCCATGACTAAAGCCTTGAAATGCTGAAGATGCAGCGTTTCAGGGCTTTTAATTTTCTTCTTTGATTTCATATGACATCATCTTGTAACATCATAACTCATCATGAATGGGTTAAAACTGGCTTATTATGCGGAATATATCGAATCTCTAGATGTACTAAAGTACAGGGCAACGAAATGCTCGGATTTTTCAAATTGTCTATGGGTTCCCCATTCTACGGGAAACACTCTACGGTACACCTTGGCTCAATTCAATATCACTAGGCGATAAATCACGCCTAGATCGAGTTATACAACTCTGCATCCAGTAGATGGGGGATTTGTAACCCGGTGTCAACGCCGGAATATTTTTGACCTAAAATCGCCGGTTAAGATTTGACCCAATCGCCGGATTTCAACCGCCGGTTTTTGATGGTCGGTTTTTCATACCGGATCGTCTTTTACTGGAATATCAGCTGGCGGCACGACCCTGAAACCGCTTTTCACCCTGTCTTTCAACCTATAACTGTCACCCCTGATGTTTATGATATGCGAATGATGCAACAGCCTGTCCAATATGGCCGTTGCTATGACCGTATCGTTCATTAGCTCACCCCAGTCTCCGAAGGATTTATTGCTTGTGAGTATTATACTGCCGTTCTCATACCTTGCGCATGCCACACGGAAGAGAAGTTCCGCCGACGCCCGATCAAGCTGCATATATCCTACCTCATCAATGATCAATATGTTTGGTCGGGTATATACATGCCACCTGCGTTCCAGCTTGTCCTGGCGGGCTGCTTTCTGAAGATCCGATATGAGATGTGCCAGGGTTGTAAAATATACTGTCATACCGGACCTGATAGCCTGCATTGCAAGACCTACCGCGAGGTGTGTCTTTCCCACGCCAGGAGGCCCCAAAA
>ENA-UPSB01001284-UPSB01001284.1-bioreactor-metagenome-genome-assembly--contig:-NODE-1284-length-30663-cov-4.613075_pt1 | contig 30663 bp, 24 predicted proteins | sample MGYA00238182_ERZ773286 | MGnify/ENA primary metagenome ERZ773286 (study PRJEB29026, sample SAMN07631240) | bioreactor metagenome | isolation source: Switchgrass digestor | place: USA: Dartmouth...
TGCCCTGCCGCTTACCGAATCGCAACCCCGGATAGACTCAACTCTTGTTACAATAAGCGGGCACGAGCAATGTGTAATCATGGAGGTACATCATGAGTGATTTTCCTGGTAAGGGCAGAGTTGCGGTCCTGAAAACATCGCCCGAAACCGTGCTGGACGACATCGAGAAATTAATGCGCCTGGCGGGCGTCGAGCAGGCCCTGCCGCACGGCATTCGAACGGGATTGAAGATCAATATTTCGTGGCAGACCTGGTACCCGGCCTGTTCTTCAACGCCCTGGCAGATCGAGGGCGTAATCTGCGCCCTGCGCAAGATGGGCTACGACGACCTGGTCGGTGTGCACAATGACACCGTCGTAGTCGACACCGCGGACGGTGAGCGCAACAACAAGCACCGCTTCGTCACGGATAAACACAACGTCCCCTGTATTTATCTTTACAACGAAGATTTCGAATGGATCGAATACCATCCCAAACGGCCTTTCCTGGTGCTGGATAAGGTTTACCCGCAGGGCGTTTTCATCCCCAAAGCGCTGGTCGGCATGAACATGGTCCATTTGCCCACGGTCAAGACGCATGTCTTCACCACCATCACCGGCGCGATGAAAAATGCTTTCGGCGGCCTGCTGCACCGCAACCGCCACTGGACCCATTCGGTGATCCACGACACCCTGGTCGACCTGCTGATGATCCAGCAGGAGATTCACCCCGGAGTGTTCGCGGTCATGGACGGGACGTTTGCCGGCGATGGGCCCGGTCCGCGGGCGATGCGCTGGCATGAAAAAGATATCCTGCTGGCTTCTGCAGACCAGGTGGCCATTGACGCCGTTTCGGCGAAGCTGCAGGGCTTCGATCCGATGAACATTCGCTTTATCCGCAAGGCGCATGAGCTGGATCTGGGTGTGGGCGATCCACGCCAGATTGAGATCGTCGGTTACGACATCGAACAGGAAGAGCCCTGGGGATTCAAACAGGAAGACACCTTTGCCAGCCGCGGGCAGAAGATGATCTATCACGGCCCCCTCAAACCGCTGGAAAAACTTCTCCTGCAGAGCCCACTGGTGCCCTGGTCATATTTCGCCAGCAACTTCTATCACAACGTGTACTGGTATCCATTCGTCGGCCGCAAGCGCGTCGAAGCCGCCCTCGAAACCCGCTGGGGACAGCTGTTCAAGTCTTATGGAGATGGACAGGTGGTCATGCCCGGCATGGAACCCAAGACGGTGGTCCAGGCCGGGATGGGACTGGCAGCCCTGGCCGCCGGGATAGGCGCTGTGGCCTATCTCGGAAACCGGCGGCGCGGTCGCTCCCATAAACAGTGAGGTCAGAGGCCACCACATCTTCCAGCCAGATCACCCGCCGCCTCACCCTCGGCCTGCTGTTCGGATTTCTGGTCATGCTGGTGCTGGTGCTGGTCGCCGACCTGCGCCAGGTCAGGCAGCAGGTGCTGAACTTCAACTGGGTGCTGTATCCGGCGGTTCTCGGGCTCACATTCGTCAACTACGTGCTGCGCTTCGTCAAGTGGCACTTTTATCTGGGTCAGGTCGGTGTCAATACCATCTCCTGGGGAGACAGCGCCCGCCTGTTTGTAGCCGGGTTTCCGCTGGCTGTGACGCCCGGGAAGGTGGGCGAAGCGCTCAAAGCCGTATGGCTGCAGCGGCTAAGCGGTCTGCCGGTCGGGCGCGGGATTGCCGTGGTTCTGGCGGAACGCATCAGCGACGGGCTGGGTGTGCTGGCACTGTCGACCCTGGGCGTGATCGCTTACCCGCGCTACTGGCCGGCATTTGCCATCGTGCTTACCGGCCTGGCCGCGGTGATCATCATCTCCCAGATCCGCCCGCTGGCCCTGACCCTGCTGACCTGGGGCGAGCGGCTGCCGGTGGTCAACCGCTTTGTACACCTGCTGCACGAGCTGTACGAAGGCAGCTACCGTCTGTTCCGCCCCTGGACCACGCTGGTTGCGGTCTCGCTGGGGACAATCTCATGGCTGGCGGAGGGCATCGGTTTTTACCTCGTCCTGACCGGCCTGGGCGTCCCACCCGGATGGAACACCCTGTCCATCGCCGTGTTCATCATGGCTTTCTCCACCGTGATCGGAGCGGTTTCGGCACTACCCGGCGGCCTGGGCGCCTCGGAAGCATCCATCGCCGGAATGCTGGCGCTGCTCCTGAACGTACCGCCCGGGCTGGCTGCAGCAGCCACTCTGCTGATCCGCTTCGCCACCCTGTGGTTTGGCGTGAGCCTGGGCCTGATCATGTGGCTGTTTGCACGCGATATCATCGGACTCTCCAATTCACAGGCAGCTGTAGAGGTTTCTCGTGATCAGAGTTGAATTCCACGCTCACACCATATATTCCAAAGACAGCCTGACCCCTCCCGAAGACCTGATCGCTGCGGCGAAGAAGCGGGGGATTGACCGGCTGATCATTACCGAACACAACAACATCGCTGGCGCACTGGCTGCTCAGGCCATCGATCCCGATTTTGTGATCGTCGGCGAAGAGGTGATGACCCGGCAGGGAGAGCTGCTGGCTGCATTTGTAAAGGAAGAAGTCCCTCCCGGGCTGCCGGCCATGGAGGCGCTGCAGCGGCTGCGCGACCAGGGCGCGTTTATCAGCGTGTCGCACCCGTTTGATGTGGTGCGCAAAGGGCACTGGAAGCTGCTCGACCTGCTTGAAATCGTCCCCTATGTCGACGCCATTGAAACTTTCAACGCCCGCTGCTTATGGCCCGGTTTCAACCGCCAGGCACAGGAGTTTGCCCGCCAGCACAACCTGCCCGGGACAGCCGGCTCGGACGCGCACACCGTTTATGAAATCGGCCGGGCCACTCTGCTCATGCCCGAATTTAACGACCCGGACAGCCTGCGCGCGGCCCTCCCCCAGGCAAAGAGGCTGGGCGGCCTTTCCAACCCCTTCGTCCATTTTGCATCCAGCTACGCCAAATGGTATAAACGACGCCAGAAAAAATTGACCGGTCAGAAATCCATCTCGCAGGGGTAATCACAACCCGCCTTTTCTAAAATCGCTGAGGAAAGTCAATATGAGTCGCAATACAAAAATCGTATTAGGCCTGCTGGGCGTTTTCCTCGTGCTGTGCATCTGCGCCGGTGCAGCAGGCGTGTTTTTATTTATCCGGGCCGGCCAGGCGCTGGATGAAGCCATGATCACTGACCCGCAGGATGCCGCTGAGGTCGGCAGCCGCATCGCCGATTACGACGTCCCGGATGGCTATACGCAGAGCGCCCTGTCCATGCTCGGCTTCGACATGGTCATGCTCACTTCGGAAGAGCAGAGCGATGCTTTCATCCTGATGATGCAGTTCCCCGATAACATCGACTTTGACCGCGAGCAGATGGAACAGCAGGTTCGTGCACAGGTCAACCGCCAGATGGGTTCCGTCGGTCTCGATCTCGATCCGGTTGAAATGCGCGATATGGAGATACGCGGCCAGCCGGTCCGCATGCAGGTCAGCGAAGGATCCTCTTCAGAAGGGGTCGAGTACCGGCAGTGGCTGACCGTTTTTCAGGGAAAAAGCGGCCCCACCATGCTGATGATCTCCGCTCCGGTGGAGCGGTGGGACGAACAGGCGATGGAGGCTTTTGTCGCCTCGCTGCGTTAAATAAATCAGCCCGGGATGCACTGCTCCCACGGCGGGCATCCCAGGCGCTGACCACAGGCCTGCTTATTAACTTACCTGCCGCTGAGGCAGTATGGTTCTCCGCCTAACGGCCTTCCCTGCGCCGCCCTGCTTTGAGTGTGTTCTGCAGGGCGGTCAATTTTTCCCACTCCCCCGCAGCAGCGAGCCGCGCCTGTTCCGGCCAGGTCACCGGGCTGACTATCGGCGGCATCCCGGCTGCTCCCAGAATGCGCTCCAGTTCTTCCACGCTGGTTTCCGCCAGCTGGCTGAAATTCTTGATTCCTGCAGCGCGCAGCACCGCCTCCGTCTTCGGGCCGATGCCTTCAATGCGCCTCAGGTTGTCCTCGACAGCCGCCTGTTCTTCAGCTGCGGCTGTTTGCTGCACGGCTTCCCGCCGCTCCGCAGCCGTGCGCTCCTCCACCACATACATCTGGGTTTCCGGTACGCCCCGGGTGCCGCCAGGCTCACGTCCTCTCCAGGCGGCCGGAGCTTCCTCCTGGCGCATGTCTTCAAGGCGGCGAATGATGATCAGGGCCAGGCCAGCCAGGAGGGCTGCCAGCGCCAGAATGATTCCATTCCTTTGTTTCACTTTACGATCTCCTTTTGAAGGGATGCAGTCCCCCTCAACGCGGTCCAGATTATTCCCTGTGCTGTATTTATTTTACCCTGAACTTGAAAGCAAACGAAAATGGGATGGGCCTGCCGGGCTCCATCCCATCTCTGCGATAACGATCCGTAAATGGTTATTCAGCTTGCTGTGAACCGCTCTCTGCTGATTTATTTTTTCCGAACCACAATCTCCACGGTCAGCCTGCCGCGGCCGTCTGCACCCAGGCGGAAGGTCTCGCCGTCGTCATCGGCAAGCAGCCAGATTCCACGGTGGTAGCCTTCCTCATCCGGGGCAATCAGGGTCACGGAAACATCGACCTCTTCTCCCGGTTTTACTTCCTTGCCGATGTCATTTTCCTTGCGCCCGTCCATTTTTTCGCCGCTGTCAAACACCAGGATGTAATCCTCGTTCCACGTGCAGGTGCCGATGTTGCGCACCCGCCAGGTCTTGGTAAATTTTTGGCCGGGCTTCATGGTTGTCCCGTCGGCGATGGTGACATCTTTTACAAAGGCAGCCGCGTTGCAGACATCCACCCGTACATCCTCGTCGCCTTCTTCGCCTGAACCGCCTGAGCCGCCGCTCCCCGGCAGCGGTGTAACCGAGGGCTGGGGTGTGAGCGTGTGCATGGGGGTGACGGAGATCACCGGTGTGCGTGTCGCCGTTGGCGTTTGCGTGGGTCCCAGCGTGGGCGTTATTGTGGGCATCAGGGTGGGCGTCGATGTGCTTGAGGGCAGCGGGGTCGGAGAGGCGGAGGCGGCCTCATCTGTTTGAATGGCTGCCATGGTCTGGGCGGCCAGCACGGCCACAGTCGCCTCGGTCAGCGGCCCGCCGGAAAGCGCGGTAACCGGGCTGCAGGCTGTCAGCCCGAGCAGCAGGCAGAGAACGAATAAGAGTAGGCGTCGAAATCCGGGTAGCATGCAGCAATCTCCTTCAGAGGGACAGGTTCAGGCCTCTCCGGACTATTATCATAGAAAGACCGGCTTCCCCGGCTATCAATCATGTAAGCACGCACTTACGGCCCCGTCAACTCCTGCCCTGTTTGAAAGGCTTCCGCACACAGCCCAGAAGTAAGGTTCCATCCATCTCCGAGATGTGCTACAATCTGCCCTATGAATTTCCAGATCGTCTTCATGGGATCTCCGGAGTTTGCTCTGCCCACACTCCGGGCCCTGGCGAAGGAATACAAAGTCACCGGTGTCGTCACCCAACCGGACCGCCCCGCAGGGCGGGGCAGGGACCTGACTCCCCCGCCGGTGAAAAAGCTCGCCGAAGAACTCGGTCTTCCCACCATACAGCCCCAACGCCTGCGTGATCCAGATGCCATGGATCAGCTCCGTGAATGGAATCCGGACCTGATCGTGGTTGCCGCATTTGGACAGATCCTGCGACAGGATGTGCTCAGCCTGCCTCGCTTCGGCTGCGTCAACGTCCACGCTTCCCTGCTGCCGCGCTGGCGCGGCGCGGCCCCCATCCAGGCGGCGATCCTTCACGGAGACGAGCAGACTGGCGTCACAATTATGTGCATGGACGCCGGTGTGGACACCGGTCCGATGCTCGCCCAGGCTCCAACCAAAATCCTGGAAACCGACACCGCCGGAACACTGAGTGCCCGCCTGGCAGAGCTGGGCGCCCAGCTCCTCATCCAGACTCTTCCGAAGTATCTGAGCGGCGAGCTGACCCCCACCGCACAGGATGACAGCCAGGCCACGTATGCCCCGATGCTGAAGAAGGAAGACGGCCTCTTAGACTTCAATCGGCCGGCGCAGGAACTGGCCCTGCGCGTGCGCGCCTTCAACCCCTGGCCCGGAACGTTCACCTACTGGGAGAACCAGGTTCTAAAAATTCACCGCGCACACGCAGTGCAGTCGACATCTCCAAAACCTGGAGCAGCCCTTATCCATGACGGGATGCCCGCTTTTGGAACGCTGGAAGGCCTGCTCGTGCTGGATGAGGTCCAGCCGGCCGGAAAGCGCCCGATGCCCGGCGAAGTGTTCCTGCGTGGGGCGCGTCATTGGGGTCAGGGTGCCTGACCGGACCTGCTTCCCTGTGCACTCCCCAGAACACAGAGACGAAGATGACTGAGGAAACTAAAAACTCATCGCCTGCATCCAGTCCTGTCGAGACGCCACCCGGCGGTGCAGGCGCAGATAACAGCAGCTCGCAAACGGAGCATCAATCCAGTCCGGATCTTTCAACAGGCGGCAGCCCGTTGAAGGCGTCTCCGGTTTCAGTTTACGACCGGCCTGCAGTACGCACGGGCGTCAATCTGCTCATGGTAGTGCTGGTGGCATTTACCGCCTATCTGCTCTGGCAGCGCTTCAGTCCCGTCAAACAGCAGGCGTCGGGGGCAGCTGCCGGTGCAGACAGCCTGGCCGGCAGCGCGCCGGAGGGTACCGCAGACCCCTCCCTGCTGCCTACTATGCCGCCCGTCTTTGATGCCTCGGTTGTGGGCATATCGCGCCGATCCAATCCGATTACCCTTATTCCCAACCGCCCGCGCACCGAGGTTATTAAGTACACCGTCAAAACCGGCGACAACCTGTTCGACATCGCTGAAGCGTACGGCCTGATGCCGGAAACCATTCTGTGGGGGAACTTCGAGCTGCTGCAGGACAACCCGCACCTGCTCTCACCCGGAATGGAACTGAACATACTGCCCGAAGACGGCACGTACTACCAGTGGAAAGAAGGCGACACGGTTGAAAAGGTCGCCGCGGAGTTCAATACAACGCCGGAAAAAATTCTGGAATTCTCAGGTAACAACATCGATCTGACCGATGATGATGACGGCACGTACGGGATTGAGCCAGGCACCTGGATCGTCGTCCCCGGCGGCTCGCGCCCGTTCCGCGATTGGGGTCCTCCGGCCATCAGCCGCGCCAATCCGGCCTCGGCTGCTTACTACGGCGCCGGTCACTGCGGTGAAGTCTACGAAGGACCGATTGGCTACGGCAGCTTCGTCTGGCCTACAGTCGACCGCACGATCTCCGGCTACCACTATTCGGCCGTGCACCGTGCTCTCGACATCGGCGGCTCGATGGGCAACGCCATCTTCGCTTCGGACAGCGGTGTGGTGGTTTACTCCGGCTGGAGTGATTACGGCTACGGGAATCTGATCGTGATCGACCACGGCAACGGCTGGCAGACGGCATATGCGCATCTCAGCAGCATCGCTGTGGGCTGCGGTCAGGGTGTCGGCCAGGGTCAGGTCATTGGCGGCCTGGGAAGCACCGGAAACTCCACCGGGCCCCACCTGCACTTCGAAATGATCTACAACGGCACCAAGCCCAACCCGATGGATTATCTGTATTGATCGACCCGGTGTTTCGTGAACTGCAGTTCACGAAACACCATTTTTTCAAGGCTGAAACGTGGACACCCAGCACAGCAATCGCCTGAACATTCTCAGTTTTGGCGCCGGTGCGATCGGCACCTATATCGGCGGCAGTCTGCTCCTCAAAGGTCATCGGGTGGTGTTCCTGGAAAGGCCCGAAACGGCTGCCGAACTGCGCAGCCGCGGGCTGCGCCTGGAACTCGAGGACGGTGAGCACAAAATCCCCGCCCCACAGGCCGCCGCCAGCCTGGAAGAAGCCCTGCAGCAGGGCCCGTTTGATGCGGCGTTGTTCGCGCTTAAATCCTTCGACACGCAGAACGCCCTGCAGGATATGCAGCCCTTTGCGAAGGAGATGCCGCCCGTCCTCTGCCTGCAGAACGGCGTCGAAAACGAAGCGGCCATCGCCCGTGTGCTGGGTCCCGAAAAGGTGATCCCCGGGACGGTCACCAGCGCCGTCCGCCGCCAGGCCGCCGGCGACGTGGTTCTGGAGCGCCTGCGCGGCGTCGGCATCGCTTCCGGGCACGAGCTGGCTCCCCATCTGGTCGATGCTTTTAATGAAGCCGGTCTGAACGCACGCCTGTACGCACGCGCCGCAGACATGAAGTGGTCCAAAATGCTCACCAACCTGCTGGCCAATGCCACAGCGGCGATCCTGGATATGACCCCGGGCGAGATTTTCGCCCTCCCGCAGCTCGCGCGCCTGGAGGTCTTGCAGCTGCGCGAAGCGCTGCAGGTGATGAAGGCGCAGCGGATCCAGACCGTGGATCTGCCCGGCACGCCGGTGCGCGCCCTGGCCTTTGCGGTGCGCAGCCTGACCCCTGCGATTGCACGCCCGCTGCTCAAAAACGCCATCGCCGGCGGGCGCGGTGGAAAAATGCCCTCGTTTCACATTGACCTGCACAGCGGGCGCGGGAAAACCGAGGTCGACTATCTCAACGGCGCCGTGGTGCGCTTCGGAGAGCAGCACGGTGTCCCTACGCCGGTCAACCGCACGCTGTGCGAGATCCTGATCGCCATGGCAGCCGGGGAAATCCCGCTCAGCGAGTATACCCGAAAGCCGGAAAAGCTGCTCGCCCGGTTGAACGAATACACAAAGTAAAACCCTCGCCCCAGACAGGGCGAGGGTTTTCGTATACGTAGTTAGCGGGACGCTGACGGCCGCGGATTTCGCAGATGAACGCGAGTTTTCTCTCCCCAGCGAGTGCCCCCAGGCCGCTTCGGCACCTGCCTCCATCAATCGGTCACGGCATCCGCTGCAGCCAGCACGCCGGGATCACGCCTGCTCCTCAGAAGTGATCACCTCATAAAACAGCGGCAGCGGATCCACCGGCGCATCGCTCCACTGCACCGCTTCCAGCAGCCGCTCACGGGCCAGGTCAACATCACCCTCGCGGCGGGCGTGGATGGTGAACAGCGTCTCGCCCTCCTGCACCTGCTCCCCCACCTTCTTATAAACCATCACCCCGACGGCATGGTCGATGGGGTCGCCTTTCTTCATCCGCCCGCCGCCCAGCAGCACGGCGGTCTCGCCCACCATCCGGGCATGGATCTGGCGCAGGTAACCGCCGCGCGGCGCCGGCACGTCGACCTGGATCGGAGCTGCCGGCAGGCGGTCAGGATCGTCCACCGCTTCGACATCCCCACCCTGGGCGCGGACCAGCACACGGAACTTCTCCCAGGCACTCCCGCTGTCGATCGCCTGGCGCGCCATCTCACGGCCTTCCTTTTCATGTGCAGCTTTCCCGCCCAGCGCCAGCATATGACCGGCCACCACCAGGCAGTGCTCGCGAAAATCCTGCGGCCCGCCGCCGTGCAGGGTCTGAATGGCCTCGCGCGTCTCCAGCGCGTTGCCCACCGCATGGCCCAGCGGCTGGTTCATATCGGAGAGCAGCGCCACAGCTTTGCGGTTGGCCAGCCGTGCGATCGAGGTCAGCAGCCGGGCCAGGCTGCGCGCTTCTTCGAGGGTCTGCATAAAGGCGCCTAACCCCACCTTCACGTCCAGCACGATGGCCTGAGCCCCGGCAGCGATCTTTTTGCTCATCACCGAAGAGGCGATCAGCGGAATCGAAGGAACGGTAGCTGTCACGTCACGCAGCGCATACAGCTTGCCATCGGCCGGGGCCAGATCAGCGCTCTGTCCGGTCAGCACCAGGCCCGTTTCTTGCAGCTGGGCGATAAACTCCGCTGTGGACAGGTCAGTGCGGTAGCCCGGAATGGCCTCCAGTTTATCCAGCGTCCCGCCGCTGAACCCCAGTCCGCGGCCCGACATCTTTCCCACGGGAAGGCCGCAGGCTGCCACTGCCGGCTCAACAACCAGTGTGGTTTTATCGCCCACGCCGCCGGTGGAATGCTTGTCCACGGCCATCGGCACCACCTGCGACAGGTCGAGCTGCTCTCCGGATGCAGCCATCGCCAGGGTCAGATCGGTGGTTTCGCGATCGCTCAACCCATTCAGCATCACAGCCATGGCCCAGGCGGCCGCCTGGTAATCGGGGATTTCGTCGCGCGTATAGCCCTGGATAAAAAAGTCGATTTCTTCGCGGGTCAGCTCCTGCCGGTCGCGTGTTTTGGCAATAATGTCGACTGCTCTCATTTGCAGTTCCTTTCCTGTTCTTAGGTGTGCACGTTAAGTAGAATCAATTATAGCTCGAACAAAAATGCGAACATTTTTCTCCTGTTACATCTTCGCATTTAGGCGTAAAATGCGTGGAATTACAAATTATAGCTTTCCTCAGGCACAAACCATCGTTCTCCCTGCACAGGCCTGGCACGGCTGCCGGTGCCTTTTGTTTAATTACGAAAAAAGAAAAACATCAGAAGAGTTTATCCTAATTTTATGGTAGTCCTTTAGTACCATCGATATAATCGTAGAAAATAGCAGGAATTGTCGCAAAGATAACGATTTTTACACATTGTTTTGGCAAATCACATCATGGACGGCATTTTCAGTGTGTTTCTCCTCATCGCAGCAGTCCTTCCGCTCTCCTGCGCTTTCATCCTCTGGAGCCGCAGATCCGGCCGGGCTTCCATCTCGCTGTCGCTGCTCCTGTTTACAGCGGCCATGTGGGCTGCCGTGTACGCTCTCACTCTGACCACCCCTGCGGTCATCCAGCCCGAAGACTGGCGCATTATCGAGATCTGCCTTTCTGCCGTCCTGATGGCGCTGTGGATGACCAGCGTGCTGGAGAGTCTGCCTGCTTTTCGATCCTTCCCCAGATGGGCCGCCGTGCTGATCCTGGCCGAAGCCCCGCTGCTCATCCTGCTGGCTCTCACCAATCCGCTTCACGGGTTGATCTGGAAGAACAGCGGTGCTGCAGCCGGCTTCGGAACATTCTACTGGTTTCATCTGGTGTTTGTGCATCTGACGACTGCCGGTGGGATTGTACTGTTAATCAGCGACCCCGCGCTGAACCGGTCCACTGGCTTGAAAAGACTGTTCCTGTCGATTGCCTGCATCCTGGTACCCGGATTTTACAGCTTCCTGCTGCTGACCGGAATGCAGGTATATCCGGACGCCAATCTCACACCCATTCTGATAATCCTGGCCTGTCCGGTTCTCGCCTGGCAGATCAACCATCTGGACCGGCGGAAGGTTTCAGCGGCATATAACGCCATTATCCTGGACAATATTCAGGATGAGGTGCTGATCCTGAACAATGAGCGCCGCATTGTCGCTGCAAATCTGTCTTTCCTCAATCAAATTCAGAGCACCGAGGCGGCCATCCGCGGGAAAACCATCAAAGATGTGCTCCCCGACTGGGAACCGGCCGTATCCCGCCATCTGGAAGCCGGTGATATGAGTTTCGAGATGGAGCTCGGAGATGAAGAACCGCACCAGTATCGCGAGGTGCGCGCATTTCCACTGCTGGACAATAACCGCCGCATCGGCACTGTGATGCTCACCCAGAACATCACCGCTCGTAAACTGGCGGAAAAGCAGCTGCGCCAGAATCTGAAGGAAACCCAGGCGCTCTACCGGATCAGCCAGCTCGCCACCCGGCCAACCAGCCTCGAGGTAATGCTGCAGTCTCTGGTCAACTGCGTGGTTGATACCCTGGATGCGAACTGGGCGCTGCTGGTCACGCTGGATCTGGAGCAGAAAAAGATCCTGCACTTCTACCGCAGCGGACCCGGCGCGGAGAATGTGGACGTCTCCAGCTATGAGGAGCTGATGGACGGGCTGAGCGGCGTCGCTGTGACCACGATGAAACCGCTGCTCTCAGAAAAAGGGCAGCCCGATGAGCGCGAGACGCCGCATGTGCGCCAGAAGCGGGAATCCCGCCAAACAGGCTGCATCATGGTCGCTCCCCTGATCTATCAAAACCGGGTTCTGGGGACCATTACCGCTGCCAACCGTGAAGACCAGCGCAACTTCACCCGAAAAGAGCTGGAGATGCTGGCAGCCCTGGCCAATCAGGCCGCAGTCGGCGTGGAAAACGCACGCCTCCTGGAGTCCGAGCGCCGCCAGCGCAACCGGGCGGAGACCCTGAGCGAGGTAGCCAGCACGCTCACCACCAGCCTGAGCCAGGAACAGCTCATCGATTTGATCCTGGATCAGATCTCCAGAGTGCTGGAATACGACAGCGCCTCTCTGATGCTCTTCCAGGGTGATCTGCTGAAAATCGCCGCTTACCGCGGCAGACAGTCCATCCAGCCCGTGATCGACGCATCCACACTGATCAAGCTGGACCATATCCAGAAGGTTTTACGCGAGAAAACTCCTTACATCATCGCCGACACGTACAAAGATCCAGGCTGGGTGCACGATACGTTCTCCGCCCGGATCCGCTCCTGGCTGGGGGTCCCCCTGCTGGGCAAAGAAGGGGTTATCGGAATACTGAACCTGGATAAAGAGCAGATAGACTATTACACCTCCGAAGACTCCCAGATCGCCATGGCGCTGGCCAACACAGCGGCAGCCGCGCTGGAAAACGCCCGCCTTTATGAATCGGCACAGAAGCGGGCCCAGGAAGCCGAGACCCTGCGTCAGGCCACCAGCGTCATCCTCAGCACCCTGAACGCCGATGAGGCCATCGAGCAGATTCTGGAACAGTTAGATCAGGTCGTTCCGTTCGACAGCGCCTCGGTGCAGCTGCTGGACGACGATTACCTGGAAGTGGTCGGCGGACGGGGATGGAGCTTCCCTGAACGGGTAATCGGTATGCGCTTCAAAGTCCCGGGTAACAACCCCAACACGCTGGTGATTGAAACCCGGCAGCCGTTGATCATCGACGATGCCTGGAATGAGTTCACGGACTTCGAGATGAACGATCCGGATCACACGATCCGCTCCTGGATGGGTATCCCTCTGATGGTACAGGACCAGCCCATCGGCATGATCACACTGGATAAGAACGTACCTCACTTCTACACCCCGGATAATATCCGCATGGCGCAGGCCTTTGCCGATAAGGTGGCGGTCGCGATCGAAAACGCCCGCCTGTACCAGTCTGCCCGGGAAGCAGCACAGCGCAGCGCAGTGCTGCACCAGGTATCCCAGGAGATCGTCGCCGTTTCCGCCAGCCCGGAGACCATATACCAGTCGATCCACAACGCTGCCCGGCGGCTTATGCCCAGCGAGGCATTTGTCATCACCCAGATTGACCCGAGCGGCGAATGGATCAACGCACCCTATCTGGTCGACTATACCGGAAGGGCCGAAATCTCACGCATCCCCAAAGACCAGGGGCTGAGCGGATATGTGATCGCTACCGGTGAATCGGTGCTGATCGGCGACGTTCACGAGGAAATCGAACGGGCCGAATCAATCCTGGGCCGGGCGATCCGGTTCGGAGGCGAGCACGAGGTGCTCTCTCTGCTGGCGGTCCCCATGCGGCTGGCTGGCCGCACCGTGGGGATGATCTCCGCACAGAGCTATAAAACCCACAATTACACCGAGGAAGACTGCCACCTGCTGGAGATGCTGGCATCGTATGCAGCTATCGCCCTGGAGAACCACCGCCTCTTCAAAGAGGTGAAGAGCCTGGCCATCACCGATTCGCTGACCGAAATCAATAACCGCCGCCAGCTCTTCGCGCTGGGGCAGCGTGAGTTCAGCCGTGCCGCACGCTTTGGCCGTCCGCTCTCTGTCGTTATGATCGACATCGACCACTTCAAGAAGGTCAACGACACCTTCGGGCATGCCGCTGGCGACCGGGTTCTGCGGCACCTGGCCCAGGTGTTGAAACAGAATGTGCGCGAAATCGATGTGCTGGGACGCTATGGTGGGGAAGAGTTTGTGGTTGTGCTGCCCGAGACCGAGCTTTCGGTAGCCTACTCTATGGCCGACCGTGTGCGCCGGAAGGTGTTCAATGCCTTCTCGACGCCAGAGTTTGAAGATATGCAAATCTCCGTCAGCATTGGTGTGGCAGAGATGCGGCCCGATACACCCGATCTGGCAGCGGTGATCGAACGCGCGGATCAGGCCCTCTACCAGGCCAAGGGCAGCGGCCGCAACCGCGTCGTCTGCTGCTAATCCAGGTCCGCCAGCCGGCGGGCCTTCTCCCAGATCTCTGTAAACATAGCCTCAGTCAGGCGTCCGGTCTGTGTATTCTGCCGGCTGGGATGATAAGACGCAACGATCCAGGGTAGTCCCTCGCCCAGCGAGTAGACTGCCCCGTGCGCAAATTTTAAGCGCGGGATATTCGCGCCCCGGCTGCGGTAGATGCGCAGGCAGTAATCAAACGCAATCTGACCGAGGGCCACGATCACACGCACATCTCCGATCAGGTCGATCTCTCTTTCCAGAAACGGAAGGCAGTTTTGAATTTCTGCCGGGAAAGGCTTATTGTCCGGAGGCGCGCAGCGGGCCACGGCGCCGATGAACAACCCTTTCAACTGCAGTCCATCGTCGCGGCTGCGCGCCGTGGGCTGGTTGGCGAAGCCGGCCCTGTGCAGGGCGCGAAACAGGAATTCGCCTGAACCATCCCCGGTGAACATGCGCCCAGTGCGGTTGGCGCCGTGAGCTCCGGGCGCCAGCCCTACCACCAGCACGCGCGCCTGCCGGTCGCCAAAACCGGGCACCGGCCTGCCCCAGTAGACCTGGTCACGGTACGCGCGCCGGCGAGTGCGCGCCACTTCTTCCCGCCAGGCCACCAGGCGCGGACAGCGCCGGCAGCCAACGATTTCCTTCTCCAGGTCTTCCCAGGCCAGTCTCAGGTCTTCATCCATAACGTTCGTTCTTTCCAGGGGTAGGCGTTTGATTGCTGGCGGTACCAGGCGGGGTCATAAAATCAGCATTGCATCGCCAAAGGAGTAGAAACGAAAGCCGTGCGCTTTGGCGTACTCATAGGCGTTCAGAATGCGCTCTCGCCCGGCAAAAGCGCTGACCAGCATGATCAGTGTGGACTGCGGCAGATGGAAATTGGTGATCATGGCGTCCACGATTTTAAACGGATATCCGGGCAGAATGAACAGATCGGTAGGCCCTTCGATTGGCGCCACCGCCTGCCCGGGTCCGGCCGCCCGTGCGGCCGATTCCAGCGTGCGCACGCTGGTGGTGCCCACGGCTATGATCCGCCCGCCTTTTTCCCGGGTCTGGTTAATTTTCGCAGCTGTCTCCGCCGTGACCTGACACCACTCGGTATGGATGGTGTGTTCCTGCGGGTCGTCCTCGGTTACAGGAGCGAAGGTGTCCAGCCCGACATGCAGGGTCACCGTGGCCACACCGACGCCCTGAGTGCGCAGTTCATCCAGGAGCCGGGTTGTGAAGTGCAGGCCGGCTGTAGGCGCCGCGGCTGAGCCCGGATTGCGCGCAAAGACCGTCTGGTAGCGTTCGGGATCCTGCAGCGGGGTGTGAATGTAGGGCGGCAGGGGCACCTGACCGCTGCGCTCCAGGGTTGCCTCGACGGATCCCGAGAAACGCACCAGACGCCGGGAGCCGCCCAGGTCGGCAATGATCTCCGCCTGCGCGCCGCCGTCCACCTCCAGCGCCCGCCCCGGACGCAGGCCTTTGCCTCCTACCAGCGCCTCCCAGATACGGGGCTCCTGCTGGCGCAGCAGCAGCAGTTCCACCTTCCCGCCGGTGTCCTGTTTGCGGGCATGCAGCCGCGCCGGGATGACGCGCGTTTCATTCAGCACCAGCAGATCGCCGGAGTTCAAGTAAGCGCCAATCTCGCGAAATATGCGCTCTTCCAGTTCCCCGGTGCTGCGGTTCAGCACCAGCAGGCGCGCTGCATCACGCGGTTCAACCGGCGTTTGGGCAATGTATTCAGGCGGCAGGTCATAATCGAAGTCGGATGTTTTCAAAGTTGAGCTCTGGGAATAGGGCGGCGCGCGCAGGCAGTGCAGACCCGGGCAGCCGTGCGCACTTCAGCGGTTAAGCAGGCGGACGATGACGTTCAGTACGATTGTCAGCAAAAGCGAAAGGATGATTGAAGAGGCCAGGGGGAATAAGCAGGTGAAATTTTCATTCTGGATGCGAATATCCCCGGGCAGCCTGCCCAGCGGCAGGTTGACGCGCGCTGCCAGGTAGGCGATCCCGCCCAGCACAATGAATGTAATTCCCAGAATCAACAGAATGCGGGCAATCTGCATCATCTCAGAACAGCCTCCCCTGCTGTCCATCCTGTTGATACGGAAGATTCAGGTGTTCGTAAGCCCGGCGGGTGGCTACGCGTCCCTGCGGGGTGCGTTCCAGAAAACCCAGCTGCATCAGGTAGGGCTCGACCACATCCATGATCGTGTCCTGCTCTTCGCTGATCGAGGCTGCGATCGTGCTCAAACCCACCGGACCGCCGTTGTACTTCTCAATGATCGTGCGCAGCACCCGCCGGTCCATCTCGTCCAGGCCCAGCGTGTCGACATCGAGCAGATTGAGCGCCTCCTCAGCCACGGGACGGGTGATGGTCCCATCGGCGCGCACCTCGGCATAATCACGCACCCGGCGCAGCAGGCGTAAAGCCACGCGCGGGGTGCCGCGCGCCCGCCGGGCGATTTCATCCACCCCTTCCGGTTCAGCTTCCACACCCAGCACGCCCGCCGCCCGCCGTACGATCTCGTGCATGGCTGGCAGATCGTAGAAGTTCAGACGGTACACCGCACCGAAGCGTGCCCGCAGGGGAGCGGTCACCAGGGCCAGACGCGTGGTAGCGCCGATCACCGTGAAGCGCGGCAGCTTCAGGCGGATCGACCGGGCGGAGGGCCCTTTCCCGATGATGATGTCGAGCGCAAAATCTTCCATCGCCGGGTAGAGCACTTCTTCAATGGCCCTGCCCAGGCGGTGAACTTCATCGATAAACAGGACATCGCCGGCGCGCAGGTTGGTCAGGATCGCTGCCAGGTCGCCGGGCCTTTCGATGGCCGGGCCGGCGGTGATCTTGATGTTCACGCCCATCTCGTTCGCCAGGATGTGGGCGATGGTCGTTTTACCCAGCCCCGGCGGGCCGTACAGCAGCACATGGTCCAGCGGTTCTTCCCGCTGCCGTGCGGCCGCGATCAGGATCGCCAGATTCTCCTTTACCCGGTCCTGGCCGATCAGGTCTGCCAGGGATTTCGGGCGCAGGGACTGGTCCAGCCGGTCTTCGGGCTGCGGCTGGGGGTTGACAAGGCGTTCACTCGGGTCGGTCATAGAAAAGATTATAACCTCTCGCCCGGAAAACGTAAAAGGAGGGACATATTTCCCCAGAAACCGCTATAATTCAAGTATTCTTACTCGGGAGTCCATTCATGTCCAACGTATTTGCCTCTAAACACCCCCTGGTCCTCCACAAAGTCACAAAACTTCGCGATGTCAAAACCGAACCTAAAAAATTCCGCGAGCTGGTGCGTGAGATCGCCGCGCTGCTCACCTATGAAGCCACCGCCGACCTGCTCGTGGAACCACGCCAGGTCCAGACGCCGCTGGCCGTCGCCAGCGGGGCCGAACTGCAGGAGAAAATCGGGCTGGTCCCCATCCTGCGCGCCGGTCTGGGAATGGTTGAAGGCGCGTGGGGCCTGATGCCCTCCGCCGAGGTCTGGCATATCGGCCTGTACCGTGACGAAAAAACGCTCAAACCTGTCGAATACTACAACAAACTGCCGGTAGAGCCCACCGTATCGGTCTGCCTGATCCTGGACCCGATGCTGGCGACGGGCGGTTCCGCCGTGGCTACCGTTGATGTGCTCAAGCGCTGGGGGGTGAAAAAGATCAAGTTCGTTGGCATTATTGGTGCTCCGGAAGGCATTCGCCTGATGCAGGAGCACCATCCAGAAGTCCCCATTCACCTGGCAGCCATCGACGAAGGACTTAACGACAACGCCTACATCCTGCCCGGCCTGGGAGATGCCGGCGACCGGCAGTTTGGGACCGGATAATGGCACTGCCCCGGGTTCTGCGCACGAAAATCACGCCCCCGCCGCTGAACCCGCGCGCATTACCGCGTCCACGCATCCAGCAGGTGCTGCAGGAAGCGCTGCAGCACCGCCTGACCATCGTCCAGGCCGGCGCTGGTTACGGGAAGAGCACCGCTCTGACAGCGCTGGCTGCCAGCCACCAGCCGTCCATCTGGTACCAGATGACCGGGGACGACGCCGATGTGCTGGTCTTCCTGCTGCATCTCTGCCATGCCACACACCTGGCTCTCCCCGACCTGGAAGAACTTCCGGTTGCGTTCCTTGAATCCTGGGACGGGACGCGCGGCCCGCTGCCGGCCTCCGCGGTCGTAGACCAGTACATCAACGCCCTGGCCGGTTCGCTGCCAGCGCCCACGCTGCTGATCCTGGACGATATCCACCTGGCCGCAGAAGCCAGCGATATTTCCCTGCTGCTCGACCGGCTGATCGGCCTGGCGCCTCACTCTCTGCACATCATTCTGGCGGGACGCCCGCCGATCCAGCTCCCCAACCTGTCGCGCTGGCGCGCCCAGGGCGAAGTGCTGGTGATCGACCAGTCGGACCTGGCCTTTACCGCCACAGAGGTCGCCTCCCTGTTTGCCACCCACTACGGCTACGAACTGACCCCGGATGAGATCAGCGAACTCATAACCGCCACAGAGGGCTGGGCGATCGCGCTGCAGATGATCTGGCAGAGCCTGCGCAGCGGCTCCTCCGCCACGCTGGATGAAGCGCTGCTGCACCAGGCCAGCTCGCTGGACAGCCTGTTCGAGATCCTGGCCGGCGAAGTGTTCGCCCGCCAGCCGGCCGACGTGCAGGATTTCCTGCTGCGGTCGGCCGTGCTGCACGAGATGACCCCCGAAATCTGTGATGCCCTCTGTGATGCCCCGCACGGCAGCTCCACCGCCATGCTGGCTTATCTGCGCCGGCAGGATCTTTTTGTCACGGAGACCGGCGGCGGCAGCCTGCGCTACCACCATATCTTCCACGGTTTTCTGCGCCAGCTCGCCTCGCCGGAACAGCGCCGGGAGTGGAACCTGCGCGCCGCAGCCTTTTTCCAGGAACGCCAGGACCCCGACACCGCCATCTTTCACCTGCTGCAGGCCGGGGATCCGGCGGCAGCAGCCTCTCTGCTTGATTCGTACGGCCCCCAGCTCCTGGCATCTGGCCGGCTCGATTCCCTGAAAGGCTATCTGGACGCCATCCCGCCGGATGTGCTCCAGCAGCACCCGGCGCTGCTCTATTACCTGGGCGACCTGGCCCGCCTGCACAGCCGTTTTCAGGAAGCCCTGGGCTGGTACCAGCAGGCCGGCAGCCTGTGGCAGGCGCGCAGCCAGCCCGAAGGGGTGGCGCGCGCTCTGCGCGGCCAGGCGCGCGTCTATCTCGACACGGTCAACCCGCGCCGGGCTGAAGAACTGCTCCAGGAGTCGATCCGGGTCAGCGATGAGATGGAAGGGCGCGAATCCCAGGCACGCCTGTACGAACTGCTGGCCGAGAACCGCCTCAACGCCGGCCGCCCGGACGAAGCCGAGCGGCTGCGCCAGCAGGCCGCTGCCCTGCGCGCGGAAGGTCCGTCCGATTCCCAGCTCCTCTACCGGGTGCTGCTGCGCACCGGCCGCCTGGACGAGGCCCGCCGTAAGCTGGAAGAGCAGCTCTAGGCAGAGCGGCGTGAACCTGTGCACACCCCGCGCGCTCACCGCGAGACTCTGCTGCTTCTCTCGCTGGTCTACGCCATGCAGGGCCAGGCCCGGCAGGCCTACCAGATGGCGCAGGAGGGCACCCAGCGCGGCGTAGAGCTGGCCTCTCCTTATATCACCGCGGTTGGTCACATGCGCCAGGGCCATGCGTTGATGCTGATGCCCGCTCCGGACCGCTATATACAGGCGCAGCAGCATTATCAGGAGACGGTTCGCATCTCGCAGATGGTCTCCGTGCCGCGCCTGCTGGTAGAGTGCTACTGGGGGCTGTGCCGGGCTGCCGGCTACCAGGGCGACCTGGTCCAGGCACAGGACACGGCACAGCGCGGCATTGAGATCGCCAGCCAGGCCGGAGATGAATGGATCGCCTCACAGCTGCGCCTGACCACAGGCGCCAGCTTCACCCTCGCCGGGCGCTACGAAGCCGCACAGGACTGGTTGAATAGAGCCCTGCTTGGCTTTGAAGAGTGCAGCGACGCCTTCGGCCGCTGCGTGGCGCGCCTGTGGTTGTGCCTGCTGTGGTTCCGGCAGAAGCAGCATTCTCTGCTGGCCCAGACTCTGCCCGATGTTCTGGGCAGCTGCCGCGAGCAGGGCTACGATTTTCTGTTCACCCGGCCCACCCTGCAGGGTCCGCCGGACGAGCGGATGCTGGTCCCGCTGTTGATCTTCGCCCGCGACCAGGGCTGGGAGAGCCGCTACGCAGCCCGCATGCTGGAGGCGCTTGGGCTGCCGGGGATCCAGCTCCACCCGGGCTATCAATTAAAGGTGTACACCCTGGGAGGCTTTCAGGTATGGCGGGGCGCGGAGCAGATCCCCACCAACGGCTGGCGGCGGGAGAAAGCCCGGCACCTGTTCCAGATTCTGATCACCCAGCGCCAGGCGCCTCTCGACCGTGACCAGTTGATCGAATATCTATGGCCGCAGGTCGATCCTGTCACGGCCGGACGCAATTTCAAGGTCGCCCTGAATACCCTTTACCAGGTGCTTGAACCGGGGCGTGAGCCGGGCAGCGAATCGGCTTATATTGTTCGTGACGGCACGGTGTACAGCCTGCGCCCTGGGGCCGACCTGTGGCTGGATGCCCAGGCTTTTCAGGATGCCGTCCGCCGCGCCGACAGCGCCGCCGCTTCCCCGGAAGAACAGCTGCCGCTGCTGCAGCAGGCGCTGGATCTGTACAACGGCGAGTACCTGCCGGACGCCCGCTACGAGACCTGGGCGGCCGCTGAACGCGAGCAGCTCAGCGTGCAGTTCCTGCGCATCGCCGACCGCCTGTCCGAGCTGCTGCTGCAGGCCGGGCGCAGCGAAGAATGCATTGAAACCTGCCAGCGCATCCTGGCGCAGGACAACTGCTGGGAGCGCGCCTACCGCCACCTGATGATGGCCTTCGACCGCCTGGGAGATCACGGACAGGTGGCGCGCACCTACCAGCGCTGCATGCAGACGCTGCGCGAGGAGCTGGACGTCGACCCGTCGCCGGAGACCGCAGCCCTGTACCGGCGCCTGACCGGCCAGGATCGCTGACGCAGATCCTGGAATTAGCGAAGCGGCACGCGTTTCTGCGTGCCGTTTTTTCGCGCCCATTGAACCACCGAAACACTGAAAGAATTGAAACGCCGAAGCTCACCCGGTTGGCTACCTGGACGGAACGAGCATTCATGCCGTCAGGCACATACACGCGTGCTCCACGGGTTTAGTGATAGATATTTCTCTGTAACGGCACAGCGCAGCGGTGAGATCCGGATCCCTGTCCATCTGTGTCCCAACCCAAATACATCTGCCTGCACGCAGGACTGCCGGGCCGGATTCATTCCCCCGTTATCACGCGATTAAGATGCTTTTGCCCGACTAAGAATCTGCCCATTTGCTAACATTATGTGGGTTCCCATTTTCCAACCCACGGCTTCTGCAGGACAACCAATAAACCTCACTGAATATCGTAGTCAGTGTTTACTCCTGAGGCGATTGTGCATGAGCTTCATGCCGTAAATTTAAGATCCGATTGGAGGAGATAATGAGGTTCCGTTCACTATTGTTTATCTTACTGGCAGCGGCCCTGGTACTGTCGGCGTGCCAGCCTGCCCCCGCCGCCCCGACCAGCGCGCCGGCCGCACCGCAAACCGAGGCGACTACCCCCCCTGTAGAAGCCGAACCCCCCGCAGAATCAGAACCAGAAGCAGAAGAACCTGTCAGCCAGGAACCGATCGAGTTAGTGGTCTGGCATACCTGGTCCGATCACCACGTGGAGGCCTTCCAGGAAATTCTGGATGAATTCAATGCCGCTCACGAAAACATCACCGTCATCCAGCAGGCCCAGCCGCTCACCGACTTCCAGGGCAAGCTGATGCAGGCGGTCCGCCAGGGCGCCGGCCCCGATTTCGTCAGCGCCTTCCCGACCGATGCGGCCAACTACATCGATGAAGGCCTGATCGTCAACCTGAGCCCGTATATCGACGACCCCGAAATCGGCATCCCGGGTTTCAAAGACAGCGTTTCCAAAGGTGTGTACGAGATGATCACCCAGTGGGACGGTGACGTGTACATGCTGCCCGGGCTGACCGGCGGTGAGGTCTTCTACTATAACAAGACCCTGTTCGACAGCCTCGGCCTGGAAGTACCCACCACCTGGGCCGAACTGGAAGCAGCATCCCGGACCATTACGGAAGCGACCGGAAAACCCGCCTTCGGCTTCGACAGCGAGATCGACGGCTTCCAGGTGCTGATCATGCAGCAGGGCTCCGGCTACATCAACACCGATAGCATGACCGTCGAGTTCAACAACGATGTCGCCGTGCAGCAGCTGGAGTGGTTCTGCGGCCTGGTCAACGAAGGGGTGTTCCGCCTGGTCGGTGAGGATGTTTACTTCTCGAACCCCTTCGGATCGCAGGCGGTGGCTTCCTACCTTGGCTCCGCCGCCGGTTACGGCTTTGTTGAAGCGGCCGTCAACGGGCAGTTCGAATTCGGCGTAGCCCCCGTCCCGCAGGGCGGCCCCGTCGAGTACATCTCCAACTGGGGCAGCGGCTGGGTCATCTTCACCTCCGATGACGCCCGCCAGCGCGCAGCCTTTGAGTTTATCAAATTCTTTACCACCCCCGAAATTATGGCCCGCTGGGGGATCGCCTTTGGCGGCGTTCCGTCCTACCAGGCCGCCATTGACCAGCCGGACTTCCAGGAGTTCATGGCCAGCAACCCGGCCATCAAAGCGCAGACCGAGCAGATCCATCGTGTCGGTTCCCTACCCGCCGTCAAAGGCTCCGCTGCCATCCGCACGGTGATCGGACGGGCGGTGAACTCCGCCTGCGCCGGGCTGACCACTCCGGCTGAAGCGCTGCAGATCGCCGAAGAAGAAGGCAACCGCGAACTGCAGGCCGCAAACTGAGCCAGCACTTTCGTAATTGACAGGCACGATCCAGGGCCAGGCCGCATCTGGCCTGGCCCTGAACGTTTTCTCGCTGCCGTTCAAGCTGGTTTTTATCCCACCCCGTTGACCAATCTGACGGTCATCGTATTACGATCATTTCGGAAATTACAGTTAGCAGGAACGATGAAGATAAAACTGGAAGGCCTGACCAAAAAATTTGGCTCCACCGTCGCTGTTGACAATTTGACCGTCGAATTCGAATCGGGCAGGCTGACAGCCCTGCTGGGCCCCTCTGGCTGCGGTAAGAGCACCATGCTCTACATGCTGGCCGGGATCACGCCGGTCACGCAGGGCAGGATCTACTTTGATAACGAAGATGTCACCACGCTGGCGCCCGAAAAGCGAGGTGTGGGGCTGGTTTTTCAGAACTATGCCCTCTACCCGCACATGACCGTGCTGGAAAACATCTGCTTCCCCCTGGAAATCCAGAAAGTGCCGCGCAAAGAGCGCATTGCGCGCGCCCGCGAAATGGCCGAGCTGGTCCACGTCGAGGAGCTGCTCGATCGCCGGCCCGCCCAGCTCTCCGGCGGCCAGCAGCAGCGGGTGGCCATCGCCCGCGCACTGGTCAAAAAGCCGCGTCTGCTGCTGCTGGATGAACCGCTGAGCAATCTCGACGCACGCCTGCGGCTGGAGATGCGCGAAGAGATCCGCCGCATTCAGCAGGAGACCAGCATCACCACGGTCTTCGTCACCCATGACCAGGAAGAGGCTCTCAGCATCTCCGACGCGGTGCTCTTAATGAAACTGGGCGTGCAGCAGCAGTTCGCCCGGCCGCAGGAGCTTTACGACGATCCGGCCAACGCTTTCGTCGCCGAGTTCCTGGGTATCCCACCGATCAACAAACTTCACGGCGTGATGCGGAACGGCGTCTTCGAGCTCGAAGACGGATCGGCTGCCTGCCGGCTGCCGCGCTGGAACGGGGTCGCAGAGGGGAAGCGGGTCATCCTGGCGGTCCGCGCCGAGAGCGTGTTCATTGCCGGAAACGAGAACGACCGTGTTTTCGACGCCGATATCACCCAGATTTACAAACTGGGCAAAGAAGAACTCTCTTACCTGCGCTTTGGAAGCTGTGAGATCCGCGCCTATCTCTCGCGAGAAGATGAGCTGCAGGTCAATCAGGTCGTCCCGGTCGGACTGAAGGAAAAAGGTGTATTCCTGTTCGACGCGGAGACAGGAGCTCGCTACCGATGAGCCGCATCAGCATCCTGACACGGCGCCTTCCCCGCCAGGCAGAGGGAGAGAGACAGCGCATTTCGGTGCGCACATTCGCCGAACCCCTCGCCTACCTGCTGCCTTTTTTCATCGGCCTGGCCATCTTCACCCTGTTCCCGATCATCAATGTCTTCCTGCTCTCGTTCAAAGAAGATTACCGTATGCTGAGCGGGGAGTTTTCTCGCTACGGCCTGGGCAACTACGCCTTCATCCTTAAAGATCCATACTTCATCAACGGTCTGAAGAACACGGCCATCTACGTGTTCACGGTTGTGCCGGTCTCAACCGTTCTCGCCCTGTTCTTCGCCTACATGCTCAACAAGAAGCTGCGGCTCAATCCGCTATACCAGACGGCGTTCTTCCTGCCGATGGTCACTTCGGTCATCGCCGTGGGCCTGGCCTGGAAGTGGATCTTCAACTACGACTACGGCGTGCTCAACTTCTTCCTCTCGCTGTTCAACATCGACCCGATCAACTGGCTGAACAACCCGCACTACGGCCTGTGGGCCATCATCATCTACGGCATCTGGAGCTATCTGCCGTTTACCATCATTCTGCTGCTGTCGGGTCTGCAGAATATCGATCCGCTGTATGCCACTGCCGCCAGGGTGGATGGCGCCAGCAACTTCAAAATTTTCTTCCGCATCACCCTGCCGCTGCTGGCCCCCACCGTCGGGCTGGTGCTGATCGTCAACATCATCTCAGCATCTAAAGTATTCAACGAGCTCTTCCCGCTCTTCAACGGCAAGCCCGGCGTGGCCTACAACCTGTACACGGTGGTGTATTACATCTACGAAGTCTTCTATGTCAAATGGCGCCTGGGACAGGCCGGCGCTGCGGCGGTGATCCTGTTCCTCATCGTGCTGGTCTTCACCATGGTGCAGTTATACCTGCAGCGCAACTGGAAGCACTATTAGGAACATCGCACTCGTCATGGTAAGCCTCCAACCGACTTATTTGTTGAACCGGCCTGGTGGATGATTTGATGAAAAAGATAAGCATCGGAAATCTGATCGACAACCTGATCCTGATCATCGGGAGCATTATTATGGTGTTCCCGTTTTACTGGATGTTTCTTTCAGCATTTAAAACTCCGGCGGAGGTCAACACCACCCCGCCGACCTGGCTCCCCTCCTCTTTCCGCCTGGACAACTTCATCTACGCCTTTCAGACCGCGCCTTTCGGTCGTTACTTCTTGAACTCTGTCATCGTCACCGCTTCGGTGGTCGCGCTGACCTCCTTTGTGACCATCCTGGCGGCGTTCGCTTTTTCGCGGCTGAAGTTCCCCGGCCGCGACCTGCTGTTCTCGTTCTGCATCGCGCTGATGATGATCCCCTTTGAGATGATCGTCATCACCAACTACTCGACTATCGCGGACTGGGGTCTGCTGGACAATATTGTTGCGCTGATCATCCCCTTCACGTCGAGCATCTTCTACACCTACATTTTGCGCAATTTCTTCTTTTCGATTCCCGACTCGCTCTACTATTCGGCCCGCGTCGACGGGGCCAGCAACTGGAAGTACCTGTGGCGCATCATGGTGCCGATCGCCAGGCCGGCGATCGTCACGATCGCCCTGTTGAACACGATCACCTCATGGAACGCCTTCCTTTGGCCGCTGCTGGTGGTCAACACCAGCGAGAACCGCACGCTGCCGCTGGGCCTGTATACGTTTATCACCGACGGCGGTGTGCGCTACGAACGGCTGATGGCGGCCGCCACGATCGTCGTCGTGCCTGTCATCCTGCTCTTCCTGTTCACCCGCAAGCACATCGTCAGCGGTGTGGCGCGGGGCGGCTTGAAAGGCTGATCAGGGCGTTATCTGAACTCCACAGTACTGTCAGGGGAAAAACAGGTTTGAAAACCTGAATAAGCCAGCGGTAATGGGGAAGAGTACTGCGTTCCCCGGTTTAAATTATTTCGAGGAAACCGGCGATGACGAACCATAAAGTAGTGCTGGACTTCATTGGACATACAGATTTCGCAGCGGCAATCCGGCCCAGCTACCACTGCCCGGGCGCGGCAAAGCTCGCCGCTTGCTTCAATTATTTCCGCAGGCAGAACCCGGAGGGCACCCTGGTGCTGGACGCCGGCGACATTCTGTGCGGGGGGCCAATCATTAACCTCACACACGGCGAACCGGTGGTAGACATCGTCAATCTATTCAACTACGAAGCCATGACGCTTGGAAACCACGAGTTCGATTTCGGCCGTGAGATCATGCGCCAGACGCTTTCCCGCGCCAGGTTCCCTCTGCTGTGTGCCAACATCATCGAGAAAGAGACCGGCGAGCTGCTGGACTTTGTGCGCCCCTACATCATGGTCGAAAAAACCGGCGTCCGGATCGGCATCCTGGGAGTCACGACCGAATACACCCCCTATATGGTTAAGGCCTCTGCCTTCGAACCGTTTGCGGTGCTCGACCCGGTGGAAGTATGCAGAAATCTCATCCCGCGCATGCGTCAGGAGGGTGCCGATATCATAGTTGTGCTGGGGCACCTGCCCGGGACAGTGAGCGGAGACGGGCAGATGACCGGCGAGCTGTTCCGCGTGGCCCGCGAGGTGGAGGGCATCGACCTGCTCTTCGGCGGGCACAATCCCGGCGACGTGGCCGTCAACCTGAACGGCACCTGCATCTCTAAAACCGGGTTTTCTGCCTTTTCGATCGGTCATGTCCAGCTGGAGTTCGACCGGCAGAACCGGCAGGTCCGCTGCCTGAAAAATGAGATCGTGCCGGTGATGCGCTCAGACCTGCCTCTGGAACCGGACCCGGCTGTCGCCGCCGCAGTTGAACAGGCGCTGCAGCCGTACACAGCGGTGCTGGATGAAGTGCTCGGTGAGGCTGAGGATGATCTGGTGGTGACGCGCGAGGGCGAGTTTGCCCTGGGGAACTTCTTCACCGACTGTATGAAAGAAGCCTGCGGAACCCAGATCGGGCTGATGAACTCCACCAGCTGCTTCGGGTATATCCCCAGAGGACCGGTCACCGCCGAGATGATTATGTGGGTCATGTGCTTTAACGATCACCTGTACCGGGGCGAGCTGACCGGAGCGCAGATCCGCGCAGTGTTTGAACTGACGTGCACGGCAAAGCACCAGGAGCTTAACGGCGGGCTGCAGTTCTCAGGGCTGCGCGTGGTCGTCGATTCCCGCCGGCCGGAAGGCGAACGCGTGCTGTCCATCATACTCGAGGACGGCACGCCAGTCGAAGAGAGCGGCCGCTACAGTGCGGCGACCAGCGCCTACCTGGCCAGCGGCGGAAACGGCTACCGGGAGATCTTCGCACCCACGAAATGGGAAAAGACCGGTCACCTGACCCATCCGGTGTTCATCGAGGCCTTCCGGAGGCGCGGGCGCCTGTCTGCTGCGGCAGAGGGCCGGTTCGTTGACCTCGCCGGCGAGCCCACCCGGGTGATCGTCAGCCCTGCATATCAAACGAAAGATTGACCTGCTGATGGGGGGATCCGCTAAGGAGAAAGGATATTTCACTCAGGAGCAAGCATGAAGACAAAATTTACTTTATATACAGGTTTATACACGATCGGGGGAGTCAACTTCAGTGTTGAGTATGGAAAAGACCGTGTCATCATGGAGATGGGCAGCGCGTATAACCCGGCCACCGATGTCTATGACGGCATCGTGCTCAAACGCTCCAGGGCCTGGGTGCGCGACGCCATCCGCACCCAGCGCATCCCTGCCATCGACGGGATCTACCGCAAGCAGGACCTGGACGGTTTTATGGGACTGGTACCCGCAGAAGAGAGCGATCTGAACACGGCCATCTTCATCACCCACCTGCACCTCGACCACATGGCCGGGATCGGTTTCGTTGCGCCGCAAATCCCGATTTACATGCACAAAAACGCCATCCAGATCGAGCGTGCGCTGGAAGCCACCGGCGAAGGTGTGGAGACGCTGGAGCGTGACTACACGCCGTTTGATGAAAACCAGCCCATCCGGGTGGGTGAGATCGAGGTGCTGCCGATCCTGACCAGCCGGCGCAGCTACCGCGACTTCGCGTTCCTGATCACCACGCCCGATGGCACCATCCACTGGACCGGCGACCTTTCTCTGCACGGCTACGAAGCACAGCTTACCTTCGACCAGATGGAGTTCTTGAAGCAGCGCGGCGTCGATGTGCTGCTGTGCGACACGTGCGCGTTCATGGATGAGATTCTGCTGCAGATCAACGATACGACCGACCCGGCTGCCATTAAGCCCTCGCGCGAGATTCCGGCCGGTATGCTCGACGCGGCAGACGTCGATCGTGAGTTGTTTGAGGTGCTCAAGTCGAAGAAAGGGCTCACGGTCTTCAACTTCTACCAGCGCGAGATGGACGAAGCCCAGCGCTACATGGACTGGGCTGAAAAAGTGGGCCGGATCTGCGTCTTCGAGCCGGACTGCGCCTATATCATCTATAAATTCTTCGGCACCCGGCCGAACGTGTTTATCCCCGATTCTCACCGCTACCCCGACGACCCCGCGAAGCAGCCGGCATGGTTCCGCGAGCTGCTGGAAAACTGCCGGGTCGTGACGCGTGAAGAGATCTTCAGCAACCCGTCAGGGTACCTGCTTCAGAACAGCTACCGCCACATCCTGGAGCTGTTCGAACTGCCGGACGAGAACGGCGCTTACCTGCATGCCGACGGCATTCCCATCGGCGCGTTTGATCCGGCTTACCAGAACCTGCAGCGCATCATCAGCCGGACGAAATTCGAATATGTAACCTTCTTCTCGAAAAAATACTTCGGCCACGGGTACCCGCAGCAGGTGAAGTATTTCGTCGACCAGGTCGATCCGAAGGTGCTGATCCCGTGCCACGGCTTCAACCCAGAACGCCTGCTGCCGAAGAACGGCGTTCAGCTCCTTCCTGATCTGGGTAAAACCTACATCCTGTCCAACGGACAGTTAATTCCGGAGAATGAGTATGCACAGTGAGCTTCGTTTCTATGAAGGTATCCGCGACAGCGGGATTGTCGCCTCGATCACCTACGGTAAGTCGCGGGTTATTTTCGATTTTGGTGCGCCGTTCAACCCGATGACCCAGCCTTACGACGGTCAGGTCGAACGCAGGAATAAAGCCTGGGTGCGTGATGCCATCCGCCTGGGGCAGATCCCTCCTGTGGACGGCGTGTTCAGCGCCCGCGACCTGGGACCAGACAGCACGATCCAGCCCTACGAAGAGTCGGACCTGACCACCGGCATCATCATCTCGCACCTGCACCTCGATCACATGTCGGGGATCGGCATGGTCCACCCGGAAATCCCGGTGTACATGCACCGCGATGCGCATAAACTGCAGGGGCTGCTGGACCAGATCGGCGAGTCGGTCGGCGACCGCTCCTATTCACCCATCGACCTGTACGAACCGTTCTGGATCGGCGATATCAAGGTCACGGCTTACTTCTCAGACCATCCCTGCGCTGGTGCAGTGGGCTATCTGATCGAGCCGCCCGATGGCAAGTATTACTACTCCGGCGATGTGCGCATGCACGGGTGCAACCTGGACCGGGTGCTTGAAGACCTGGAAAAGATTGCCCGCGAGAAGGTGGATGTACTGATTATGGAAACCACCACCTTCTCCCCGTGGATGTTTGCACGATCGGGCGATGAGGAACTGAAAGCATCGCTGGAAATCCCTTCCGATATGCTGACCGAAGGACAGATGATGGACTGGGTGCTCGCGGATTTACAGCCTTCAGACCAGCTGGGGATTTTCAACATCTACCACCGCGATATGGGCCTGCTGCGCCACCTGATCCGCATCGCTGAACGGACCGGCCGGGAGATCGTCTTCGAGCCGAAGACGGCCTATGTGGTGATGAACATGCTGGGGTACACCCCGCACATCTATATCCCGGACAACCGGGAATACGAAGACCGCAGCGTGCCCTACTTCCGGGAGGTGCTCGAGCGCACGCCCGGGATCGTCACCCAGGAAGAGATCTGCGCCGCGCCTGGCAGGTACCTGCTGCAGAACAGCTACGAGAACATCCTGGAGCTGTTCGACCTGCCCTCGAAAGGTGCCAAATACTACCATCTTTACGGGGTCCCGCTGGTGAGAGGCACCCGGGAATACGAGAACATGAAGCGCATCCTCGATTGGGTCGGCGTAGAGTACACCACGTTTGCCAACCTGTACTGCTTCAACCATGCCTACCCGAACAACCTGCTCTACATGGCGGAGAAGATCGCCGCCAGGAACCTGATCGGGGTGCATTCCTCTGCGCCCGAAAAGCTGGTCACACCGGTGAGCCGGCAGGTGCTGCCTGAAAAGGGAGTGGTCTACCGGCTGGTGAACGGCGAACTGGTGCAGGCGGAATAGAACGGTAAGACGGAGCGGCACGCGTTTCCCGCGTGCCGCTTTTTTTATCCTGTCCGCAACTTTTGAACCACTGAAGTACTGAATGGTGTGGAGCGCGGAAAATATATCTCGCTCCCA